>Ga0123355_10013148_pt1 | contig 12866 bp, 12 predicted proteins | sample TergutEmb28metaG_3_FD_89872 | JGI IMG/M metagenome (GOLD analysis project Ga0123355, IMG submission 89872) | Embiratermes neotenicus P1 segment gut microbial communities from Petit-Saut dam, French Guiana - Emb289 P1 | ecosystem: Host-associated > Arthropoda: Insects > Digestive system > Gut ...
AACAGCGGGATGAGTCTTTCTCGGGCGCGGACATAGGTTACTGTCTTGGTCTCTTTCTTCATGATTTGGGGTTAATAATTGATTACAAAGTTAAACATTTTTTTCAATTTGCAAATATAAGGTAGCGCGGACATGTTGTCCGTGCCGATGTAGCATAAATAATTCTATAAACTAAGCACTTGCAACTGTGAAAACAATTTTAAAAATTACAGCACTTTCAGCGGTTTTGTTGACTTCCTCAGTGAATACCGGGTATGGGTTGAAAATTTGGTCAATTCGGATTTTTTTTGTATCTTTGTCGTGAAAAACTAATAATCACAGTAAAAAGAAACCTATGAAAAAAACACTTATCCCCCAGGCGTTTATCGCCATTTTAGTCTTTTTATCTACTTCGTGCGGACGTGCTCCTCTAACCGACATCATTCCCTACACAATCTACATCAACGGAGTTGTAATTACCGTAAACCCCGACCAGCCAAATGCTCAAGCTTTTGCTGTGGCAGGCGACCGCTTTATTGCGGTTGGAAATAACCGCCAAATCCGTCGTTTGGCAGGACCAAACACAGAAGTAGTTGATCTGCGAGGCATGACCGTTACGCCCGGATTCAACGATACTCACGTGCATATTCTTACCGAATTTCCCAGAGAAACACCGTACTGGGTTCCATGGCTCGGACCGGAAGAAGTTAGAACAATGGACGAACTTATCGCTGTGATGAGAGAAAGAGCAGCAACTCTACCTCCCGGAGCATTGGTAAGTGGTCAGCGTTATCAGGATTGCTGGTTGGGAGGCCATCCTACACGATGGGACCTTGACCAAGTATCAACCGTGCATCCTGTTGCTGTCAGACATTCATCAGGCCATGTTTGGGCTGTTAATTCTTACATTTTGGAGCGTTCGGGCATCACGGCAGATACCTACGACCCGCGCGGACAATTCGACCGTGATGAGAACGGTGTTCCCAATGGTATTATTCTTGCCGGTGGAATGGGCAGATTGACCATGCCTAGTACACCAAGGCCTTCGGAAGAAGTTATACGAGCTGCGTATATCCACCGTTTTCGCGAATATGCAAGACAAGGGCTCACAAGTGTTGGCGTAGCCAACCCTCCACGATTCCATTATTTCGAAACCCTTCGCGATTCAGGGCTCATTGTTCGTTTGGCGATTAAGCCTGCATTAGGTATTTTCCCTGATGTTCTGAACAGGGGTACCAATTTTGGCGATGGCGACAACCATATACGTGTATCGGCAGTTAAAATGTTTCACGGCAACTCGTTCAGTGGCAATACGGCTTGGGTTTCGGAAGCACATGTCGGACGCCCCGATTGGTTCGGTATTCCCCCGACACGTAGTCAGGAAGACCTCGACAGCATCATTCAAATGATACACGATGCCGGCTTCCAAGTTGCTGTTCACTCCAACGGCGATCTCGAAATTGATATGACCATTAGGGCTATTGAGCGTGCACAAGCCAACAATCCACGTCCTGATGCACGCCATCGTATCGAACATGCAAGCGTTATGACTATGCCGTTGCTCGAACGTGCCAGAGATGCCGGAATCATTTTGATTTTCCATTCGTACCTTTACGAACACGGTGAAAAATTACTGGGTTATATGGATCGTATGGAAATGGTTCATCCTTTCCGCACAGCCATTGATATGGGTGTTTTAGTAGCCAGTCATTCGGATTCGCCAATCGCTCCGGCAGTTCCAATGACTCGCATTCACAGCATGGTTAACCGAAAAAGCCACATGGGCAGATTGATGGGCGGAAGCCAAAGAGTTACCGTTGAAGAAGCCATTAGAGTCTGGACGCTCGATGGTGCATTTACAACCTTTGAAGAAAACGAAAAAGGTTCCATCACGCCCGGAAAGTTAGCCGATTTTGTAATACTTCGTCAAGATCCGCGCAGGGTTCCGGTTGATCAAATTAAGGATGTCGAGGTTTATGCCACTTACGTGGGAGGAAACAATGTGTGGCAAGCAGAATAATAATGTCTAACAATTATAAAAACCGCGGTAGGGGTCGAAAATTTTCGACCCCTATTTTTATGATAGGGCAACCGCATCAAAATAGATAGCACCTACCTCAAATTGTTGAGAAAAGCACATGTTAATTAAGAAAAGACGCACTATCAAACAGATGTCTCACGGAGTTTACACTGAACGCAGTGAAGTGTTCGACATGACACCATCACCACAAGGGGAAAATATAAGGAGGATGAGCGGTGGCGAGCCACCGCTCATCCTCCTTCCCCTCCTCCTCGCAAAGCCCCGTCATGTCGAGCGTAGCGAGACATCCGTTGGCTATTTGTCACTCCTCTTGGCATTTTGATGCGGTTGCCCTATCAAAACATTTCAAAAAATCTTATCTCAATTGTTTTTTGTATCTTTGCAAAATGAACATCGCCGCATTAGTTTCCGGAGGAGTGGATAGCTCCGTTATCGTACATCGCCTGAAAGAAGCGGGCTTCAATCCGACAATTTTTTACATTCGAATCGGTATGGAAGACGAACAAGGCTACATCGATTGCCCATCGGAAGAAGATATCGAAATCACAACCTATATCGCAAAAAAATACGGTTGCAAATTTGAAATTGTTTCGCTACACGAAGAATATTGGGAAAACGTGGTAAGCTACACGATTGAAGCCGTTCGGCGAGGACAAACACCCAATCCGGATATGATGTGCAACAAGATGATTAAGTTCGGAAGTTTTGAAGAAAAATACGGTCGTGAATTTGATAAAATTGCAACAGGACATTATGCCACAACCACCGAAATCAACGGCGAAACCTATCTGTCCACAGCAAAAGACAAGGTAAAAGACCAAACCTATTTTTTAGGACAAATCAACACCGTACAAGTCCGAAAATTAATGTTTCCAATCGGCGATCTCCTCAAAAGCGAAGTTCGAAAACTGGCTCTACAAGCGAATTTGCCGAGTTCCGACCGAAAAGACAGTCAAGGCATTTGTTTTTTGGGAAAAATTGACTACAACGATTTTATTCGTCGCTATTTGGGCGAAAAAGAAGGTTTGATTGTGGATAACGAAACCGGCGAAATTCTTGGCAAACACAAAGGCTACTGGTTTCACACCATCGGACAACGCAAAGGCTTGGGATTGAGCGGCGGACCTTGGTTTTGTGTAAAAAAAGACATCGAAAACAACGTCATTTATGCGTCTCGTGGCTATAATCCGGAGTCACAATATGGAAAAACCGTGAATTTGCAAGGTTTTGAATTTATCACAAAAGACCCTTGGGGGGATTTTTCGTCAGAAAAAAAATTAGGCAAAATTTTTTCTGACGAAAAAAACATCACATTTAAAATTCGCCACACCCCCGAATTCACACAAGGCAAATTACGCAAAAACGGCGATATTTACACCATCGCATCCGATCAAAAAATCCAAGGTATTGCAGCGGGGCAGTTTGGTGTGGTTTATGACGAAAATTCACAGTTATGTTTAGGAAGCGGAGTTATTTTGTGATTTTTTTCTTTTCGACTGCGAGGAGCCTGCAAATTTCAAATTTTAACATTTTTTAAGTTTTTTTTTCGGATTTTTTAGTGTAACTTTGCAAAAAAATCCGAAATGGAAAACCTTACACCAACAACTAAAGGCGAAGTTGTTATTTATCAGCCTGATAATTCTATTCAACTAGACGTTATTATGGATCAAGAAACGGCTTGGCTAAATCGACAACAACTGTCTGTATTATTCGACAGAGATATAAAAACCATCGGAAAACATATCAACAATGCTTTAAATGAGGAATTAACAGGAATCTCAGTTGTCGCAAAATTTGCGACAACTGCAACTGACGGAAAAATCTACCAAGTAGAACATTACAATTTGGATTTAATTTTATCTGTTGGATACCGTGTAAAGTCAAATAGAGGTATTCAATTCCGCATCTGGGCAAATAAGATCTTGAAAAACTATTTATTGAAAGGGTACGCGATAAATCAGCGCTTTGAGCGAATTGAAAATTTTGCTGTAGAAACAGAAAAGCGTGTTTCGGAAACCGAAAAGAAAATAGATTTTTTCGTAAAAACCGCACTTCCACCTGTCGAAGGCATCTTCTACGACGGACAAATCTTCGATGCTTACGCATTTGCTTCAGACTTGATAAAATCTGCGAAAAAATCTATTACACTGATTGATAATTACGTTGACGAATCCGTATTATTACTCCTTTCCAAACGCAAAAAAGGCGTATCCGTAAAAATTTTAACAGCAAATTTTAATCAAACCCTGAAGCAAGACTTAATCAAACACAACGCACAATATCCACCGATAAAAATTGAAGAATTTACAAAATCACACGATAGATTTTTGATTATTGACGATACAGAAGTGTATCACATCGGTGCATCATTAAAAGATTTGGGCAAAAAATGGTTTGGGTTTTCAAAAATGCGGTTGCCAACTGCAACCATTTCAAATTTCTGCATCATATAACCAAAGACTATGCAAAAAATAAACTGGAACGAGGTTTACCGGAAACAATCGGGAACACTGATCGGCGTTGCTTATCGCTACATTAGAGAGCGTAAGCAGGCGGAGGATTTGGTGCAGGACGCTTTTGTTGTGGCAATTCAAAAAGCGGATCGGTTTTCCGGAAAAGGTGCATTTGAGGCTTGGTTGAGAAAGGTTGTGGTGAACGAATGTTTGATGTATCTTCGGAAATCAAAACTTAAAACAGAAAACATTGAAGAAAACCTACATGCTTTGTCCGACGAACAACAAATGGTAGACGAGGAAAACGATTTGGATTATGCCGATGACCCTAACAAAAGAAACGTCATTGAACGTTGCAACTTTTCGAGAGAGGATTTGTTGGAAATCGCAACACATTTGCCCGAGCATCATCGTTTGGTTTTCAACATGTATGTCATTGATGGATTTTCTCACAAAGAGATTTCGACACAGTTGAACATCAGCGAAGGCACATCAAAATCACACTTAAATCGAGCCAGAAAAAAATTGCAAGACCTTCTCTACGAAAAAGCACTTGATATGCAAAAGAAAAAGAAAAAACGATTATTAGCTGCCGTTTGGCTTGGTGCACTGTTTGGAAAAACCAGTGTTGTTGATGCCATGCATCTCAAGGCATTTGCAGATTTCAAACTGCTTGCTCCTCCACCGTCTGCGGGACTGGAGCAGGCTATTCTTTCTGCACCAACGGCAACTGTTGGATTATCTACAACTGCCGTTGCGATAATCGCCGGTTGTGTTGGAATTGCATGCGGAATTGGTGGAACAGTAGGCGTTGTCGAATGGCAAAACCACCGAGCCGAACAGGTTAATACCGTTACAGAATATCAAATCAATGCTGTTGAGAATGTCATCATTTACGAATCGTCTCATCCTCATGAACCACCTGCTTTTATTGACCATTCAGAAAAAGAAACACAGGTCGAAGCACCGATTTTCGAACCGATTTATACAAAAATAATCGAAGAAAAAACAGACACCATTGAGGAGTACGAGCCTCCTGTAGTTGTTAGAAGAACCGTCATTATTGAAGTTTATGAAGAATACTAAATTTTTTTTCACACTGGCTTGGCTTTTGTTCGGAGCAAGTTTTTCTGCACAAGCCCAACGTGATACAATTTTTATTTACGACACCATTCGTATAACCGTTACACGCCCGGCGCCTCCTTCAGCCAACTTTTTTGAAGAACCTGGTGCAACCATTTCAAAAGACAGCATCATTATAGGTGAACAATCAAAACAATCATCCACAATGAGCAATTTCAGACAATCAGCCAATAGACTAATCCGAAGAATCGCAGTGGGAACGATGGCGACCGCTACAAGTGTTGCCACCACCCTTGCGGAAACGCCTCCGGAAACACAACTTGAACCTCCGGAAGTGCAAGTCCAAACACAGGTCGATACCATCATTAAGATCGACAGTATTTTTATGATAGAGCCGAAAAGAAGAGCCCCTCTGTATCTCAGTTTTGTTTACCCTCTTGGGATGTATGGCGCTAAATCTGAGAATTATATTTTTAATTTTGCGTTTAGCCTGCTGACTGGTGCTGTAGGCGGAATTGAAGGTCTTCAATGGGCGGGGTTATACAATCAGGTTAACGGGCGTGTCAACGGTGTTCAATGGGCAGGTTTAGTAAACCTTACGGAAGAAGTGCAAGGCATACAGTGGGCTGGAATTTGCAACTTTACAAGAGATGTTCGAGGTGTGCAATGGGCAGGGATTATGAACCAGTCTAACAACGTGCAAGGCATGCAATGGTCTGGTGTTTTGAGCATTGCAAACAATGTGGAAGGTGTGCAATGGAGCGGAGTTTATGGTGTGGTAGATACGGTTACAGGCTTTCAATGGTCGGGCATTGCGAGCGAAGCCGAAGTAGTGGAGGGCATACAATGGGGAACAATTTCTACCCGTGCCTCCCGAGTTAGAGGGCTTCAAATGGGGCTGATCAATTCCACCGGATCTTTGTCCGGCGTGCAGATAGGGTTAATCAACACTACTGACACTATTCACAATGGAATATCGATAGGCTTGATTAATATCAATAGAACAGACCGCTTTCGCGAAATAGAAATGAATTTAACCTCGCACAGCTCAGTGCTTTTGGGTTATCGTGTCGGAAGACCTGCTTTGCACACCATGTTTGCTGTGGGTACGACTTTAGTAACGCAAGGAGAAAATATCTTCTCTCGACGTTACGAAACACGTTTAGGTTTAGGTAACCATACCCGACTTCACAACTCGTTTTACCTGCAAACTTCGCTCTATTGGAGTCATTCGTCAATTCACTTCTTGCGGTTTAACGAAGGTCTCCTTCGTGACAACTGGACTACTTTAAGCAGTGGCTTGGTCTTCTATTGGGGCGATAGATTAGGAATAAAAGTAATTCCGAATGTTCAGCTTTGGACAAGTTTTGACCGACCCTTAACACGAGTATGGACTATTTCCTATGCCTTTGGCTTCGATTTCGGGTTATCCGTAAGATTATAGTAAGGGCGGGTCATGACCCGCACCTACAAGCACAATTTCATTAACCATTAATCATTATCAAACCATGAAACAAATACTTTTCACAACGGCAATCATAACTTTACTCCTCACTTCGTGCTCAGTGGAGTTTTTACCGCACGAACGTATTATCGCTTCCGGCAGAATTGCTACAAAGACTGTGTACATTCCTGGAAGTATCAATAGAGTTAGTGTTTCCGGCATAATCGACCTTCATCTTTTTTTGGGAGAAGAAGCTCGTATAGAAATTCATGCCGACGACAATGTTTTACCCCACATAACTATGAGGCAGACACCGGAAGTCGACGGACTCGAAATCTATACCGGAGGTGTGTCATTTGTCGGGCATGCTCCTGAAATTACGGTTTACCTAACACTTAAAGATTTAAGAGAATTACGTTTTTCAGGTAGAAGAAGCACCGACTACATGGCTTCAGGTAAAAGAACCACTGCTCACCTGCATTTGCTCCCCGAGCAAACGTTAGTTTCCGACCGTTTGAGTATTAGTGCAAGTGGTACTTCGTCGGTTTATTTTGAAACCTATGGTCGGCTTGACGCAAACAGGCTCGCCATTACACTTAGCGGGGCATCATCTTTTAGAGGAGACAATATTTCGGCAGGCACAATTAATGCCACGCTTAGCGGAAGTTCTACGCTGAACTTGGCAGGAGAAAGCACACAGTTTTATTTGACATCTTCGGGTACGAGCCGTACACGTGCTTTCGATTTGATCAGCGATCATCTCAATGCGAGACTTTCAGGCTCAAGTAATGCTCAGGTTACTGTACAGGAAACCTTAAGGGCAACACTTTCAGGTTCAAGTTGGTTAATCTACGCAGGAAACCCGGACATTCTTCATTCTCAGACTTCAGGGGTTTCTTCCTTACGGCGATGGTAGTTAATGGATAGTGATTCTGTTTTTTTCTCAGGATTTTTTCGTATCTTTGCAAATCAATAATGAAAAAAACGTATTCAATTATGCAAAAAACGTACCAAGAAATCAATGAAAAAATCAAAAGCGGGAAAGCGGTAGTGCTAACTGCTGAGGAGGTTTCGGAACTATCCAAAACGGCAAGTCCGGCAGAAATTCTGAAAAAAGTAGATGTTGTAACAACGGGGACTTTTGGTGCCATGTGTTCGTCCGGTGCATTTTTGAATTTCGGACACGGAACGCCCCCTGTTCGTATGGAAAAGCTTACACTCAACGGCGTTCCGGCAAGCGGTGGCTTGGCAGCAGTAGATACTTTCATTGGTGCTACAGATGCAAATCCGAACAACGGAGCTTACGGCGGTGCACATCTCATTGAGGATTTGTTGCGAGGAAAAGACATTGATCTCGAAGCGTGGGGAAAGGGTACCGATTGCTATCCAACCAAACACATTCAGACGAAAATCAATATCAACAATATCAACGAGGCAATCCTCTACAATCCGCGAAATGCCTATCAAAATTATTGTGTTGCAGTCAACAGCGACGAACAAATCAAGCATACTTACATGGGAGCTTTATTGCCTCTGTTGGGCAATGCGACTTACTGTTCGGCTGGCGAATTGTCGCCATTGTTGAATGACCCGGAATGTCGTACAATCGGCGTTGGAACACGAATTTTCCTTTGTGGTACACAAGGTTATGTAAGTTGGAACGGCACACAATATCACTCTACAAAAGAAGTTAATGAGTTCGGAATTCCTACGAGCAATGCAAGAACTATCGCCGTTATTGGTGATTTGAAAAAAATGAGTTTGGATTTCTTGCGTGGTGCACACTACGAAAAATATGGCAACAGTTTGTTTGTCGGTATAGGTGTCCCAATTCCAATTTTGGATGAAGACATGGCTCGCAGAGTTTCCATTCGGAACGAGCAAATAGAAACCACCATTATTGACTACGGAAAGAATTATGCACCTCTGGGAAAAATCAACTATGCACAGTTGCAAAGCGGTTCAATTGAAATCAATGGAAAAGCCGTGAGAACAGCACCCGTTTCAAGCATTTCCAAAGGCAGAGAAATAGCGAATATATTAAAAAGTTGGATTGAAAAAGGCGAATTTTTGCTAACCGAACCGGTTGCAGAATTTCCGACAGGAACCAGTCTAAAAAAATTAAACCAAATCTAAAAACGAGGAAAAAGTCATGATAAAAAAAGTTGTATTAACGTTTCCGGCAGAGGTTGTTGACCTCCCGTTAACCTACGTTTTGGCGAAAGAATACGATGTGCAAACTAACATTCTAAAGGCTTCTATCGAAGCAGGAAAATCGGGCACCTTGTTTTTAGAACTCAATGCAGATGAGGAAAATTTGGACAAGGCGTTCGCTTATCTCAAGGAAAAAGGCGTGAAAGTTTGTCCAATTGCAAGCCGAATTTCTTATGATGAAAAAAATTGTATCGATTGTGGAAACTGTGCAGCAGCATGCGTTCCGCAAGCACTTTCCATAGAAAAACCGGACTGGGAATTGAAATTCGATACAGAAAAATGTATTCTCTGCAAGTTATGTTTGAAGGCTTGTCCGTTGAAATTATTTAAAATTGAATTTTCGGAATAGCCTTGCAAATCCACAACGACCGAACATACAGAAAACAGTTTCGCAACGATCGTTGGCACGGCTTTGTTGTAAAATACAAGGAAACGGACGTTTGGATTGGTGTAGACAAAAAATCTTTTCATCGTGAAATGCCCGAAATAGTTGAACAGATTATTCGTGTGTTGAGGGATGAATCTGACATTTACTTGAAACAAGATCCGCAATACAGGCTATCTTTGGTACCTTATTTTGCTCAAGAATCTGCTCCAAAAATTCTGAAAGAAATGTCGGAAATTTCTCGCAGAACCGGCGTTGGGCCTATGGCTGCTGTAGCAGGTGCATTTGCTGCAGAAATAGGACAAGAGCTAAAAAAACATTTTCAAATCAATGAAATCATTATTGAAAATGGTGGTGATATTTATGTTGATATTCAAAACGATATCGAAATTGCTGTTTTTGCAGGCAAGTCACCACTTTCCGAAAAAATTGGCTTGCGAATAGACGCTAAATTTTCGCCTTTGGGAATTTGCACTTCGTCGGGGACTGTCGGTCCTTCCTTGAGTTTCGGAAAAGCCGATGCTGTGATGATTGCTTGCAAAAATGCAGCACTTGCCGACGCTTACGCAAGTGTTTTTGCCAATAAAATTCAAACTCCGAAAGACATCGATTCCGTTTTGAAACAAATCGAACATGAAAAAAACATTCTTTCCGCCCTAATTGTAAAAGACGATAAGCTCGGAATTATTGGTGAGTTTGAGATGGTGTTGTTTCGATAGTTTTCGTTATCAACTTTATTGATTACAGCTCTTCGCAGGCTCAATATGAATCGTACACTCCACGTGAAAATGATCTTTAAGCCCATTTTCGATTTGAGTCGCTAATTGATGACTTTCTTCTACCGTTTGGCTACCATCAAGATGCAAATGAAATGTAAGTTCGCGAACATCACCGTAGAAATGAATGTGGTAGTGATGCGTGTAATAATCACCAAAATTTTCGCGAATATAGGCTTTGATATCACTTTCCAATTTAGGAGGAATATCCTCACCCAACAATTTAACGATTGCACTTTTAATAATTTCATAACTTGCCCAAAACAAAAACAAAGCAACAGTTATCCCCAAAACACCGTCCATCCACCAAAACGTATCTCCAAAAAATTTCGCAATAAAAATACCAACAAGTACCGGTATCGAAGAAAGTGCATCGCTACGATGGTGCCAACCTTCGGCTTTCATTGTAACAAGTCCGGTTTTGCGATACACCCAAAACGCATATTGAGCGAGAGCTTCTTTTACAACAATGGAAAAAGCAGTAACCACAACAGCTATGATTCCAAAATTTGCTGCAGTATGATGCCTTAAACTATCAATAGAGTCAATTACAAATTGATAAGCGATAATTGCTATTATAAATCCACAAACCAAAGCCGTAATTTGCTCCCAACGCCCAAAACCAAAAGGGTGCGAAACGGTCGGTTTTTTCCGAGAAAGTTTTATTCCAATAATCACAACAGCCGAAGTTATAGAATCCGACAGCGTGTGCCAAGCATCTGCAATTAAAGCCACAGAGCCCGAAACCACGCCTGCCCAAAATTTTAAAACAAATAAAACCGTATTGACAATAATGGCGACAACAGCCTTTTTAATGCCTTTTTTTGCCGATTCGTGTCCCGGAACGTTCATAAATGAAAATTTTTTGTGCAAAGATACAAAAAAAAATGAAAATTAATGTTGTTGGCTACCATAAAGAAAAATGACAAATAAATTTGCTCAATCCAAAAAGTTTCTGTATTTTTGTTCCGTAAAACAAAAAAATTGCCTATGAAAATCCCGCGTAGTTAATACGCAAAAATTTTCTTGAAAAAAAAGCGTTAGCTTCGTCTTGCGGATTGAAACTTCGACATTTCAAAGGATGTAAGGCGAGTAAAGTTGGACGCTCACGGGAAACCGTGAGCTTTTACTCGTAAAACATTTGCATCCTAAGGTAGTCGAAGACCTCAATCCGTGAATGAGAACTAAAGAGTGATCGCTCACGTTTTTTTATTTCCAAAAACCAAAACAAATAACCAAATAAACACCAGTCATGCCTGACCAAAAAATCCTCCCTTCTACTTTTACCGAAATCTCTGTAGAACACATTCTACGCAAATATAGCCGAACACCAAAAATAATTTATTGGTGCGTGCTGATCCTATTTGTTGCCGGTTTTGTTTCAATGTTTTTTATTCATGTCGATGTCAGCGTTCGAGCACAAGGCATCTTGCGAACACCCGGCGAGCGTGTCTTTCCGAGAGCAACCGGCACAGGCTACATCCAATACATCAATCCCGGTTTGCGCGAAAACGCAACAATAACCGCCGGCGACACGCTCATTATTATCGGACGAGATACTTGGGGCGAACAATTACAAACCGCTAGGCAACGTCTTTCTGAACTTAACGAGCTGCTTTTTGATTTGGAAATTTTAGTAAACATTCCTTACAGAGGTGCAAGCGGAAATTTTCCGAGAATACCACAACTGCAAACTGCACTGTATCGACAAAACCATCAACTTTTTCGCCGTCGCCATCAAAACAATTTACAAGTCGTTAATGCCACAAGAACGATTTACAACCGAGACCGACAACTGTTTGCCGGGCGTGTAATTGCCCAAGAAGAACTGGAACGCTCCCAAGCCGAATTCGACCGAGCTATGGCAACGCTTTCTACACTCTACAACGAACAAATGAACCAATGGCACACCGAACGGCAAAGATACCTCAACGAGCAATTAGAGTTGCAATCTCGAATCAATCAACTCACTATTCAGAAACAGGAATTGGTCGTAATTGCTTCCACAAGCGGAAGTGTGCAACAATTGCGTGGTTTGAGAATAGGTAGTTTTATTACCGAAGGCGAAATCTTAATGGAAATCTCGCCCGAAGGTAATCTTTATGCTGAAACCTTTGTTAGTCCGAGAGATATTGGTTTGATTAGAATAGGACAGCGAGCCATGTTGCAGATTGATGCGTTCAACTTCAACCAGTGGGGCATGCTTGAGGCAGAGGTTATCGACATCGCCCACGATATAAATATGTTTGAAGGCACGCAAATGCCGTTTTTCAGAGTGCTTTGCTTGCCCGAAAGAGATTACATGATGCTCAGAAACGGTTACCAAGCCGAGTTAATGCGGGGCATGACATTTACCGTTCGCTTTGTTGTGGCGCGGCGGACGCTGTTTCAATTGCTTTATGACAGAGTTGATAATTGGTTAAATCCTAATCTGACTACTCAATAACAAAAATGTTAGACTACTTGACTATAGCAAGGGGATTCCTCACTT
>Ga0123355_10013149_pt1 | contig 12866 bp, 9 predicted proteins | sample TergutEmb28metaG_3_FD_89872 | JGI IMG/M metagenome (GOLD analysis project Ga0123355, IMG submission 89872) | Embiratermes neotenicus P1 segment gut microbial communities from Petit-Saut dam, French Guiana - Emb289 P1 | ecosystem: Host-associated > Arthropoda: Insects > Digestive system > Gut ...
GAGGGACGAGGTAACGGGGGAATGGAGGAGACTGCATAACGAGGAGCTAAATGATTTGTACTCCTCACCCAATATTGTGCGGGTGATAAAATCGAGAAGAATGAGATGGGTTGGGCATGTGGCTCGTATGGGTGAGGAGAGGGGGTGTATAGGGTCTTGGTGGGGAAACCGGAGGGAAAGAGATCAGTGGGGAGACTTAGGCACAGATGGGTGGGTAATATTAGGATGGATCTCCAGGAGGTGGGATGTGGGTATATGGACTGGATTGGGCTGGCCCAGGATAGGGACGGGTGACGGACGCTTGTGAGTGTGGTAATGAACCTTCAGGTTCCGTGAAATGCGGGGAATTTTTTGACTAGCCGCAAACCAATTAGCTTCTCAGGGATGACTCTGCACCATGGAGTAAGTAGGTACTGTTTAGAGAAGAGCAACTTTAAACTTAATAATTGATTTGGCTGTTGTTCATAGATATCACTACTTATTAAACAATGTAATTACAATGTTTATGGTAGAAAATATTTTATCCTCCCAGTTTGTTTGTGTTAGTGTCTTTAGTTCTAGTAATCTATCCCGAAATTAAGCAGTGTATGTTGTGTATCCGGTATGTACGAATAAGAGCCATTATATATTCTATTGCAGTTTATTGAAATCTACCGATTTGATAAATCTTGAAAACGCGTGTGAGTATTTTGTTATCAAGTCGCTGTTGTTGGTGGGCCAGGTTCCTTCTCTGGACTTTATTTGATGCTTCAAATTATTCCTTTGAAATTCTAGTATTTTGCAGTCATATATTAAGTGTTCTGATGACTGAGCCCCCTCATCGCAGGGGCACATTGGATTATCTATTAATTTGAGCCTGTGGAGATATGTTTTTTTTTCCCATGGCCAGAGACAATAGCTGTGTGTGTGTGTGTGCGTGTGTGTGCGTGTGTGTGTGTGTGTGTGCGTGTGTGTGTGTGAAAGAGACAGAGTATACCAGAACGAACGCAGATGAAAATGAGTGAAATCTGGACGCAAAACAATAAAACTAAACATAAATTTTCTAAATGAACAGAACTTATTACTGCATAGCAATATTAGCACAGACATTACAATTTCCATATTTACTGTTCTGAGATCAGTACACAGGTCCTCTAGCTCTAGAAATAAATAAATATCGGATACAAATTCGTAAGAACATAAGGAAAGAAAACTTACATTTGTTTACGTATATTTCATTACATTTAACATATTCATAACTTCGAAATCAAATAAATTTCTAGTACAGGGTTATTCAAAATGATTGTCGGGGTTTTAGCAACTTGTCATACATAACACACTTGAGATAGGAGTACATGTTTTTTTTTTATTTAATAGAACAATACTCCAAGTTTTTGTTACATACCTTACAGGTGCTCTATATGCGCATCTTTTGTGATTCTACAAACATCAATACGATAATCGAGTTCGTTCCAGACTGTCTGTAGCATGTCAGCGGTGATGGTTTCAATGGTCGTTCTGATTTGTACTTTCAGTTCCGGGATACACACGTACCCTGTCTCTTGAAACTGTGCGCACCAACTTCGAATGGAATTGTCAGATGGTGGTTGTTTCCCGAATTTGGTGCGGAATTGCCACTGGACAAGTGTACCCCGACAATCATTTTGAATAACCCTGTATTTTGGATCTCTGTACTTGACTACTGCAAAATTAGGAGCCGGCCAATGAGCTCATCATCATGCCAGCAGAGGTCTTCGCTCTTCTGGGATGTCACGCGGCCTTGGTTGATAGATGGCCGTATCATACCACTTGCTGTCGGGTCCATACTGCCACACAGCCGTATCATACCATTTGCTGTCGGGTCCATACTGCCATACAGTCCCACAATATATTCTTTTGTTGATGTACTTTAACTTTACCCTGGCCTCTTGCGCTGCACTATCGGTACATCGACACCGCTCCCGAATATCTCTTGAACCAAGTAGCGGATTTTCATCCAGTTTGGGATGAAAATTATAACATTAGAGGCCAGCAGGAAATTTGGCTTTCTAGTTTCCTTATATAATAACTGCAACACAAAGGCAGCACAAACCGAAAAATCCTAACTACGTACAGGTATGGGTACATTTGCACGTACAGATAAATCATAGCGACATGTAGACGTGCTAAATGAAAATATTTGTATGTTGACAATTAGAGATATTGAGCCGGTGCGGAGTGATGGGGTTATATGCGACAAGTGCAAAACAGTGGGATACTGCAATGGTGGGTACATAGCCCACATTTCTGAACATTAGCTGTACAGTCGTTTCTTCTATCTTTCCTGCAAGCTGAACGTATGGGCCGAATCATCCTGCGGTCCTCCCGCAACTTCCTGGGTTTCGTTTAGCCTTGTTGGTTGCAAGTCCGCAGAATATACGGATCTGACCTCCCACCTCGGCGAGCATCCCACAGCCATTTAAGTCCGCCGTTAGAAAAGACAAACGTGGGTTTATTTTTAATATGGAAGGCCGTCTTACATTGATTTCGAAAGGACCAATATGATGAGGGGAAAAATTTACTAATTCGAAGTTTGTGCTCGTTTAGCCAGATGCACAGTGCAGCTTAGGCCTTTACGTCACGAGTGGGTATCTAAACACAACTATAACTTAGAACTCTGACTGAACTACCTGTTTTGTAGTTAACCATTACGGGAGGAAGAGGAAGACAGTGCAGGGGTGCAAAAGAAGATGGAAAAACTAACAGAAACAAAACGAGCCGATCCACGAGGCAGCGAAAGAGCTGGCCATGGCCCGACATGTTACTGCCACAATAGTAGTGGACAGAACACTTACAGGAGTGGGCTATGTATGGGAATTTCACCAAAAAAAATATATTTTCTTACAAGTTTTAGGATTTCCCTGCCCACACCATGAAGGCAGATAAGGACAGCACAGGTACAGCTCCACTCGTTCTTACACTCGTCACTGGATGGAGGTGTGTGGTTAATTTCACGCCCCGGCTGTTTTGTATTCGGAGAAGAAAGCCTGTACCTATTTAATAGAAGACTGGGTGGGTTCCAGAGTCAGTCTGGACGAGAATAATCTCTTGCCCCTACCCGGATTCGAACTCCGGCCCGTCCAGCCAGTAAACTAGTCGCTAACGGAATACGCTATCCCAGCTACAAGTTTTATTTCAGAAATAATTAATTAATAAGACTTTTCTTGTTTGTATTCGTTGTACAGCCTCTCCCCCAACCCCCACCCGCCCCGAATTACAAAGGGGTCGCTTTCCGCGGAACTTCACGCATGTAGAATTTTACTTAAGTCGGAATTTCCCTAAATTCAATTCAAATTTTTTTATATCTCACGCGCAGGGAAAATTACGACAGTGTGTTTCGAAATGTACAATAAAAATATTAAGCCAAGCGCCAGTACTAAGGACAGTCGGGTCCTCCAATTATTTTATACGGGATACAAAATACGTTTTCACGATTTTTTAAATTTTCACCGGCAGGCAAAAATTTACGTAAGTCGAGTATTACATTAAATCGGTGAGTGACTGTATGTTTAAAGTAGTGTTGACATTATTACCGGTCGGGAGAGATGTGATGGCAGGAAGGAAGAAAGGAAACTCCATCGCCGTCATCCTCAGCATCCGTGCGACTCTTTACGTGGCCGCAGAGTGGCCGCTGACAGAAGGCCAAAGCCTTTCACCGTAACGAACCGCTCCGTATGTGGAGCTGGGGGTGGCTCGGGAGACTGGGGAGTCGTAATTCGATTTCCGGCGAAGGCCAGAAACTTCTCTCTTCCCTAAAACGCCAAGACCGAATCTAGGGCACAACCAGCCTCTTCTTGAATAAGTATCGGAGGTTATTTCCTTTCCCTGTAAGTGACATCAGCCAGGTTGTGAAGCTGACCATCGCCTCCATCCACTGCTGTTGTTAAGAATGCACGGAGCTGTACGGCTGCTCCCCCATACTCCGGCATGGCGTGGCGCTGAATTAAGCACAGGCACAATATAAGTTTATCTGCTCAATATTGTATCGTATATTTACGTTCATTCCTTAGTCATCGTAAAGGAAGTGTAGTGTCTTGTCAGCCAGCGGTCAGTCAGTTCGAACAGGATGGGGCATGAAATTAATTTTCACCACTGAACAAAGACTGCATTATTAAGACTCCAGATTTATTATGTTACACAGTGGTTTCTTTAACCGCCTATAAGCGTTGCGGTACAGAAGAGAATAAACTTTGCCTGCTTTCTATTGCCCTCCTTGGTCGTGAATTCGATGGGCTATCTAGCGTTTGTGAGATCTTCAGGGGTTTTTCGAAAATAAATATCTGCGGCAGGTGGTTAGCTTATCTTGTCTGGTGCCTTCATCAGATCATTTCACTTAAAAAATTGACAAGTAATGTGAAAATTCAGAAAATAAACTTCATCGCTTAAGAAATGAACATGTGGATTGTTCTCTCCACGACCATATTCAGAACAGCTAGGACGACAGCTACCAACACGTCCAATAAATATCATAAATGCACTCCGGAAGGATAAAAGCCGTCAGAAGAGTAAACTGTTCAATTTCAGAAGGCAAAGGCATGGCGATATCGCTATGATATGCAGCACAGGAGGAAGCAACACTTTGAAAAATCCAAGGGAAAGCAATTCCTGCTCAGGTCTGGGCAGGCCCTTGGGGCTGTTAAGTACAGAAATAGATATTAGGAGAGGAGGTGCAAGAACAGACAATATAGTAGAAGGAAGAAACGAAGTAATTACAGAAAAATGGGAGTGACACAGACACTTGTGGAAAGAATGGAAAATAACGTGTTAAAATCTTATGGACATGTAGAACGCATAGGAGACAACAGATGGCCTAAGCGAATATAGAACTGGTCGCGGATGGAAGGAAAAGTAGAGAAAGACCCGAAATGAAGTGGGAAAGGGAAGCTGAAAGAGTGATAAAGCAGAAGAATCTAACAGGTGAGGACAAAATAAAAGGTGAAACACGGCGAAACGCAACTGAGAACTGGTAACTGCTGTAACACTGGAAAACTGTTATAGATAGACAGAAATAAATAAATTGGTGTGCACGGTAATCATGTATTACAAACCTGTTACTCCATATCTAATTTATAATGCATACATTTTATTGGTCCGATGATCCACAGACTATTCCTTCGAAACTAAAAGGGCCCACATCAAAACTCGCTTGGGAAACACTACGACGGATGGTTTAAGGCAGGGCTGGCCAACATTTCTGACAGCGCGTGCCCAGAATTTCTATAAATTTCGAAAAAAAATTCTTCCGCGTGCGCGTGGGAATTTTGAAGATCATAATAAGATCTTGGAGTCTTCCATAATTATCATTAATTATTGCATTATTATTAGTAATGCACATTATAATTAATGTATAGTATAATTATTATGTTTTTAATAAAATGTTCCTCGAGGAATGCTCAAAGTAAGAAAATAAGAAAGTAACTGTGGCTGCTGGTACTTCCTGTCCGAAAATAAGATTTTAAAACGTTTTATCAACTGTCACGTGTTCGCCCAGCCACCGCCAGGTCAACACTTCGCACCGCTCCCAATTTGCGTAAAAATGTTTCACTCGCAGTATTATTTGGGTAAAGCAATCCCTTTACAGGCCTGGGCAGGCCCTGAGTGTCCCAGAAGGATGGGGTTCCGAGATTTCAAGACGATCGACACATGAAGGTGGTAAAGTTGTCAGCCCTTGGGAGCAACGCCAATTCATACACAATCCCAGCGCAGACTGTATATACACATATTCTTCACAATATAGAGACGCTGGTCGAACAAAAATAAAATTGGATAGCAGTGAATGCCGCGTGTCAAGTTCATGCGAGCCACAGGTTCGGAATCTCTGGTTGCATGTGCAAGGCGTGTCCGTAATGTACCATAGAGTTAAGTCGCAATGAATGAGGGAAGTGCAACAGGTTGACAGCGCTCCGCATCTAGATCCTGCACCGGGTTCCACGCGGTCCACACTCCGCCGCAGCAGTGACTTTAGCTCGGTCATCTATCACAGCTGATGAATGACAGTTGGGGGGGATCTTCCTAGCGGAATGCGATTTTGGTGAGCATGTTCGTCTGTACACATTATATATCTTGTTGGACACTGTCGCTGTCAGGAGCGACTGTCTGCCTGATGGGTGTACCTGGACAGCAGGTAGCTCCCTTGCAAGACTCAATTACATTAACAACCTAACTTGACAACTCTGTCACTAAAACAACAGGTTAAGAGAAAATTTCCAGCGTTTGTTTATAATATTTATTTACTGCAATTGGGTTGTTACCCGGTGGCAGTGGCTATTTTACATGTAAACAAAACATGAAATTGGTTACTACTAAATTTAAGTCGGGAGGGTTACATGAGAAGCATGTAGTGGCAAATTGGAATCTTGGGAACCATCTCAGCATTTATTTTGTTTTTATCCTTTTCGACCATGTAAATTCACAGAAAAGCCCATACAAGACGAGACAGACATTAATGACCAGGACGGAAGTGAAGGACTCACACCGCAGTCAGACCTTGACAGGACTGCCTGGCTGTTACTAAGCAATGCCTCATTGTCTAAGTACAATACATATTGGCGTATCTTGCTGACTTTACTGTCGGTACGGGCTCCAGATTCGGTCTGAACGTAGAAGGGGGGGGGGGGGAACTGACTACCAAAAATCGAACTTCGACAGCCAAACACAAGCCGGACACTCAGTTACCCCTTTAGACACTTAAACGAAGTCGTTATGGTGGAGCGAATTTATATCAAGAACAAACTGCATGTGTGTCTCTAATGCTTAACATGACAAACAGCTGCTGTGGGGAGCATGGTTGTGAGAAGCATGTCCCTTGATACATGTTTTTTTTTTCAGGTTTTAAATTCTTTCTTTGAAATTCTCAAAGCGGTGAATACAGAAATTACTGCCTTCTATGCCGTAACGTCGCACACTGACAGATAGGGGCCCACGTTTCGGAGTGGTCTGATGCTTACGTATTCAGTGTAGGCAGTAAGTTACTTACCCACTCTGATGAAGGAGGCAGCAGATTCCTCCGAAACTACTTAATTGCACGCCTCGTCACATGCCACAAAACCGTAAACCCTAATTTCATGAAACCTCGGCTTTAAAAATGCACGGAACTTTACTTGAAGAGCGTCGAGCCGCTTTCTGCTCCGAAACAACTCTGCCACTGTCTGTCCTACATTAGCAATTTCGTAAGAGTGGAAAGTGGCCCAGATCATACACAAGCCCCCTCCCCCTTCCTAGTTCTCCGCCCTCCGTGCAAAGATGGCGATTAGGTTGCCTTCCTTGACACATTGAAGACTGTAGTTGCGGTCACAAAGAGAATTGTCCGGTGTTTGTCTGTGTCAGACTTCGGAGACATGTGAGAACTGTTTTCTAGTGGACATTTGGAATTCTGCACCTTTGTAGCTTCGAGTGGTTAGGCCACTGGTCCCAATTGAAACGAATGGGAGAGAGAGAGAGTGGGCAAGAGAAAACTGCGGTCTTCTACATTCTACTTGCAGTTTCTTTCCATGTCTCTCCCAAACTACTACTGTCATCATCAACTATTCTTCGTTATTCTTCTTTTCTTCCATCTTTTATTTCCTTCCCTCTCCCACGCTTATTTTCTTTCGTGTCTCATTTCTTCTATTTCACTTCTTCGCTGTGTCTTGTTCCCCTTTAAGCTGCAAAATACTGTGTTTTCCCGCCCTGAACACGAAATATTCAGTCTCTTTCATCAAAACTAAAGAGGTAGAACCGCTGAGCGACACCTCAAGTTAATATTCTTCTATCAATTTAAGTCAGAGCAAAATAGCTTGTTAGTCTTAAGATTAGATGTTATTGTAATTAAGCGCCGATTAATAATAATAATAATAAAAATAAGTCTCTTTGGTAACGACCTACGTCTTCTTTCCTGTATCTGTGTAGAGCTGTAGACCTGTAGGCCCGTAGGCCTGTAGACCTGTAGACCTGTAGGCCTGTAGGCCTATATTTACATGTCCTTTCGCCCTGTTAAGCGTTACGTCTATTTATATTTCTTTCTATTGGAAAAGCGGAGGAAACAACCAATACCCTACTGAAAACGTGCACGCGCGCGTTTGTGTGCGCGCGTGTGCGTGCGTGTGTGCGTGCACGAATCTGACCTATGCGTAACTTCTCGTACAGATTATGCGGAGGTAGAGCTGAAAGAAATGTTAGCACAGAAAATAGTTTGGTTCGGTCGTTTATTACGCTCGAATAATGAAGTCTTGGTACAGTAGCAATCACAGCGTTTTAAGCGCAATCTCACACACTTGTAAATTAAGTCGAAGTGCGCCCGTCCTGTTAAACAGACACTTCAGCAGTTAAGCCGAGACCAAAGACAATAAATGACGTTCAAATATTATACAGAAGAGCAAAGGGACTCACGAGTCAGTCACATATGCAAATGACCAGAAGTCACGAGGCAGCAGTTCAGAATGTTCGCCCACATGCACGAATATTTTCAAGACGGCGCTGACTTTATTGTTCCCTCAGTTATCACATGTCAGTCTCTTGGGAATTCAAGACTCTGGATCTCTGGTTACGGATTCGTATTTACTTCCTCACACGACACTCGTAACTGGGAGAGTTACTCTTCACGCTTTCCTCAATATAGTGGAAAAATCGTGTTACGGTACAAATTAAACTTCTTACCTTTACACTTTTCAAGCACAGACATGCGCTGAAAACTATACTTTCATAATAAGCTATTCGAGAAATTCTGTCTTGAATAACGCTACAGTTACTATGTTTTCAACTTAAGTTATTCATCTGAAAATGCACATCTTCGAGAAACATTTAATGGCCGTATAGGGCGCCCGTATGAAGACAACAGAGCCGGCTGTGAAAGATAGAAGAAAACATTCCTTAGAAATGTGGAAAGAAACGATTTCAAGATCATCACTATACAATACCGATTTCGTGATTGGATACAAAATGTGTCTAAAATATTTTTCAAATAAGCATTTATGGAAGTGTAACTGAGAACGTATTTAGAGAACAGCATAAAATAAGACCCAACACCCTAAAGTATTCTTTAACCTTTAGGCACCATGCATCCTATATATAGGACAGGCATGCCGCTACTCCCCGGAGTAGCTTTTTATGTATTTAGTCAACAAATATATTATTTAATTATTTTTTTTAGACTTTCACCATCTTCGTTTATTCCTCCACAAAACGTCGTGTATTTCCTAATGATAAACTTCTTGGTTCATAAAATATTTACATTGTACATAAATGATGTGCTAAACTGTAAATGGCCAGCTCCAGGGCCAAAGGGTTAATCACAAACATTCTAAGATCCTCGTGTAAATAAAACACAGAACTGCCCGATGCTAAAACCATGAGACGCCAAGATATCTTAATGCAATCCTGTTCAAAATCACAACACTGCACTAATTGTTGTAACCTTTGGTTCGTGATGAAGAATCAATGAGAGATGAAGACATCTGTTGCATCTGGAAGTCAATAACAAAAGAAGAGTAACTGCCATAGCACCTCGACCTGTCCTTTGTATCAACAGAGCTGCTTAGTATGGACTCTTCGCTTTCTTTTTTCACCTCGACTGCTGAGAATCGTATTCAGCGGACAGTTGGGAGTCTTCTCATGTTCGTCTATTTGGTCATGCTTGACAGAAGTGTAGGCTCCGGGAATGTTCAATAAGCTACTCCGATATAGTAAGTCTATACACGACAAGCACGTGGAAGGCTTACAAGTCGCTTCTTGTAGCACAACTATAATGCACTATTTACAAACAACTTGAATTTTCCTTTCTTGGCCTGGCACAAAAATTAATATTGGAGAATATTATTTGGAATGAGCAAGAATGGAATTTGTGTAGATATAAGCAATGCGTTGAAAAGACTTCCGGTGTCGGTTTTCTAAAGATCGGTATGAAATTCGAACTACAGGAAAACTCGGCTGTAACGTCATGTCAGTCTGTGTCGTTATAAATGAGTGTTGTTCAACTGAGAAGTGTAATGTTTTGGTCAACAGTCAGGAATTAATTGGTAGAGCAGAAACGGAATGTGATGGCACACGGAAACGCACGGGTGGAGAAGTGAAGGGGAAAAAGGCGAATGGAGGGGGTAGCCAGCAGTCGTGCACTGTGTCGGACACGGTCTATCACTACCGCTGATGCGCACACCTCGGCTGCCAGCAGCCGACTGAACTGACACCCCCGCCGATATAATTGGACTCGTCCGTTTTGCTGGAAAACCAAATCTGGTTCCTGCGCGTGTGCCATCACGTTCCGTTTCTGCTCTACCATAGAATAGCTGACGCTATAGACAAGGTGTCGCGTAAACCGATGTCGTTATATTCGGGTATGATAGCATTTTACCTTTGCTTAATAATGGAAAGCACTGCACACAGTGGCAGAAGGTGCTGTGACGTGATCGCACCGGTCGACATGACTTGTTCTCGGTTCACACAAGTTCGTTGCTTTTCGTTACATTCTCATAAAAGTAATACGCTCCTTTTTATGCAGTATCTTGTCACCCATAAACATCAATTCCCTTCTCGGTTTACTGCATTGTTGCATGAATCGTTGGCATGCTGGCTCACTGACAGGGGTATTAATGTCTACGGACACAAACATCAACAGTACCTACTGACACAATCATCGTCAAAATACTCCATAGGCCTATGCACCCACACATGACGCAGTTGGTTGAGACACTACGCTCCAAGCCGGAAGGTCGTGGGTTCGATTCCCGACGGTGTCATTGGAATTTTCATTTACATAATCCTTCCGGTCGCACTATGGCCCTGGGGTACCAGGAATATTTCCTGAGGGGTACAGACGGCTGATGCGTAAGGCTGTCAAACACCTTCTTGTGTTGTCTAGAAATTCTAGAAGCCGCAACTTCCTGGATTGCTTTACCTTTACCTGTGCATCCACAATGAACGTGTTTTCTCCTTACTACTAATACTACCTTCGGGCCTGTTGTAGGCTTGTTTATGTCTTCGCTAATTGGTACCTGAGACTCTCCTTAGCTTCAAAGTGGCCGGTGCTTGAAGCTATCTAGTGCCGGAGAACAGAATTCCGCTACCACAAGGCTTTGAGGGTTCTGTTTTCTTCGTCCAAGAAATTCTGCAGATTTTCTGGAAAGTAATTAGAAAACCATCATATTATAGAAGATCATGATTCGGGAAGAAATAAAAGAAACAAAACACTCGCTTTCACGGCAAGTTGTAGGTCTGTGACTATTTAAACAGTTACGGTAAACGGTTTATTGACTAAAATGTTTGTGGCCATTAACCACAGATATACAGTGAGCCATCTACACGCCGTGCTCAGAATCTGACCTTGTTAAACGCCTGTAACTGTGCCTTCGGAAACAGCATAACCTTTCTTTACGTAAAAATCCGACTAATGCACTACGTATGTTAACACCCCTTCATTCACACTATACATTCCTACATGCTTCAAACCTCAGGGGACCATCGTCAGGGAGTACTGACACATTGCGTGAGCAGGGTCACCAAAACACGTAGTCTACTCTAAAGAACGTTTATGTTTTATCTTGTCCCCATATCCGTGCACTGAGGACACTATTATATGTAAAAATCCGACCAATGCACTATATATGTTACCACCACTTTATTCACAGTTACACTCCTACGTATCTCAGTCCTCAAGGGGGCCATCCTCAGGCTTAGGAAAAGCATGGCTTCAGAATCAAGAATATTTCTCTGGAACTGAGCACACCTGAAGAAAACACAGAAAGTGCTGAGAATAAAATAAAATGTGGCAATTAGAAGTGCGTAAATACATTTCACCTTACTTATATTCACTTTATTAAATTATTAGAATGTTTCGTGGCCCGGAATTTTTTTTTCTGTAAGCCAACCTTCGAGGAGAAGCTATTTAATGATTTTGCTTTTGTTGACGAAGGTCATGAAAATGGCTCCTGTGCACTGATATTTCAGACTTAAGCTGTCATTAGCCACGTTAATTCCAAATTGTGGTAGATAAGGATGTTATTTGGCAGTAAAAGTAAAGGTAGAAATACAAAGTTGTTGCTGCACACGCCATGAAGTTATGGGAGTGCCGTACTGCTGCACTGATCACTGATTCCTAACCCGAGTGTTAGATGAAGGTACCCACTGAATAAGAAACTGGATGGAATATGCAGCTGATCTGGGCTTTTCGACGAAGAAAAAAATCTCTTGCCTCTACCGGGATTCGAACCACAATTCCTCTATTGTCCACTTATTATAGGCATTACGCTAATATTCTACGGAAAAATGATACAGGTAATGTTATCCTGGTGCTTAATTAAGCACCACGCCATGAAGTCATATGAGGGAGCGACTTGATAGCTTCACACATTCTCAGCCATCGGCATTATATGGTGGTGGGTGGTCACTTTCACGAGTCGGCAAAGGCACCTTGCGTAGAGTGAATAAATAACGTGCCTCGCACTGCCATATTGCTAACGAATTTTTATGTGTTCTTCTGATGCACAGTTAATGAATACACAGTCACGTTTTATCATTACGCAAGTTCTGACTTAACTGAACCAAACTTGCCAGTACATCTGTTAGCATATGAAGGTCGGCGAAATTGTTTGAAGTAAATACGTGGTCCTCGTACTCTCAAAATGTGGGTAAACCTCCATATTCCATTAGTGTCAACTCTTCCTTTACGAAGTTCGGAAACCGACTGAATCATGACATAAATTTTCTCGAACACAAACTGATTCATTCCCATTCACCTTATGATACGTTTACACTCAACAGAATGAAAGGGAGGGAGGGGGGGGGGGGGGGAAACCGGGGTTTTTTTTGGGGTTACGAGAGCTTTTTCCCCCATGGTTCCCCGGAACCCGGGTCCCCCCCCCCCCCCCCCGCCTGCCCCC
>Ga0123355_10013151_pt1 | contig 12865 bp, 10 predicted proteins | sample TergutEmb28metaG_3_FD_89872 | JGI IMG/M metagenome (GOLD analysis project Ga0123355, IMG submission 89872) | Embiratermes neotenicus P1 segment gut microbial communities from Petit-Saut dam, French Guiana - Emb289 P1 | ecosystem: Host-associated > Arthropoda: Insects > Digestive system > Gut ...
TGTGACACTGCACAGATTGCATATGGCATACTCTGTGACACTGCACAGACTGCATATAGTGTACTCTGTGACACTGCACAGACTGCATATAGTGTACTCTGTGACACTGCACAGACTGTATATAGTGTACTCTGTGACATTGCACAGACTGCATATAGTGTACTCTGTGACACTGCATAGACTGCATATGGCATACTCTGTGACACTGCACAGACTGCATATAGTGTACTCTGTGACACTGCACAGACTGCATAGTGTACTCTGTAACAACGCACAGACTGCATATGGCATACTTTGTGACAATGCACAGACTGCATATGGTGTACTCTGTGACACTGCACAGAATGAATATTGTGTACTGTGACACTGCACAGACTGCATATGGTGTACTCTGTGACACTGCACAGAATGCATATTGTGTACTGTGACACTGCACAGACTGCGTATGGTGTACTCTGTGACACTGCACAGACTCGACCAAGGTGTCCCTTACTTTCTGAAGTCATACAGTTTTATGGCACATGCATAAAAGTAATGTAATTTACAACCATCAGAACAGTGCAGCCTTCAGCCTTCCCTCTGCTGATTTTCACAAAACCCACAAATGGTCAACAACATTTTATATTTTTGTTACTGGCATTTCGTAAGTTCCTGAACCAAACAGGCATTTTACATTGAAACAGATTCTAATCTTCATGGCAGTTTTATTGGTTCCAATTCAGCACAGACTTCAAGACTGCATTGTACATCAATGTGATGAGAAATCCCACACTGTGTGCTGTCCCACAATCCTTTACTAATGCGCACATCAAGGACACACACTATGCCCCAACAGTGTAGATGGAGATTCTGTATTTTAACTTATACCTACATAATCAGTACATACTAATGATACCTTTAAACCTGAAATTCCCCTTATTCGCCATCTAATTTTCACAGTGTCATCTTCAGGATGCATGGTTATCTTCAAAATCTCAAATTTCACGTAAGCAAATTTCAGGTGACCAACAGTTCGTAACAGTGCAATTTGTTTTACATAATGGTAGAGACCACTGTAAAGACACGAGAAATATTCGATGTACACTTCCATGTCATTCATATTGAACAGCACACTCCCATCTACATGAAGTTACTCAAATGAGTCAAACTGGTACAAAGAAATGAGAAAATAGTCACACTTAAGTTAATAAATCAATCCACTTATGTAGGTGAGTCCAATAAACGACATACAAATTCTTTACCAGCTAATTTAGTGCAGATACATGCAATATGACTTTCTTACTTTGCAGCACAGTGCCATATCTACCACACACAGTATGTGATTCTAACTTGCTGTGCCTACAGCTGCACACAGCAATGTCTCACTTCTTTTGCACTTTTAAGGTTTTGATTTGACTCACCTTCATGAAATAAATTACAGCTCAGCTCTGGCAGCCATTACAAAAAGAGCCCAGAACCTGCTCCATGTAAGGCCTCTCATTATAACCTATTTTCCTTACATTAATCTCAGTATATTTCATTCCAGCCACACACAATTTATCCCCAACACTGACCTTCCATCCACATTAAGCAGTCTTGTGACTTCTGCTAGCGAAGCACTGACCCAAAGCATGCATTCCACAGTGCTTCTGAATGATAAATGTGCTGTGGCCATCAGTCTTTGATGTTGCATACATCAAGCATATGTAGCTACTGGTGGGTAGGTGACATATACGGTATCAGACTGTTGTGACAATCCCCCCCCACCAAACTGAAGACATTTTAAGTAAGTGGACAGTCAGTGACTTGCAACAATTCAAAAATGTACTTACACAGTTGTCTTGCCTCGTATATTGTTTTCAAACACAAGATCTTGGTGGTATATAGTGTAGTCCAGTGGCTGTACAAACAGATTTGGAAGCTGAAATGATAGACAACAGACAAAGGGTTCCTGATTAAATTGATTTAAGATTTCAGCAATGGTCATACCATGTTTTATGAAATTCAGTTAACTAGTTTTCAAGTTGAAATGTGGACACAAAGAGCATAGGCTATTGAATCCCAATGTTGCTTTCTGCAACAGTCTTGTCTTGGCAAAGCCAATGTGGCATGAAGTATTTCACACAGGAGGACTGCATATATCATAATACCTATATTACCAAAGCTATAAAAATATTCTGCAGTAACAGTATTCTGAAGGGTTAATAAACAAGGCATATAAAACTAATTAAAGTAGAGTGTATGTTCTTGTCTAACACAACCTTATGATTAAGGCATATAAAACATTACTTATTGATTAGCTCCCCCTGCCCGGCATAAGCAACAAGACACAAACATCTATTTAATGTTTTCTGTGTTTATTCAAACCAAAATTTCTGTACCACTAAAACAGTTCAATTCCTTCTGATTTCTGTCTTCTGGAATGTGATGCTATGTTTCAGGGGAACTTGACAACTCTAATTCAAATTAAATTCTGACGTCCATCACATAAATACTAGACAAGAATGTAACTTTCACCAACCTACATTGAATTAATCACTACATCAAAAAGAAAGTCTATTCAACTGACATAAAAGTATTCACCAGTCACCAACAAAGTACCAACAATTTAAGTGATAACCCTAAACAATTTAAATCAACCATAAAGAAGTATTTATAAGCTCACTTCTTCTTCTATTTCAAAGAATACTTTAATGTAAATACAGAATGATAAACTATTGTATTGTGACAGCTACTGCTATATGTATTTAATATTTTCATGACTGGTTCTATATCCAAGGTACTGCCCTGTTTTGGGATTTACAGAATTTAAATAAATTCAGTTCAATTCAGGAATGTATAGCAGAACATACAAAACATACCTTCAGTTGTCATATGACAGGTATTGGATTTTTGGAAACATATGCATGTATGTATACCAAACATTATCAAATCAATATATAATTTTCCAACAAGTTTTAAGTTAATGTGTCAAATCAGGATCATCTGCAACAGTTCATGTTCAGTTCACATGCTGGACTAGGAATCTCAAACTCAAAAATAAGTGAAAAGTCAAACAGTGTGGTAGGCTGCATAGCACTACAAATGCCTGTGGGTTCCCCCTTTAGTGACACTTTTTTATATTCATAAAATATCACACCTGAAAGGTATTATATATGTGCTACATAAATTAAATATTTGAAGTATTACTTCAAAAACTTTGTATGTTTGTCATTTCCTAGGTTGTCTTAAATTTTATAAAACTACAAACAGAGACTCAAGTACAGCTGTAACAAACTAAGACCTCACTATGTAACACAACAGAACACAAAGATTTTTCTAGTTCCTGCCATATGAATTCAGGAAAGTGTGCTCCTGTGATTATATTTAGTACCTACAACTAAACAAATAAATGTGCTTAATGTACTTACTGTTTCTCTCAGAACATTATAAACTTTATCAAGCTGTTCTTGTGATGGTTTCTTATCTGAAGCCTTTTGAAATTCTAAACTCCTTCTATTGTTAGCATCTGCAAGCAGTATCATTTGCTTCTCAAAATCTGAGAGCATTATCACTCTTTCATCCTTCATGTGATATCCTGTAACAAACTTCATATAGAAGGAATTTTCTTCCTCTATGTCCATGATCTCTGTACTGTCCCCTTCATTCCAAAGAATTATGTCATCCTGTGTCACTTCAAATGGCTTAACACCCACATCTAAGGGATTAAAACAATGTAATGGTGAATCAGACAATAAAGAAATGTCTGACCTGATCGAAATTACATTTTGATTAAGTACCACCGCATGATCACTTCCTTTTCTTTCAACTGATTTCCTGCACATTGCCGATTTTGATTTGGTCTCCTCACAAACCCTATTCAGTTCTTCCAATACATTTGAAGAACCGGCGTAAGGACACCACTGTGTCTGCCTTGCTTGTGATATATTCTTCACTGAAGTCATAGGTGCAGTGGCCACACATCGAGATCCAAAGTTCTAGAAATAAGCAATAGTTAGGTTAGGGACGTCCATTACACTAAATTATACTTGTCAACACTGGACATCGAAAGGTGCACTGAATTAATATTATTTACAACAAAGTTACAAAAATTTTATTCTTATTACTTCTTCCAAACAAGTTGACCCCATCATTTTATGTGGTCGAAGTCGAATTTCAAGACGCGACAGTCCCACATGTTTATGAGACGGGGCAAATTTATTTATTGTTTTAAGTCTGCTTGAAACAGTTCTTAAGCAAATCGCCATTCCAGATTTCCTGCTGCACATAAATCAAATTAGTGCCTCAGTTTTTCTTCCGCTTATTTAGGCAAAATAACTACTCTCCATATCCAATTTCCTGACACCGCAATGAAATCATGCACTACTCCTGCTACCGACTTTTCGATTTCAAGTATCGAGTTCAAGTCATGTGCTTGGTTCGATACGTGTTAACTACCACCTACCAAATCATGAATATACCACAGTCATGGGTAAAACAAACTCACGGATTATCTCTATACAAATAGCTGCAGCGGTCATCCTTGAACTATCTCAACGATGAAATTGTGAAAAAAATTGGATTCTTGACAATTGAAGGTAGGGCCGATAGGTTGTCCCGAAACGTCGGCAAGGCATTACCAATACTGACTGCGAAATAACCCAAAACGGCGTAGTTCACGGAAGTATTGCGTGATTGCAATACTTCCGTGAACTGCAACTTTTTTTGTATTATTGGGCAGCATTGAATGGTAGTTACCGATTGTTTTTAAGCTTTCGCCGTGTTCTAAATGTAATTTATTCCTTTTTGGGTAATTCCCCGGCGTCTGAGTTCTAGTTGCCGACGTTTCGGAACTCACTATCGGTTCCATCTTCATAGGCAGGTGAATGAAGTAGACTTCATTCACCTGCCTATGAAGATGGAACCGATAGTGAGTTCCGAAACGTCGGCAATTAGAACTCAGACGCCGGGGAATTACCCAAAAAGGAATAAATTACGGTATTTACCGACTTTTCGGGGCAGATTTACCATTGAACGCTGTGGAATGTTGCAGAAGATTCTTTAGATCACAGATCATCAAGTATAGCCCTACATGACCTGTGAGAAGATCTAACAGCACAGGAGTGTTACTGGCAGTATAGCAAAATCCATTTGTTATGTATACTATTTTGCATGATTTAGGGTTTTCACAGCGATACTGATGTAGTTGGAAGTTCGTGGGACATGACACCTTGTCAGTGGATGTAAATATTTACCAAATGACAGGCCGTAACATCTCAGCCAACTCTGTCATGAGAACTGTGGCTACCAGAACATCTGATAACACCTAATTTCACGTTCATTATATTTATTCTGTAATGACCTCACAAATATTGAATGACATTTTAACAACCGAACAAAGGACGAGGAAATAAAGTACATATACGAAGTAACCTTTAGAACCTTTCCAAATGTAATTACTTTGCCTACATTTATGTCACTCTAAAAAAAATGGTGAAATGATGCAGTGCCAAAAAAACTACTGAACGTTTGCCCCTCAATGCATTTTGTAATAAGTTAATGACAGGACCGACCAAGAATGATATGGATATTAAAAAGAACTATCCTCTTACACATGAAAGGTGAAGAACCTTGCATCTCTAAGTACAAGCCAACTTCATGACAACACTTCAAGGAAAACAGGCCCAGTTTGTGTGAAAAATGAAGAAATATTATACAGAATGAAAAAGGAAAGGAACATTCTACATACAATAAAAAGAAAGAAGGCTAACTGGATTGGTCACATCTTGCATAGGAACTGCCTTCTAAAACATTACTGAAGGAAGGATACGAGTGATGGGAAGATGAGGAAGAAGACATAAACAGCTACTGGATGACCTTAAGGAAACGAGAAGACTGGAAATGGTAAGAGGAAGCATTATATTGCACCCTGTGGAGAACTCACTTTGGAGGAGGATATGGACCTATTGTACGACAGACTACGGAATCAACAACCCATTCAGTAGGAGGCTGGGTGGGTCCTGGAACTGGTCTGCACATTTTGGAGAAGGGCATAGCTTGACCCCACTGGGATTTGAACCCTGGACCGTCCAGCCATTAGCCCAGTCACTATATTGACTACACTATCCCAGTTCAGCCCAGTCACTATACTGACTACACTATCCCAGTTCTGCAAATACTATTCTGTTCTGAAGATGGACAACAGTAGTACATTAGCATACTACAGTAGAAAATGGCATGTGACTTTGAGTTTAAAATATTCTATCAATGCTGGAACAGTCATGAAGAGAGTCAACAAAGAAGTAAAGGAAGAAGAGGATACGATAATGACATCTGGGTGGAATTTCAAGTCTTTAACTTTTAATGCAATCATATGTCAATATATTCACCAACTAGATGAGCAAAACACATTAATAATTCATTCATTAGGCACTGAAACATACTGGTCATTAATCAACAGTTTAAATGCATAAAAATATTTGGAGCACTTTAAAATGCTATTAACCATTAACTGCATCTGAATGCAACAAGTATATGAGTCCAAGTATTATGTAGGTAAATCAACAGAACTGTACATTGTTTAAAATTTATACTCAAAGACCTTAGCAAAGTTATATAACAGAGATATTAGACCACTTGTAAAATTACACTCACAAGTAATCAGATAATGAAGCACCCGGCATTTGTACCAGTATATATGTTAACAGACGTGTTAAAATAGCAGAATAAAATTTCTGTCCCAGGGGTAAGTTCTGTTCCATGCTGGAAGTCTCCTCCACGGTCGTTTGAAGATCGACAATTCTTGTAGACCTGCACAAAATTATACACTTAAATCCAAACAGTCAGCACCAAATGTTAATTTATGTACTTTGTGATAATCATTAACCAGTCAGGCCATAAGATAATCTGCCATATGTCTACATGCCATCTGTGAAAGAAGTAACTAAATGACACTTAACTAAACGAATAACGTAACATAATGTAACGTAACTAACCAACTAACTAACTAACTTAATCTGGTTCACATCTTCCAATCAAGTTTTAATGTGCATTTCATATTATGCTCCCAACTATGCCTAGGTCCCCCAAGTGGTCTCTTATCCTTTATGTTTTCCCACCATCCTGTATGCACTTCTAGTCTGTCTCATACAAGCCACACACCCTGCCCAACTCGCCCTCTTCATTTGATCACCCGAATAACATTTGCTGAGGAGTACATAACTCTGTTTTTCATACAAATGCTATTTATTATGCATGAACATGGATCACGATCCCTTGAATACCTTTTTCATTCGATTTTGTGGTGCAGCACAGCTGTCAAAGCTGTCTCAACAACAGACTCGTGATATATATAACAACATAAACTGGTGATAAACAGTAATATTTTCTCAGGCTTCAGATGGTGCAGGAAGGTCAACAAGACTGCAAAAATATGCTCCAAACACCATACACATTTAGCAGACACAATCCAAATACAAACCTCTTTCTCAATTTGCTAACAACCACAACCATATGCTAGATAGTTTCATAAGCTCTTTCGACAGGAGCCATTCCTGGTCCATTAAGAAATTCTTCTAATTCATCATGCTCCCGTTCATCTTCACAAATTTTACGGCTTGATTTCTTCTTTTTCTTTTTTTCATCATTTTTTGACTTACTAGAATCCTTCTCCTTGCTATTCTTTTTCTTGTATTTCTTTGTACTCTTATCTTCATTCTGTAATAAAGAATAAAACACAAAAACTTGGATACAATCCCTTTTCATAATATTGTACTTCCTTAAGTTAAGAGCTTCTTCTCTTTTACTGTTTTTTTTTTGCCTGCACCCTTTAATTCAAATTATGGTGTGTACAACTGACACTATACAAATTGATCAACAACAACAGCAGCAGCAGCAGCAGCAACAACAACAACTTATGAATTATGAAAACTTGGCCCTGGAAGTAAAAAAATCTCTAAGCTTAACAACATATCTGTACACCCCTTAATCATCTCAAAAGAAAACAGGTTTAATCAAAAACACCATAAGTGGGGCAAATTGCAGTACTATTAAAAAGTGTCACACAGTATGCAAATTCCTATGACACACCCCTTGACCTAAGGGAATGGGATGACTTGCCTTCCCCCGACTGAGCCTAATCCCACTGACAGTCTGGGATAGGTGAAGGTTGTCCATCAGATAGATGCTGAGAAGTGTGATTAAGTGAATGATGATGACAATGATGGCAACAACAACAACAACAACACACATTCCTATTTTTGTAATTCTTGCAATTCCCAACTAACTCCCACTGGCTCACTACAAGTCCTATACCCCCTCCCCATTCCATAGCTCTGAATAACCATAGCCTTCCCATACAACAAACACATTCTTTCCACACTGTTACTTCAGCATCTGCCTGAATCAGGCTGTCATCCTGAAGATGGAGACAGTACACACATTCTTCTGAAGCACTTGGATAAACCTTTACTATATGGCATGAAAACACAATGACCATCATTGGCCACTTTACACCTTTGTGCAGAATGTAAATAAACCGCACACCAACTACACACAATCTGTATTTAGCGCTCTCTCTCTCTCTCCTGTGGCAGACACTGATGAGCTATTTATTAGTGCTAAGCATGCGAAATTTCATGTTAAAAATTACAAATATGGCAGTGACATGAAGCTCTGAAAATACACGTGACAAAGGTGACACAGCAGGGGGTCTAGACAAGTGGCAATTATGTGAAAAAACAGTACCTTAACTGTATAATTATTAAACAGTCATGTAGTCTTACGACCAGATACTGAACAGATGACATGACAATGACTATTAATATTAAAATATCTATAATTATTACTTCACAGAAGCTGCAACAGCAGGCAGTGTATTAACTGCTGTACCAGCTGGACAGCTAAGGAACCATGCTTCCATTCCTGGCAGTGGCAACAGAACTTCTCTCATTTGAAGTATTCTGAATCTGCTTCACATTCAGTGAACACTGACTGTTCTTTCCCATTGGATAAAGGAGCCAGGGTACAAAGCCAACAAGTCACTTCCACCTGGTGCCAAGATTAAAAATGCATGGAGCTAAACCTCCACTACCACTATACACCTTAAAGCAACATACCTAATTAACTTCACAATGCGAAATTCAAGGTTTACACAGTGCTGATGTTGAGGATTCTGTTCTCATGGCATGTTACACTGTGCAGCGCAGTCAACAGACCCTGACAATTTGCAGAAACACAATGTCTTCACCTTTGTGGGTTGAGAGGTCCTACAGCCATACAGTCCTACAGCCATACAGTCCTAGTCCTAGGAATATGTAGGAATCAGAAAAGCTACAAGAATGTCTGTCAAGATAGCCAAGAGTTTAACTGAGGACCTCTCAACTATAAAGCAGGGGTACCATGTATTGGAGTGCAATGTTCAGTGCCATATAGAATGAAGCATCTTATGGACCTCTCAGTTATGAAGCATCAGGTATTATAAATTTTTCAATTATCTTCTCCAGATGGGATGATTGTGGTGTAAATAAATTTGGTTCCTCTCTGCTTCTTAAGCATGTCTGCATATTGTGGAAAGTGACTATTAGCTTTGTCATGTCTGCCTGCCTGTATGTCTGTCCATCCATCTGCATGGAGCAACTCAGCTCACACTGGACGGATTTTCACAGAATTTGATGTTTGAGTATTTTTGAAAAATCCGTCAAGAAAATTCAAATTTGATTAAAATCTGGCAAGAATGACAGGTACTTTGCATGAGGATCAGTGTACATTTATGACAATATTTGGCTGAAATCTTCTTGGAAAGAGAGATTTTTCTGATAAAAATGTAGAGAAAATCAGAACAAACATGATCAAAAATTGTCATTTTTTAAATAATGTGGAAAAATATGGTATAGCCTGATGGGCCACAAATGACAATAAAATATGGTGCAGAAAAGATGCAATCTGCATGCCAGATGACTAAGGCAAGAATACAGACACATACTGATAACATTTAACGCTTATTGCTTTCCCGCCGCTACAACGGTTGTGTGGACGTACCTCAATGTTACACTACATGTACACTGCCTGCCTTGTGGGATTATCATTTTGTCATATGCAAACACAATTTAATTCAAATCAGTACACAATAATTACTTTTCAAATGCAGAAGGGATGTGATGGTGTACTGCAAAACATTTACAGAATGAGGGTGTCTAAGAACAAGGCGCTGAGAATAATAATCAAAACCAACAGGAAAGAATTAATAGGACGGTCAACAAAACCGCGTATAATAAGCATAATTTGTACTCCTATTTCAGATATCACTCAGGTGCTTGAATCAAGGAAGATGAGATGAGCGTGGTATGTGACACAGGGTTTGGAATGGGAAAAGGAAACAAAAGACACTGCCCAAGAAACCAGATGTAGTTGGGATTATATTAAAATGTGTCTTAAAAAACAGAATTCATCTGGCTATGAATGTGGACCAGTGGCTGGTTTTGTCAATATGGTAATTAAAGTGTGCCTGGAATGGAAAACTTTAAAATAAGGTAATGGAAGTTTTGGTTATAAAAATTTTAATGGGATTTTTTGTTTATTGGAGGAACGTCTCACTACTCAGAAGGCAGAATAGTCTGTGATGTCAGAGTCACTACATGGTTTTACTATACCTTCTCCTTATGTCTGCTCTTCCTTTCCCGGTGAACAACTGGACTTGAACCGCCTGACCGTTGCTGCACCTGTTTTGGCTCCAGCAATTCCAGATGCACACTGGATGATGCTAGACTTGTGCTGTTGTCTTCATCCTCCTCTTCATCTTCTCTCACAACACTAGTGCTATGGTTACTGTCTTCACCACCTTCTGGGCTCTGCCGCCACTTACTATCTGTACCTAACCATGCAGCTAATGCATCTGCAGTAATTTCAGCTACTTCACCATTCAAGCAAAGTTCTTCATTTTCAACAGTCTTTGTGTTCTCAATTACAATATCACTTTCCAAGTTGGAAAAAGATTCTCTTTTTTCTAGCATCCCCAAAGCATGTTCACCATTGGCAGTACCAGTGGTAATATTTGGCAAAGCATCCTCTGGATCGAGATCATCCTGGAAACCAGCAACTAATGGATTGCCGGTTTCAGTGTCACTGAAAATGTAACCGTAACAATTACTACACAATGAAATACCTACCACAGGACATTATAAGAATGGCAGTGATTAGTTACAACACAAAGTACCTTACAAGATTTGAGGTTCTCTCAGCAGTCTTGCTAAAGAATGAAGTTTACTGGGATGTGACACTGCGGCGCTGGCAGACTAGTTCCGATGTTTCACAGAAGCACATTGCTTGCCTTTAGACCCTGAACATGAAGGCTCTACAATCCTTCAAAACATCAAGAACTAATGAGCCAATGACACGGCATGACTTCGCAGAAGATTTCAAACTTTATGAACCAAGTTGCTTTTAACATTAAATTCTGTTACCTGTTGGGTGCCATCAAATTGTGGACTAATAGTAGGAAAGATATAAGGGTAAAAAATTAATATTGGCATGTGGTAAACTGAGCACACTGTTTGTCTGACTGTACAATTACAGGCCCACATTCTATCAATTCATAACTCTGACAGTTTTGTTATCAATCACACCTTAACAGAGTCCATACAAACCAGTTCATTAACCCTGAAGATGGAGGTAATACATTCAACTGAAATGGTGTCCAAAACTCAAAAGACATCATGTGAACAAAAACTACAGTGAACACCTGGAAACTTATACTAACAGCATCACTTTCTATAAATACAAATGTGTCAGTCAATAAACAACACTTTATTTTATATACAATAAAAATAGCATATTGTCAGGGCGACATGTTTCGACCTTTATTAGGTCATCTTCAGGCCCTCAGAGAAAACAGAGCCAAGAGCTATCTATATTTCAATGCAATGTGGGATCGCACAATGCACTGAAATACAGATAGACAAAACATGTCGCCCTGACAATATACTATTTTTATTGTATACAAATAAAGTGTTATGTTATGGACTGATAAGTTTGTATTTATGTTATAACACTTTGGGATGGAAAACAGTTAAAAAAAAAAAACCACCACTCTCACTACACTGATGTTATCATAATGGTGTTGTCGAGGATTCAGGTCTTCTGGAATTTGCCACTGTGCCACTGGGCAAGCGGTTTCTGATTTTTGATGGTTTGTGTTGTGTTCATCTTCAAGATTAATATCTCTCCTTTCCTTGTGGACTGATTACCCCTGAAGAAGAAAGCACTATAATCCTTCAAAATGCCAGGAACCATCCTCCCAGCAACACAGCACCACACTCTGCACCAATCAAATCCTCATCCTGCCTACAGTAATTCAGACAACAATTCACTTTGCTACATGTGAAGGGCCCAAATTTCTGCTTGGCCAACAATCAATATGCCTATCTAATTCTACTCCAAATGCCCTGTTAAGGAATGTTCATGTATTCACTTATGTATTTAGCTTTATTGCCTAGTCATTCACAAACACACTCACCAATATGTAGGCCCCCATTGTCTTCCTCACCACCAATAAATACTCACCTATCTGATTCTGCCTCCAGCTGCTGCGGAGTGCCCCGTTCATGAATGTTGGTGTCTTCCAAGAATGACCTGTCCAACATTCCACCATCAGGTACAAATTCCTCCACACTTGTTATAGGCTCAGGAGTGGGAACAGATGCAAGTCTTGGTGTCATGTGTGCTGCTACAATGAGACAAGAAAGGAGAGAAATTAAATTATGAAAACGCTTCCTACATAAATTATAAATAAGCATGTTTTTTGATGACACTGTCAATTCCTGAGAATATGTAGCGTAGGTCACACAGAAAAGAATGGGCATGCAGCACTGCAGGAATTACAATGACAGAAGTAAACTAGAGTATTCAAAAA
>Ga0123355_10013152_pt1 | contig 12864 bp, 3 predicted proteins | sample TergutEmb28metaG_3_FD_89872 | JGI IMG/M metagenome (GOLD analysis project Ga0123355, IMG submission 89872) | Embiratermes neotenicus P1 segment gut microbial communities from Petit-Saut dam, French Guiana - Emb289 P1 | ecosystem: Host-associated > Arthropoda: Insects > Digestive system > Gut ...
TTTAATTTTAGCACACTCTGTATATTAAATGTGAATAATACAGGAACCAAATAGGTTAGATTTATGAAACAAACTGCATTTTGAAGAGGAAAAAACAGAGAGTATATACCATGTTTAAAATATCCAGTACCTATATTTGTTGAATAAATATATAAAATGCAACATTTAGAGGTTAGCGGTGTGGTACGACCACTATAGTCAATCTTGTTCTTAAGCTTTCGCCGTGTTCTAAATGTAAATTATTCCTTTTTGGGTAATTACCCGGCGTCTGAGTTCTAATTGCCGACGTTTCGGAACGGATAGTGAGTTCCGAAACGTCGGCAATTAGAACTCAGACGCCGGGGAATTACCCAAAAAGGACTAATTTACACCACTATAGTCGTCGTTAGGCGTCAAAAGGTTAATCGTTATTCTGAGAAGGGTACAAAATTCCATGAATTTGATGCTAGATCTAGATACATTCTCCTTTACATTTAAACGCAGGAATATTACAGATTGAATACGAATGTGATACAAACACAGATTTACGTACAGATAAGGCGTGAAATTAAGGAATGGATAGAGCTGGATAAGAAAAGGGCTTCTTAGCAGTTCATTATCGAAAACGAAATGAATATTCCTTTCGGTAAATACAAAGAATTTCAAGAACAGTTTAGCGGCCATGAACTTTCCAAGGAATATACTGGGGGGGAAAAAAAAGGAATTACTCGTTCAGTTAAACACCTTAGTTGTTTAAGCGAAACGATCTGGCCTTGTTGAAGAAGACACTTCTTGCGCCTCAGCTTACCTCCAGCGAGCTTGTGGGCTAACAAAGAGTAGTGTTACCTCCACCCCAACTATATGCTCTTCAGATGTGTTATGTGTACAAGATTAGTTGGGCGCTTTCGCAAAATGGCGAAAAGCGACTATTAGCTTCTTCATGTCTGTGTCTGTCTGTCTCTCTGTCCGCACGGAAAAAACTCGGTTCCCACTGGGCAGAATTTTATGGAATAGGATATCTGAGAATATTTCTAAAATCTGTCGAGAAAATTAAAGTTGCATTAAAATATGACAAGAATAACGGTTGCTTTACCTGGGGACGTATGTACCTTTATGACAAAATCGAACTCAGTTCTTCTTAGAATTAGAAATATTTCAGAAAAAATTGTGGAGAAAATAAAAATACAGTTTTTCTTTCCAATAATTTTTTTTTCTGAAAATTGTGCCGTTGATTAGATAATGTGGAAAAATGTGGTAGAGCCAGACAGGCTACAGATGACAATACAAAATAGCACATGCGCTTTGCATGTTGGATATTTAAAGCTACAAACACACAAACATAATATGGAATATTTATTGTTTTCCACGACAACAATGGTTGAGAGAACGCTCCTAAATTTTACTTTATACTTACATTCTCTATCTTGTTTTATGATAAGATATATTTGTTAATTGCAATTGGGTTGACCCCCGGTGGCAGTAGTACAGTACACATTTACACAAAAACAGTACATAGAACAACATAATTAACAACTTTGGTTGGAAGGCTTTCTGTGATTCGAACCCAGAGTGGTCAAACTAAGATTAACGATGAAATAACTGCGTAGAAATTATCACCTACTGGGAAGAGTGCGGGCCGTGTCCCGTCTTTGCGAATTATACCCTGGCATTTGCCTTACGACTGAGGAAAAAGCACGGAGAAACATCAGTCAGGGTAGCTGAAAAGTGCCAGTTTTGAGAACTATCATCGCATTTAATCATAGATATTTCGGTCAATACAAAAACATACTTCGGTCGTATTAAAGGATACTGGGTACGCATCCCAACAGAAGCTTTGTGAATTCCTCCCTTCAGGATTCTTTGCCCCTACCAGGTACCGGCAGGTTTTCGCTTTGGCAGAAAGACAGTTGAATGAACATTTTGATTCACCTCTGTCTAACACCGAAGTAAATTCGGATTTTTACCGCAATTCGCCCCGTGCTGCGCTTTGTGTGCTGCACAGCCTTAACGACAACTTGTAGGTATGTTATGTCTTAAACCTTTAGTTCGTCTTTCCAGGCTCCTGTCCGCTGTGATACTGTAACCCTTTCGTTGTTCCTTTAACCCTCGTCAGCAGCAGATTCTCGTTCCAGTCTAATAAAGTTCCTTTTCACTTCATATTAATGTTTAGTGTCAACAAATTTCACGTAATAACATTAACTTCTTCCTCTGCCCCTAGAAAGTGGCTCCGCTGCCAGTTTGGAATATTGCAACCTGAATAAAACGTGCAAAACCTACCTGGTATCTTGCATATAGCAATAGTCTCTTACAAAATCGCCTACTTCAGGCTCTTGTATTCAATACACTACCTAAGAAACAATGGGACCGCGGTGGCACAGTGGTTAAGGTGCCGTGCTACAAATCAGTAGGTCGCTGGTTCGATCCCAGATGGTGTCATTGGAATTTTTCATTGACATAATCCTTCCGATCGTACTATGGCCCTGGGGTCGACTCAGCCTCTAACAGAAATGAGTACCAGGAGCATTTCCTGAGGGTAAAGGCGGCCGGTGCGTAAGGCTGACAACCTTACCACCATCCTGTGTCGTTGTCATGAAATCTGGGAACCTTAACTTCCTGGAACTCTCAGGACCACTCCAGGCCTGTAACGGGACTGCTTTATCTAACCTATTACCATTAACATGTCGTTTTAACCTATGCTTTTATTATAAAGTTGTGTTGACTGAAATATATATCAATAAAGTGAATATATAGTATCAATACACAACGGGATGACTTCGTTCAAATTGTATTTTATGACTTGTTTTATTGTATTTTAACTCCTTGCATTTTCATTCATTCATTAGTATTCAGCCTTGAAGGCCGGGCTTGGCAGGAACCAGAGCCCAGTCACGTGACCGGTATAGCTCTGACACACTGCATCCTGGGCAAGTTCCTGGGGGTAGTTTGCCATTGCTTTCCCCCGCCTTGCATTTTATTGGTTTAAAATTTGGTCTGTAAGAAAATGCAGGTAAGAACAACATAAATAAACTTTGTAGACGAGTCGCAGTTAAGGCAACGTTTAATAAACGAGATTGTTTGAGAATAAAATTGTGTTGCCCACCAAATATTAAGACGACGATAAAATCAAGATAGTGATGAGGAGAGGCAAGCACCCTACGATCTTATGCCCTTGCGAGAGCGCATGAGAAAAATGCTTCTATATGAAGCGTAGCTAAGTCTAGATCAAAATTGAATCATGAGACACACATTTATCAAGAGATCAAGAGACTTCCAAATTGCCAGGTTTGAGGTTTGCTGTAAAATCAAGTTTTCTGGCACGTTATTCTGATTCACTGGCTAAGCAGTTCCCCATGCTTCGAAGGGTCTATTGCCTTCATCTTCGTGGCAATGGAGCTCTGAGAGACGGGGGTGCTTGGCTGTGAATTTCAAGGCACTACAATCCATCGAAATGTCGAAAAATGTTTATCCATCAACAAAATGTAACATCCCAGAACACTTGAATCTTCTGCATTGCTATGTATAATTCTTGAACAGCAGTGTAAATACCGTATCTGACTTCAGCTAATTCTCTGATCCAATAAGCACTGTAGGCTATTTACCCGGCGACAAAGTGGCTGGGGGGCGTTGCTAACTACTTAGTTCCACTACTGCTGATGATTAAGAAATATGGAGCTGTATGTCCACAACAACTTGGAAGACAGAACTTTTATTAAAACATATTTAAACAACGTGTATACAATCACTTTATCACCAACAAATGCACTTACATAAAATAACACACTAAAACATACTAAAACACTTAAAATCGTTCCAACATGTTTCGATCCTTAGATCATCCTCAGAAAGCTACGTTATTCCTTATTAAGTCACTTCAAAATATTCATAAAATTTCTTTATATTAACAGGTTGTTTTGGCAGCATGTCTGTAATATAAATTATACTTATTAAATATATTGTCATGCTGCCACAACACTCTGTTAATATAAAGGAATTTTAGGAATATTTTTGAAGTGACTTTAACAAGGAATAACGTAGCTCCCTGCGGATGATCTAAGGATCGAAACATGTCGGAGCGATTTTAAGTGTTTAAGTGTGTTATTTTGTATAAGTGCATTTGTTGGTGATAATTAAACTGATTCTACGAAATGCACGGTGCAACAAAGATGAACGTGTGTACTAGTTTTCTAGGTAATTAGTTTCGTGTTTTTTTTAACAAGACAGCATCAGCCCTTTGTCTTTATCAAGACCGACCAGCAAATATGTCTTTTTGTGTAAGAACGAAATTTCATTCCTTCACGTAAGTCACAAAATTCATTAAAATAAAATGTATAAAAAATGGCGGGTAAAATGTGAAGTGTTGAAGGGCCTTTTACTACTATAATTTTATTTATAAACGAAAATAAAAATGAATCAAACTGGTAGGCATTACATCTGATGTGTTGAATCACACTTGTGTCCTTCTCTTAAAAGGCGATACGAATACCCAATTTTAAGAAAGCAAGTTACGCCGGTTTTAAAAAAACGCGTGGATATTCACTGAAAGCCGTATATTTTAATCGCTATTTTATATATATTTCATTTTAGTGCATTTATGACTTACTTAAAAGAATGGGATTACACTACTATATGCAAAGATAAATTTGGCGTTCAGATGACCGTACATCGTGATAAATTCTTGTAATAAAGCCAATTAGATGCACTAATTTCTCAAATTTATTTTTGGAATAAAATTCTACATGTTTCGGACAGTTCCTCTGTTCATCATCAGGAGTTTTTCACTGTACACACAGCAATGGCGTATGTCAACAAACCTGTGTGACATACACCATTGCTGTGTGTACAGTGAAAAACTGCTGATGATGGACAGAAGAACTCTCCGAAACATGTAGAATTTTATTCCAAAAATAACTTTGATAAATTATTGCATTTAGTTGGTTTTATTATAAGAATGCAAAGATAAGTTTCACTCGATAGTCCTGAAAAAGATACAGATCTGGTGATAGTTTATTAACAATTCCCAAATTATTTACGTAGAAAACTTTTGTATATCTTGCGTTTAAGATTGTGCTTTAATAAATAATGGAATACAGCGTAACCGGGATGAATCACCTTAAGAGTCCAAATATCAAAACAACTTTCAGTGCTAACCATTTGCTTTAACCCCTTACCATCATCTACTTCAAAAAAAATCAAAAGAAACTCGATGTCATAATTCATTTTCAGAAGATGTTACTATGTTGGCAAAGCGTTCTAACGGGATGGATTTTCGAGACTAGCAGTGGGATTTCTCCCTTCAACAGTAAATCCAGGCAGTCTCTCAGGACCATGCATTATCAGGTACAGCGTGTACCAGTGGTGTGGGGACTAGATTGTCAGCCCGATCACTCATCTCTATGTGGTGATGTGATTATGAACATATTGGATCGCTGTCCACGAATCTTTTATTCGCCCTCGCAGTGCTCTGATTAAATACAAACATAGTTATGTAATCTGAAGCTCTGACGGAGACTGAATTCGATGAAAGTTTCTCGGGCTACCATCCGCGGCGGGTGGTTGAAGGGCGAATGAACCAAGATTTCTGGGAACATTTCTGTTCTCTTTATCGGGGAACTGAATAAATCGGACGTCAGTCCGTGTCACATACAGAGTATTTTAGGAGGATTCTGCCATGCTTCGGAAGAACATTTTTTTCGTTAAATTACATGGATGACCCCCAAAAAAGCCTATATCCAAATTTTAAAGTTTACGGAGGTAATGGCGAGACCAGTCTTAAGGAATGAAAGAAGCTTTACATTTGCTGATTAGCAAATAAATATTAAATAGAGGAGACATTTATAATTCCTGTAATGATAACAACTCTGATTAACTTCTGATGTACTTCTTAGTGGCTTAAAGACATCGATTAAATTAGAAAAACCTCGCACAGTTTTCGTGCAAATCGTCTTAGGTTTCCAAGTAATTTACATTGCACGCACGCCTCCGCATGGCTCGGTTTGGCTGTCAGCTCAAGGATGGACATGCGCAGTGTACACGTAAGGACTCATGTAAAAAAAACCACCACGGTATGTAAAACCGAAAGACGACCACATTTTTCTCCAGTCTTGATGCTTTTACAAATTCATACACTGCACGTAGAAAACTGGTTGATAGCCTGAAGAATAGGAACCAGTCGGGAGACTTAGGCATGGAGGAGGTAAAATTAAAATGTATCTTAAAGAAGGGATATTTGGTGAAGCGGATTATTCTGGCTCAGGATGAGGGCGAGTGGCGGGAACTTGTAAACAAGGTCATTCAATTCTTATAATAAAGTCAACGAGATGCACTAATTTCTCAAATTTATTTTTGGAATAGAACTCTACATGTTTCGGACAGTTTCTCTGTCCATCATCAGGAGTCTAGCACTGTACGCACAACAAAAGGTATATGTCATACAGGTTATGCTGACTGCTTGCTAGCAAGCAGTCAGCATAACCTGTATGACATATACCTTTTGTTGTGCGTACAGTGCTAGACTCCTGATGATGGACAGAGAAACTGTCCGAAACATGTAGAGTTCTATTCCAAAAATAAATTTGAGAAATTAGTGCATCTCGTTGACTTTATTATAAGAATTGAATGACCTTGTTTACAAGTTCCCGCCACTCGCCCTCATCCTGAGCCAGAATAATCCGCTTCACCAAATATCCCTTCTTTAAGATACATTTTAATTTTACCTCCTCCATGCCTAAGTCTCCCGACTGGTTCCTATTCTTCAGGCTATCAACCAGTTTTCTACGTGCAGTGTATGAATTTGTAAAAGCATCAAGACTGGAGAAAAATGTGGTCGTCTTTCGGTTTTACATACCGTGGTGGTTTTTTTTACATGAGTCCTTACGTGTACACTGCGCATGTCCATCCTTGAGCTGACAGCCAAACCGAGCCATGCGGAGGCGTGCGTGCAATGTAAATTACTTGGAAACCTAAGACGATTTGCACGAAAACTGTGCGAGGTTTTTCTAATTTAATCGATGTCTTTAAGCCACTAAGAAGTACATCAGAAGTTAATCAGAGTTGTTATCATTACAGGAATTATAAATGTCTCCTCTATTTAATATTTATTTGCTAATCAGCAAATGTAAAGCTTCTTTCATTCCTTAAGACTGGTCTCGCCATTACCTCCGTAAACTTTAAAATTTGGATATAGGCTTTTTTGGGGGTCATCCATGTAATTTAACGAAAAAAATGTTCTTCCGAAGCATGGCAGAATCCTCCTAAAATACTCTGTATGTGACACGGACTGACGTCCGATTTATTCAGTTCCCCGATAAAGAGAACAGAAATGTTCCCAGAAATCTTGGTTCATTCGCCCTTCAACCACCCGCCGCGGATGGTAGCCCGAGAAACTTTCATCGAATTCAGTCTCCGTCAGAGCTTCAGATTACATAACTATGTTTGTATTTAATCAGAGCACTGCGAGGGCGAATAAAAGATTCGTGGACAGCGATCCAATATGTTCATAATCACATCACCACATAGAGATGAGTGATCGGGCTGACAATCTAGTCCCCACACCACTGGTACACGCTGTACCTGATAATGCATGGTCCTGAGAGACTGCCTGGATTTACTGTTGAAGGGAGAAATCCCACTGCTAGTCTCGAAAATCCATCCCGTTAGAACGCTTTGCCAACATAGTAACATCTTCTGAAAATGAATTATGACATCGAGTTTCTTTTGATTTTTTTTGAAGTAGATGATGGTAAGGGGTTAAAGCAAATGGTTAGCACTGAAAGTTGTTTTGATATTTGGACTCTTAAGGTGATTCATCCCGGTTACGCTGTATTCCATTATTTATTAAAGCACAATCTTAAACGCAAGATATACAAAAGTTTTCTACGTAAATAATTTGGGAATTGTTAATAAACTATCACCAGATCTGTATCTTTTTCAGGACTATCGAGTGAAACTTATCTTTGCATTCTTATAATAAAACCAACTAAATGCAATAATTTATCAAAGTTATTTTTGGAATAAAATTCTACATGTTTCGGAGAGTTCTTCTGTCCATCATCAGCAGTTTTTCACTGTACACACAGCAATGGTGTATGTCACACAGGTTTGTTGACATACGCCATTGCTGTGTGTACAGTGAAAAACTCCTGATGATGAACAGAGGAACTGTCCGAAACATGTAGAATTTTATTCCAAAAATAAATTTGAGAAATTAGTGCATCTAATTGGCTTTATTACAAGAATTTATCACGATGTACGGTCATCTGAACGCCAAATTTATCTTTGCATATAGTAGTGTAATCCCATTCTTTTAAGTAAGTCATAAATGCACTAAAATGAAATATATATAAAATAGCGATTAAAATATACGGCTTTCAGTGAATATCCACGCGTTTTTTTAAAACCGGCGTAACTTGCTTTCTTAAAATTGGGTATTCGTATCGCCTTTTAAGAGAAGGACACAAGTGTGATTCAACACATCAGATGTAATGCCTACCAGTTTGATTCATTTTTATTTTCGTTTATAAATAAAATTATAGTAGTAAAAGGCCCTTCAACACTTCACATTTTACCCGCCATTTTTTATACATTTTATTTTAATGAATTTTGTGACTTACGTGAAGGAATGAAATTTCGTTCTTACACAAAAAGACATATTTGCTGGTCGGTCTTGATAAAGACAAAGGGCTGATGCTGTCTTGTTAAAAAAAACACGAAACTAATTACCTAGAAAACTAGTACACACGTTCATCTTTGTTGCACCGTGCATTTCGTAGAATCAGTTTAATTATCACCAACAAATGCACTTATACAAAATAACACACTTAAACACTTAAAATCGCTCCGACATGTTTCGATCCTTAGATCATCCGCAGGGAGCTACGTTATTCCTTGTTAAAGTCACTTCAAAAATATTCCTAAAATTCCTTTATATTAACAGAGTGTTGTGGCAGCATGACAATATATTTAATAAGTATAATTTATATTACAGACATGCTGCCAAAACAACCTGTTAATATAAAGAAATTTTATGAATATTTTGAAGTGACTTAATAAGGAATAACGTAGCTTTCTGAGGATGATCTAAGGATCGAAACATGTTGGAACGATTTTAAGTGTTTTAGTATGTTTTAGTGTGTTATTTTATGTAAGTGCATTTGTTGGTGATAAAGTGATTGTATACACGTTGTTTAAATATGTTTTAATAAAAGTTCTGTCTTCCAAGTTGTTGTGGACATACAGCTCCATATTTCTTAATCATCAGCAGTAGTGGAACTAAGTAGTTAGCAACGCCCCCCAGCCACTTTGTCGCCGGGTAAATAGCCTACAGTGCTTATTGGATCAGAGAATTAGCTGAAGTCAGATACGGTATTTACACTGCTGTTCAAGAATTATACATAGCAATGCAGAAGATTCAAGTGTTCTGGGATGTTACATTTTGTTGATGGATAAACATTTTTCGACATTTCGATGGATTGTAGTGCCTTGAAATTCACAGCCAAGCACCCCCGTCTCTCAGAGCTCCATTGCCACGAAGATGAAGGCAATAGACCCTTCGAAGCATGGGGAACTGCTTAGCCAGTGAATCAGAATAACGTGCCAGAAAACTTGATTTTACAGCAAACCTCAAACCTGGCAATTTGGAAGTCTCTTGATCTCTTGATAAATGTGTGTCTCATGATTCAATTTTGATCTAGACTTAGCTACGCTTCATATAGAAGCATTTTTCTCATGCGCTCTCGCAAGGGCATAAGATCGTAGGGTGCTTGCCTCTCCTCATCACTATCTTGATTTTATCGTCGTCTTAATATTTGGTGGGCAACACAATTTTATTCTCAAACAATCTCGTTTATTAAACGTTGCCTTAACTGCGACTCGTCTACAAAGTTTATTTATGTTGTTCTTACCTGCATTTTCTTACAGACCAAATTTTAAACCAATAAAATGCAAGGCGGGGGAAAGCAATGGCAAACTACCCCCAGGAACTTGCCCAGGATGCAGTGTGTCAGAGCTATACCGGTCACGTGACTGGGCTCTGGTTCCTGCCAAGCCCGGCCTTCAAGGCTGAATACTAATGAATGAATGAAAATGCAAGGAGTTAAAATACAATAAAACAAGTCATAAAATACAATTTGAACGAAGTCATCCCGTTGTGTATTGATACTATATATTCACTTTATTGATATATATTTCAGTCAACACAACTTTATAATAAAAGCATAGGTTAAAACGACATGTTAATGGTAATAGGTTAGATAAAGCAGTCCCGTTACAGGCCTGGAGTGGTCCTGAGAGTTCCAGGAAGTTAAGGTTCCCAGATTTCATGACAACGACACAGGATGGTGGTAAGGTTGTCAGCCTTACGCACCGGCCGCCTTTACCCTCAGGAAATGCTCCTGGTACTCATTTCTGTTAGAGGCTGAGTCGACCCCAGGGCCATAGTACGATCGGAAGGATTATGTCAATGAAAAATTCCAATGACACCATCTGGGATCGAACCAGCGACCTACTGATTTGTAGCACGGCACCTTAACCACTGTGCCACCGCGGTCCCATTGTTTCTTAGGTAGTGTATTGAATACAAGAGCCTGAAGTAGGCGATTTTGTAAGAGACTATTGCTATATGCAAGATACCAGGTAGGTTTTGCACGTTTTATTCAGGTTGCAATATTCCAAACTGGCAGCGGAGCCACTTTCTAGGGGCAGAGGAAGAAGTTAATGTTATTACGTGAAATTTGTTGACACTAAACATTAATATGAAGTGAAAAGGAACTTTATTAGACTGGAACGAGAATCTGCTGCTGACGAGGGTTAAAGGAACAACGAAAGGGTTACAGTATCACAGCGGACAGGAGCCTGGAAAGACGAACTAAAGGTTTAAGACATAACATACCTACAAGTTGTCGTTAAGGCTGTGCAGCACACAAAGCGCAGCACGGGGCGAATTGCGGTAAAAATCCGAATTTACTTCGGTGTTAGACAGAGGTGAATCAAAATGTTCATTCAACTGTCTTTCTGCCAAAGCGAAAACCTGCCGGTACCTGGTAGGGGCAAAGAATCCTGAAGGGAGGAATTCACAAAGCTTCTGTTGGGATGCGTACCCAGTATCCTTTAATACGACCGAAGTATGTTTTTGTATTGACCGAAATATCTATGATTAAATGCGATGATAGTTCTCAAAACTGGCACTTTTCAGCTACCCTGACTGATGTTTCTCCGTGCTTTTTCCTCAGTCGTAAGGCAAATGCCAGGGTATAATTCGCAAAGACGGGACACGGCCCGCACTCTTCCCAGTAGGTGATAATTTCTACGCAGTTATTTCATCGTTAATCTTAGTTTGACCACTCTGGGTTCGAATCACAGAAAGCCTTCCAACCAAAGTTGTTAATTATGTTGTTCTATGTACTGTTTTTGTGTAAATGTGTACTGTACTACTGCCACCGGGGGTCAACCCAATTGCAATTAACAAATATATCTTATCATAAAACAAGATAGAGAATGTAAGTATAAAGTAAAATTTAGGAGCGTTCTCTCAACCATTGTTGTCGTGGAAAACAATAAATATTCCATATTATGTTTGTGTGTTTGTAGCTTTAAATATCCAACATGCAAAGCGCATGTGCTATTTTGTATTGTCATCTGTAGCCTGTCTGGCTCTACCACATTTTTCCACATTATCTAATCAACGGCACAATTTTCAGAAAAAAAAATTATTGGAAAGAAAAACTGTATTTTTATTTTCTCCACAATTTTTTCTGAAATATTTCTAATTCTAAGAAGAACTGAGTTCGATTTTGTCATAAAGGTACATACGTCCCCAGGTAAAGCAACCGTTATTCTTGTCATATTTTAATGCAACTTTAATTTTCTCGACAGATTTTAGAAATATTCTCAGATATCCTATTCCATAAAATTCTGCCCAGTGGGAACCGAGTTTTTTCCGTGCGGACAGAGAGACAGACAGACACAGACATGAAGAAGCTAATAGTCGCTTTTCGCCATTTTGCGAAAGCGCCCAACTAATCTTGTACACATAACACATCTGAAGAGCATATAGTTGGGGTGGAGGTAACACTACTCTTTGTTAGCCCACAAGCTCGCTGGAGGTAAGCTGAGGCGCAAGAAGTGTCTTCTTCAACAAGGCCAGATCGTTTCGCTTAAACAACTAAGGTGTTTAACTGAACGAGTAATTCCTTTTTTTTCCCCCCCAGTATATTCCTTGGAAAGTTCATGGCCGCTAAACTGTTCTTGAAATTCTTTGTATTTACCGAAAGGAATATTCATTTCGTTTTCGATAATGAACTGCTAAGAAGCCCTTTTCTTATCCAGCTCTATCCATTCCTTAATTTCACGCCTTATCTGTACGTAAATCTGTGTTTGTATCACATTCGTATTCAATCTGTAATATTCCTGCGTTTAAATGTAAAGGAGAATGTATCTAGATCTAGCATCAAATTCATGGAATTTTGTACCCTTCTCAGAATAACGATTAACCTTTTGACGCCTAACGACGACTATAGTGGTGTAAATTAGTCCTTTTTGGGTAATTCCCCGGCGTCTGAGTTCTAATTGCCGACGTTTCGGAACTCACTATCCGTTCCGAAACGTCGGCAATTAGAACTCAGACGCCGGGTAATTACCCAAAAAGGAATAATTTACATTTAGAACACGGCGAAAGCTTAAGAACAAGATTGACTATAGTGGTCGTACCACACCGCTAACCTCTAAATGTTGCATTTTATATATTTATTCAACAAATATAGGTACTGGATATTTTAAACATGGTATATACTCTCTGTTTTTTCCTCTTCAAAATGCAGTTTGTTTCATAAATCTAACCTATTTGGTTCCTGTATTATTCACATTTAATATACAGAGTGTGCTAAAATTAAA
>Ga0123355_10013154_pt1 | contig 12863 bp, 9 predicted proteins | sample TergutEmb28metaG_3_FD_89872 | JGI IMG/M metagenome (GOLD analysis project Ga0123355, IMG submission 89872) | Embiratermes neotenicus P1 segment gut microbial communities from Petit-Saut dam, French Guiana - Emb289 P1 | ecosystem: Host-associated > Arthropoda: Insects > Digestive system > Gut ...
AAAAAATAATATTTCAACCCCACCCCAAATATAATATTTTGAAGGAATTTTGTGGGGGGGCGGCTTGGGGGAGAGGAGGAGGAAACGGGGGGGGGGGGGGGGGGGGGGGGGAGACATTACAAAGTCAATATTCGCTTTTCGCTACTGCGTTACAAAGGTCTCAAATGTGCAGTTGCAAAATATGGAACCATATTCTTCTAAATTTAATGGTTATGGACTTTTATATACAGGCAATATATATATATATATATATATATATAGTCACTTTAAATTAGGCTACCAGATGTCTTGAAGCGCAATAAAGAGGAGCCGAAATTTACGTCAGAATTAATGTGAATCTATACATTCTCACATAAACTATAAATGTAATTCACTTTGTTATAACATCAACAATTAAACCGTCAACACAACTAACGCCTTGCATATACGGCAACTTCTCTGACAGTGGTTCGAAGCATGAAGTCTGAAGGTCAGGCGTTAAGAAAACGCATCGCAGCAAGTCGTGCAGTTTTATCAGTCACCTACATCTCACAGGGCTCTGTTTCACTTCTGTCGTCTTGCTCGCCAGTTAGACGTTATTTGTAAAATACAACATGTAATGCAGTTGCTCAATCAGGCACAAACAGTAGATTTTGAGTACTAAGCACTGTCCATAAACCTATCGGGGCAACAGATCTCAGCAAGTTATGCCGCTACTTTCTGAGCACTTTTTAAGGCAGAACCATTAACTTGTCACTCCATTTCTCAGATTTAGCTTTGCGCTTTTCCATAGTGAAGTAATGTTTCTTCGTGATCGTAAGGAATGGCTTCCCTCTGCAACCAACTCGTCTGAACGTTTTTCAGTCCCTCCGTTCGAGCAGCATTTCCTTCTTTTCGGTCTCTGCGACCGAGGATGATAAAAAAGGGTGGAAGATTTCTATTTATCCTTCAGTGACTTAGCTTCTTTCCTGTCTGGATGTCGGGAATCTTGCAGTTTACACACAGCAGAAGTCTAGAGGGATACAGAGAGACTACAACCGATTGCTGCACTCTTCTTGTCTGGGTCCAAAATGCAGGCCTACAAATACACGTAGTTGGTGGGCTCGACAGCTAATAGTCAAGATGTGGGTTTATCTGCGCATGAGTCGTGGTAGAGTCAGGTTACATTTGTTATATGCCTATCCCTACCCTAGCTGCAGCAGTAGCTCGAGAAATCGAACGAAATGTCCCCCCTCGTCTCTTCCCCGCGCTTGGATGCTTGCGTTCGTGGTATTGATTTAGTAATATTGTTGGAAAGGCTTGAGAGGTTATGCTTAGATACTGCTATATGATGAATCGAAATAAAGCTGAGTAAAATCAACTGAGCAGTCCTGCGCTGTGTTCACTGATACAGTCAATTCGTGAAGATAAAATCCTTACGTTAAATATGTGAATCATCTGATAAATCCTACGTTGTAATCAGCAAGACAGTAATTTCCTGACGACAAAATATTACGTCGAATAATAACCCTCTTACACAAAGTGAATAAGCTTATAATGATGGCATTTTAACAAATTTCCTTGTTGTGATACCACCTAAGTTCATTCCGGTATAAAATATTTTAAACTTGTCACTTTATTTTTGCAAGGACGAAATTTCAGTGTTGCCATTGTGTAATGAAGTAGTGTTCCACAGTTCCTGGTGGTCCCTGTTATTATAAACAGTTTTGAAAACATGACAGTACCTACCAATATAAATGTTTCCGTTTTTCCAAGAATTTGTATGATGGCTGTGGTTACGCCTTCCAAGTTTTTAGTGCTAATGTATCAAGCACATTTAATAATTCGTTATTTGTATAAACATATAACTCCATAAAATTGTTTCAAATTGAGAACTCAGGCCTCCGAAGTTATCTTTAACTTTCACAGGCAAGTAATACATAATCAAGAAATTACAGACTTTCCATGGTTCGGGAAAACCGTTATTTTTAACCATTTAAACTATAAGAGTCACCTAAAGTAAAGTGATCCCGTTACAGGCCCGGTGTGGCCCAGAGGTGGGTAGAGGTATAGCTCTACTCTTCCATGACCGCGGCACTAGAAGGGGGTGAGTGGTCAGCAGCACGCACCGGCCCCACTTTATTCCCGGGAAAGTTCCGGTACCCATTGTACAGGAGGCTGGGTGGGCTTCAGGGCCGGTCTGGACGGACGGAAAATCTCGTCCCCACCGGGATTCGATCCCGGACCATCCAGCCCGTAGTCAGTCGCTATACCGACTGAGCTACCTGGTTCATCATAAGAGTCACCTACTGTGACATTTAGAACGTGAATTTTGTCACGTATTTTATTTACGTGCTTCGTATGACGCTCATAATCAATACCAATTATGTCGCGAAACATCGTTAACTGACAGATTTGTATATAGGGCACAATCTTTGTTCCCGGTGAGGTAGGAACTTACATGACATACAAATGAATTATATGAAATTTAGTCTAAAGCTAGCTTAAGAAAATTTCAAGTGTAGCAGAAGTTTCATCCTGGTAGGATTCCATGCAGGTAGCCTGTAAGGTCAACACGCTAGCCAGTGTTTATATTAATGACGTGGGAAACACACGAAATGACAACGTGGCTGCTTCACTGTAGGATAAAGACAGAACGTAACGGTTCGTAATGACTGCACAGAACTAATTATAACAAAGCTATACAATGCTGTAAATGTGTTACATTGCAGGAACGAAAACTGCCAAATTAAAACCAAGGATAATAAATGGATGCCTATTAGCCTTAAGGCGACTACGACCCCAAGGCTCAGGTTCTATTAAATATTTCCTTATTTTCCTCGGTAGCGGCAAATAAAGTTCCGGGCAGTGCTTTCAAGCAGTTCAAAATATATTCCCTCTATTCCTTCCCCTACCTCCTGAATCATAATGAAAACGAGACGCGACTTTAGACAAAACTTCTTAAACGAGTCACATAAATTAACAGGAAGTACCAGCCTATAAGACGGTCCGGGATCGAATCTTGTTGGGGACGAGATTTTGTGCCCGTCCAGATCGGTCATGGGGCCCACCCAGCCTCCTGTAAAATGGGTACCGGGTCTTTCCCGGGGGTAAAGTGGGGCCGGTGCGTGCTGCTGACCACTCACCCCCTTCTAGTGCCGCGGTCATGGAAGAGTAGAGCTGTACCTCTACCCACCCCCTGGGCCACACCGGGCCTGTAACATTTACCAGCCTATAAAGACATGTTCGACACAAGAATCAAACGTATGATGCACACCAAATATAAAATACGACATGGAATGAGCGTTGCTATCACGAAAATTCACCCCCTTGTACTAAACCCTTTACAGAACAGAGGTAACTGAATGCACCACGCGACTTAACATTATAGGCTCAGAGTTCTGCCCATGGACTGTACTGAATTTTTTCTCATACCTTAAAAAAGTCTATTCTTCCCAAGAAGCAGTAACAATCCGAGCTTTGTAACAGCTGCGGTGTGTTTTCTGAGAGGCAAGAATTTTAATTTTAAAAATTATTTCGATAAAATCCAAGCTCCAAGGGATTATGAGAAATATTTCTGTATTTTTATAAATTTGTACTAAATTAAAAATTGTTGCTAAAAACACTGAATGATACAAAACGCCTTCTGAAAACTGAATAGAAGGATACAGTGGAATTACATGTGCGTAGGGCACTACACATTTAAACGGAAAAGATTCCCTCAATACCGTATGCCTTAAAAATGAGCAGGCTTATAGAAGGGAAAAGATAATCCGAAAAGCCAACGACGTTAACGAGCGACTCTTTAATACTGCTCCAAGGTCTACGTTAAAAAAAAAAAAACCTTGATAATGATTTTTCTATCACGAGACTTTCTAGTTCAATCTTTTCTTACATGAAGAGGATGCTGGAAAGGAAGGAAATCGTGGTTTTCACATCTTACATTGATTCCAACCATGCGCAGGCTATATTAAAGAGCTTAGGAAAAGAGTTGGTTCTCTGGCTTCGTTTTCTGCCGGAATGAAGAAAATGAAACCGAGAGATAAAAAGAAAAGAGCATGTGAGTTCCGTTTCTCTCCACGGTTAGTTCTTGCTCTGCTTCTTTTCGTAGTTCTAGAGAACATGGGCCTAAAACTCCAATTACGGCGCAGTTGATCGAGCTACGAGGGTTTTAGGATTGTTGCTGCGTGCCAGAACTGAGATGGCTGCTGCTGTTTCGGTCAGAAGTGGGGCCGAGGGGGTGGGGGGGCTCGGAGGATTTATATTGCTGGGGACCGGGATGGGAAGCTGTGCCGCAATTCCAGCATGCCATCCATCACCAGCAGCGCCACAGCTACGCTGAGTTCTGTAACCCTTTTTCATTCTTCAGCTCTCCCTCTCTCCCTCTCTCCCCCCTGTCTCACTCTCCTTATTTCACTACGACGTACAAGTCATTTCATCCGTTGAAATATTACACACCCCGGTCCGTACTAATCTTGATGCTGTGCGTCAATGACTGGAATATTAGTACATCACGAATTACAACATGAAATGACCGAGTAACAGCGCAAATTACTTGGTGTCCGAGTCGAGATATGAACCCCAGAACTTCCCAATAAGCTACAAGTACAGGTGCTGTCCACTCCAACCCGTCTCCTGATCCACGCCAGCAAGAAAAGCATTGTCGTTCACACGAGACAAAGTACAAATTCACAACTTTGCGGGTCACGAGACAGTTCAATGTCCACAGTATCCAGGATGTTAACTACTGTCTCTTGGAAACTGTGAATAAACTCCTGTAGAGGACTGTAACGTCACAACGATACGAAATGTCATATATCATCTGACTGTAACAGCCAGATTTTAGCAAACAGGAGTCGTCTGACGAGCATCTGTGCAGCACCACCAGTGTGACTACACGGCGTGATGGATCACGTTCAAGAATTTGCGCTATCGACTGAAAAAAAGTAACAAGGCTGGACTTCGCAGAGTTGCACCCCAAACACACGCTACGATTTTTTTTGGCTCGTTTGCAAATACCATCTGCATAAACCCGCCTATAAACTTCGCCACGTCAGTCTATCCGTCTGTCAGTCAGGCTGCCTTCATGCAACTGCTACAGGACAGCTGCGTGGATTTTCACAAAATTTAATATTAGAAGTTTTGTTCAATGAGATCTTCAATCTTCTCGATGTTACGCAGCGTATACCGGTAGGTAGTTAGCGGCGTTTCGAGGCAACCCATCGGTCCCATCTTCAACGCGCAGGACTGCTTGACCAATGAATATGGAACCTATATGTTGTCCCGAAACGTCGGTAACGTCGCCAACATACGCTGCATAACACCATAGAAGCGCGAAGAAATTTACACCGCAGTAGAAGCTTGCTATCACGCAAGTTTTACTCATATTTATTGATACATTCCAAGTTTGGTTAAATGCAGGTAACAATGACGGACATTTGACATGAAGACATAAACGTCTCGAGTCTACCTTTCACGTAACACGCTACATTTTTATTTGAACGAATCCGTTGTCTTCAAACCAACGTTACAGAAAGGAACAAAGCATAAATCCAGCTCTCCTCTTCCGTAAGTAAGAAGGGTCTAGATAGAATGAAAGATCAGCTTAGGCGTCATACATGTAGAGATATGCTTATCAAACCCCGATATAGCACCACTGCTTTTTGGCCGCCATCTGTGGGACTGTACTCTATAACGTCAGTCATATAGCGTTCTGACGGCAGTACATGCATTTAGGTCCCTTAGGTAATGGACTTCGCCTACCATCTACTTAAGCAGACTATGATGATAGAGAACACATAGAAGCCAGTAGTTCTGGACTTGAGAAATGCGATGTTCTCAAACGGTGTTACGAGCTGTTACTTGGAGTCGAATGGCAAAGTTACTGATGTTTCGAAGTACCTAAGACCCTTCAACTTTAGGGTCAAGCCATCTCAGGAGATGGGAAATGTTTACACGTGGTCAGATAGTTATTAAAGTTTACGGTGTATAGTGGCCATGTTTTACATTGCCAATGTTCTGACATCTCATTCTGCGCTTTTCAAAAGTACTAGCAAGCGCTTAATAGTGAGTAAGTCTATACATTATTAAAGAGATACATTGCACAAGGCGCAGCTTCTTGATTCATTTTAGAATACAAATTAGGTAAAGCCGTTCAGTCCAGAGTCATTTCATGATCAGTTGTAAAGGAAACCCACGGTACGTAGGTACAGGATTCAAATAAGAACGGAACTTTTAAGTCTAGATGGTCATGTGGTATAAATTGAATTCCATTCGAAAAGCGAAGGTAATACAGAACCTCTTTCATGTTGCCCGGTTCTTTGATCCCCAGGTACCTCGACTTTCCCTCTCTCAATGGATTGCATCTCTTTTTCCGCCGGATATTCTCTTTCGTTTCCCCCCTTTCTATCGTTTGTCAGTTCGTTTTATCGCAACGCTAGTTTATTCTCCTGTCTAGTATGTTCTCTTAGAACTTTGACGTTGAAGAGGATAAGCTTTATTGCAGTGTGAGTAAAATTCAGCGCTCTCAATGCACTCCTTTGGTAGAACCAGCTGATATAAGGGAGAGGTTTTAGTTCACTGGTAAAAGCGACAAGAGTACCGTCGTCATTAACGGTACATCTTAGAGTGAGCAAAGACAAGGTAAATTTACCTATTCTTATAATAAAACCAACGAGATGCACTATTTTTTCAAATTTATTATGGTATAAAACTCTACATGATTCGGACAGGTTTACTGTCCATCATCAGGAGTCTAGTACTGTATACACAGCAATGGGCACTTGTCATACAGGTTATGCTGATTGTCTGCTCAGCAATAGGCATTTGTCGTAGAGGTTATGCTAGCGAGATCAGGATGAAACATCCTGATCTCGCTAGCAGACAGCATAACCTGTGTGACAAATACCCATTGCTGTTTATACAGTACTACACTCCTGATGATGGACAGTAAACCTGTCCGAAACATGTAAAGTTCTATACCAAAATAAATTTGAGAAATAGTGCATCTCGTTGGTTTTGTTATAAGAATATATCACGATGCACGGTCCTCTCAACATCAGATGTTAAATTTACCTATATGTGTACAAGAGACCCACGCCACGGAGAAATATGGGGAATGGAGCAAGAAATCCACACATTTTTAGCTAATGTAACAGGAAGAGCAAAGCGACATCTTTCGAGCTCCAGCTGCTTCCTTCTAACAAAATGGTTCCCAAAGCTAGTTTGGAGGCGGTGACGAAAAGTAAAGTGTCTGCCCCTACCGAGAATGGCAATCCGGTCGTCAGACACTAAGTAGATAAATTTTGACGTTTTGCTGACCGTGCATCTCAGTTTAATTATCTCAGTAATTAACCAACTTGATAAACAAAATTTTTGTTTTACAATAAGTTTATTTCATGCCTCTACATGTTTCGAGCACATGTGCTCATCATCAGGAGATCAAAATTGCATTACACAGCCTCTGGTATCATCACACCTGTAGGTAGCCGTCTCATGCACGAGACGGCCACCTATAGGTGTGATGATACCAAAGGCTGTGTAATGCAATTTTGACCTCCTGATGATGAGCACATGTGCTCGAAACGCATGAAATAAACTTATTGTAAAACAAAAATTTTGTTCATCAAGTTGGTTAATTACTGAGGTAAAAACCTAAGTAAACAGTTTGCAACCTTCAGTTTTAGAGGACAGATGGACAGAACCGGCTGATAACCATATCTGCTGTCGGAGTGATCAGTGATTAGCATTCAATGTATTTTCTTTTAATAATCATATGCAATGTACATTCGTCAGTACTACAGTACACATCATTGCGAACAGATGTGGGCGAAACAACTTCGTGGAATGAGTTGTCACTTTAAAACGCGTTCTTCAATGAGAATTCTGTTCGCCCGCCAAGGACTCGCGAAAGATTTTGGATGAATTAAAATTTATGGTTCTGTTAAACTCTTTCAGATCAGTTAAGGCGAAAAATAATACTAGTGTCCGGGCGGTAAAATATGCATACATCTTGGAGCACGCGATTAGCTGTCTTACTGCATATTTGTATGTAAAGGTTTCGTACAAGCAAGATGGCCTAATCAGTGATGGCAGAAATAAAACCATTAACCAGGCGACAGGACTGTTGTTGTTACGCTGTAGGCCACTAATCTTCAGTTGCTGATGTTCGGCACTTCTGCTGGTCTGAGTTGTTAGCATTATGTCGGCCCACACAATGCTTTATATCACGGGCGGAAAACTACAGTTTTACAAATATCGACATCGAATTCCTTTTCCTTTAAAGACCTAGCATTTTGTTTGAACTTTATTACCTCTGTGTACAGAGTGACCACTGCGCAAGTCACTTGTGACAACACACTTTTATACCTCATATCTTGTACCGATCCGACAATACGAGAGGTTTATATAGAAGATGGCATTAGAGCTCTCTTGCACGCTTTGAAGTGAAAATATTTTATGCACATGATTATGAGGTATTTTCGATTTTAGTATGATAAAGGCGTCATTTTTAAAATTCAAATAAACTTATTCTGACGCACTATTATTAATTATATTTGTACTGTAAATGTAAAAGTATTGGGCCAGTACGTTGCAAGTCCATCTGTTCGTAAACCACAAAATGTTGACTAATTCGACCCTGTATATATGGGCATTTTATTCCTCCGAAACGTCCTAAGCACAGCTCACGTTCCTGTGACGTCAACAAAGACACGGGATCAGTACTCCGACGTTTGTACTTTAGGTTGCCTTGCGACATTTAGGTTTGGACCAACAATTCTGAGCACCCTTTGAAGCGTACAGCAAAAAGAGAACGGACCGTGGTCTATGTCGTTATGCTCCCATAAGAACCTTTTGAAAACATTATTCTTCTTACAGCTGAGAAATGAACACAAATATAAAGGCTCCAAAAACAATTAAAAGGCAATACCCATCACAAGCTTAGAGTGACTAATTCATGGAACAAATTTATCACATATCAGCACAGGCCTAATCCTATGCTAATAACAAAAAGCCGTAGTAGGAATAATAAGAATAATTCGTGCGGAAACCTACAAGTGGAGTGTAAGAAAACATTCCAGAAGAAGTACTGCCTCATGTAATACTTATCTCTAGCAGCAATATATGGTACAAACCTTAGAAACATACAAGGAAATGTGAAAGATAGATTAACAAAGGTAATTGCCGATTGTCTTTAAATCTGGGAACCTCAACCTCCCGGAACCCTCAGGGCGTGTCCAGGCCTGTAGTGGGATTGCTTTACCTTTTACTAGCAGAATTTTCCAGCAGAACTCACTAATTCGTATGAGCGGACACTAAAACACTACATGTCATGCTACAATTTATTGTAGTCTCCCTCACGCTGAAGGCAGAACGGAGCAAATACTACATTCTTATGATATTTAAGAGCCTGCAGGAAATGACGATAAAATTCCACGCTTTACAATGAAGAGCACACAACCAACTTGTAAATAACTTTACAATAAACGAACCTCAGATATAACAAAGAAGTGCGACCTTCGTACGGCAACGTAGAAGTTTCAGTCTAGGAGTTATCCAGCTACAGATATAAGTACAGAGAAGAATTTTCAACCTACATTTACCAAATTTGACTTTCATCGGGCCGTGCATCGTAATATTATTTCTACAGTAAAACCAACTAGATGTACCAATGTCTCAAATTTATTTTATTTTGGAATGACACTCTACATGTTTCGGACGGTCTTTCCGTTCATCATCAGGAGTTCATGACTGTACATACAGCAACAGGTATTTGTCAAACAGATGCTGCTCTATGCTTGCTAGCTTGCTAGCAAGCAGAAAGCATTATCTGTTCAAGACTGTACACACAGCAACAGGCATTTGTCAAACAGATGCTGCTGTATGTACAGTCTTGAACTCCTGATGATGGACGGAAAGACCGTCCGAAGCATATACAGTGTCATTCCAAAATAAAATAAATTTCGTGCATTGGTACATCTAGTTGGTTTTACTATAGAAACTAGATTTGCCACTTGATATATATACATTCACGACATAGGTCTACAAATCAGAAAAGCCCAGACCAGCTATGCAGACCACCCAGCCTCTTAGTCAATGTCTACCGGGAACTATTTCCTCGAGGGGCAGAGCAACCGATGTGTTAAGCTGACTGCTCACCTCCATCTCGTTCAGAGGTTAAAACTACGTGGAACTATACCTCCACTCCCTCCACTCCCCACTTCATGACGTGTACTGGGACACCTTTACCTGTCACAGATTATGGGACAGGAATTCTTCGGTCAGCCTCTGTAATACCCCTAGAGCCAATAACATGTCAGCACTGGATAAACACACACTCCATAAGCGAGTGCTTATTACTTCTCCGTAACCAATTTACCGCAAAGTACGAGTATTACAGACTGCAAGTACGTCGTTACGTCAGATCAACGCAGGAGTACAAACCAACCCCGTACACTCATATTTGCAATCACAGCTAAATTGTTGTATTCGTTTTGTTGTGGTTGCAAATTTTGATGTACCGAGTCGTTTTATACATTGATCCAATTGGTAATATGCGTACGGTAGAACAAATAACCTACTGAGACTGCGCCCTTACACGTGTCAGAGAATGCATGCACACAAAATTATAACTCTAACAACATGACACAATATTACAGGAGACAAAAACTTCGCGGTGGGAATCGCAAGTCCCAACTATTAGCAATCCATCGCTTTCTTCAAAGTTAAAGTGAATGTACCAAAAAAGTGACACCACGAAACTACAAACGCTTTCAAAATTTAACGACGATATAATTATACAATACCGTTTAAATATCAGCCCGTATGACAATTTTGTAAAACTTTAATCGGATGTTATGAGATTTCGAGAATTCAAAAACTTCAGTACAATTTTATATTCTGTGTACCGTACATGACCTCATCATGACAGGAAAGTAACTTGTGGAAACACCTAGAGAGACTGACTGCGTGAACCAGAGAGTTATTAGTCTGAGAACAAAAAAAAATGTATACTGGCTGTCAAATACAACGTGGCACAAGAATATTTAATTCACGCCATGACGTGAGAGAAAGTTTTAGAGCCTGCCGAGAAGAAAGTTACGTCTGTCACACACCAATCACGGCATAGATGACAACATGCAGGAAAAGCTTGTTACATTTACCATAAATATAAAAATATGTCGCTTTTAGGTCTCATATATGTATCTATACATATTAAATCAAATAACAACAAAATTTGATTTTTTGTTACGTATGGGTGTGAAACTTGGTCCCTTACGCTGAAACAAGAACAGGCTAAGAATAATAAGACAGGCAAATATAAGTACAGCTTAACATTGAGACACGTTTGTGCTAACAGTGTTGCAGAGAAAAAGCAATAAGTATTAGAGATTCTGACTAAGCGTTTGTAGCCTTATGCATCCAGCATGCAGAGCGCATGCGCCATATTGTCATCTGTAGCTTGGCCAGCACTACAAAATTTTTCCACATTATCTCACAAAAGGCACGATTTCAGAAAAAGAAAGGTACTGATTATAAAATGCGTGTTTTGATTTTCCCTACAATTTTGTCTGAAACTTTTTCCTTCTAAGAATAACTGGACGAGATATGTTCACATACGCATATTGGTCTACACGTAACGTACCCGTTACTCTTATCAGATTTTAATGAAACTTGAATTATCTCTACAGATTTTCAAGAAAATACTCACATATTAAATTCCACGAAAATCCGCCCAGTGAACGCCGAGTTGTTGCATTCGGACGGATGGACGGACGGATGGGCGGGCGGATGGGAGGGCGGATGGGCGGGCGGATGGGCGGACAGACAGACATGACAAAGCTAACAGTCGCTTTTCGTAGTTTTGCGGACACGGCTAAAAATGTCAGAGAAAAGAGCGCCGAGGAACTTTGTGATTTGAAACTAAAAGACATAATTTGAATGGAAGCATCGCGATGTGCTTGTAACGTAATGTAATGTTATATAATGAACGTCAGCACAATCACTTTATTATTTTAGGTAATACCAGGCTACATGTTTCGACTAAAACTTAGTCATCTTCAGGCCTATATTAACAATTGTGTTACCAGATACCGTGCACACGATAGGATCCGAAAGTGTGCACGGTATCTGGCAACACAATTGTTAATATAGGGCTGCAAATGACTAAGTTTTAGTCGAAACGTGTAGCCTGGCATTACCTAAAATAATAAAGTGATTGTGCTGACGTCCATTATATAACATTACATTAAAAGACATAAGTTACACGGGGTTGAAAAAACTGCAGTTTGTAATTTTATTCTTATCCAAACATAAATATATTTAATGACCAGACGAAGGAGTAGAACACGCAGAGCGTGCAGGAAGAATGGAAAAGTTGGAAATGCATGGATAAGTCAACCGAAATAACTGAAGGCAAAGGCAGCAGTTGGAGGACGTAAGCCTAGATGGAATGATCGTGTCTAAATACAGCTTGAGAAGGCGGATTGGGTCCAGCTGACACCGTGCGATTTAATCTGGTGGTGGACTTTTGCATGGCAACAATAAAGCTATGGATACAATAAGATGAAGCAAATCGCTTGACTATCTGACTGGCTATTGTTCGTTATTTGTGAAGAAATGCTTTGTTCCACGTGGTCAGTGTTTGGTTAGGAATTACTGCACAGTCGGAAGGTTCTCTTAACAAAGGTTACTAATATGGTCGGCGATGAGAAAGGAATTCTTGCATTTAATGAGAAGTAATAGCCGCATTAATTTTACAATACTACCTGCAGGTTGGGGGGGGGGGGGGGGGGGGGGGTGGGTAAACGGCCCCCCCCCCCGGGCGGGAAGTTTGGGGTTCCGTTTCCCCTGTCCTTACTCAAGATTTTTCTTTTCCCACCCCTCCCCCCCCCCCTCTGCCCCGG
>Ga0123355_10013155_pt1 | contig 12862 bp, 9 predicted proteins | sample TergutEmb28metaG_3_FD_89872 | JGI IMG/M metagenome (GOLD analysis project Ga0123355, IMG submission 89872) | Embiratermes neotenicus P1 segment gut microbial communities from Petit-Saut dam, French Guiana - Emb289 P1 | ecosystem: Host-associated > Arthropoda: Insects > Digestive system > Gut ...
GATGGAGAGGGTGCTATAAAACGGATGTTAAAAATTTTAGGCTAGATATTTTGGTAGCCAAACAATTAGATATAAGCCGTACTGCTGCGCAAGAAATTATACGGTCGGGTTACGTGCAAATAGCTGGTTACACTATATTAAAACCTGGTATGCCTTTTTCAGAAGAAACGACGATATTTATAGAAAATGGTAGTCGTGCCTTTGTAGGCCGTGGTGGAGATAAACTAGAAGCTGCTTTGGAAAAATTCGCTTTGGATGCCCACAATCAAGTTTGCTTAGATGTAGGTGCTTCTACCGGAGGTTTTACAGATTGCCTACTTAAGCGAGGTGCTGCCAAAGTTTATGCTATCGAAAATGGCAAAGATCAATTAGCCGCTCAGCTTAAAGCAAACCCAAAAGTGATTAGCATGGAAGAAACGGATATCCGTAACGTCGTCCTTCAATGGTTTGATGAACCCATAACTTTTGCGGTTGTGGATGTATCTTTCATCTCATTAACAAAGGTGTTGGAACCTATCGTTAATGTGCTAGCTCCAAGTGCTAAATTGATTTGTTTAATTAAACCTCAGTTTGAAGCGGGTAAAGGAAAAGTCAATAAGCGAGGAATAGTCAAGGATCAAAAAATCCGTCAACAGGTAATAGACAAAGTATGCGATTATGCACATACTTTGGGATTCAGCTGTAAAGGGATTTTTCCTTTTCCTGACACGCCTCCTAAAAATAAAAACCAAGAATTTTTGGTATATTTCACGAATGAATAGAAAGAGGGATAACAATGTCTTCAACAAAAAAATCCAAAAGAGTAATTGCAAAAGAATGGAAGCAGCAACGCAAAAAACAAAGGTTACTGGGCAGATTAGTAATTGTCGCTATATGCCTTATGGTGGCTTTAGGGGCAGGCTATATCGGATGGGATATGTGGAGCCGCACCTATGTTATGACCTTTGAAGGCGAGCGTATAAGCAGGGATTACATGCGATACTTTTCTGCATTTACTGATGGCTGGTCCGACCCTAGAGAGCAATCCATGGAATTTCTTACACAATTCTTGTTAGTTGAACAGTTTGCCAGGCTTAACAATATCGTCTTAACTACAGAAGAGTTGGCCGATGTTGAAGAAAATGCTGAAATGATTAGAGAGCATTTTGAAACATTCGGTATTAACTTCCGCAATATTTCTGATGAGCGTATGTTTGAATTGGCGAGTATCAACGTCCTAACAGATCGGCTTGCAGAAATATATACGGTAGATTTTGTAGTAGATGAGGACGAGTTTGAATCATCTTTTGAAAGCCATCTCAATTTTAACCGAGCCGAGTTTATAGAAATGGAGCTTAGATATCATCAGGCTCCTACTATGTATGATGCTAACGTAGTACATGATCAACTTACCGAGCATGATGCAGAAGATTTTGAAACAGTGGTATTGCGTGAGATGCAGCAAACTACAGGATTAAGTGCAAACGAACTTGAAATCCCTACTACTACATTAGAAGGTCTTCAAGATATGGGTATTGACTTTTGGTCAATAAATCAAGTAGCGAGCCTGGACGAAGGGGAATTTTCTGATCCTATTCAAGTGGGTGAAGATTCATTTTTCATTTTTATGGTTGATTCCATATCCATGCCGCCAGAAGCAGAGCTAAGAGAAACTTTCCGTGAACGCCACATTGAGCAAATGCGTCAAATTGAATTTTTTGATACTGTTATACCAGAATGGCGTGAAGAAGCGGATATGCAAATTAACGAACGTGGTGTAAACGCTGCCCTATGACTATAGGTATTGTATCTAACGCCACTAGAGATACAGGGTTTTCTTACGCCAAGGAGATAGCATCGTGGCTTACACAACAAGGTTGCACTCCTATTCTTCAGCAAGAAGAGGCATTTAATAGCCAATTCCTAATAGTATTGGGTGGCGATGGCACTATGCTTAGAGCATCCCATTCAGCCGCCAAATACTCCACCCCTATGCTGGGGATCAATCTGGGAAGCTTAGGCTATTTAACAGATGTTGACCGCCACGAGGGCTTAGCCGCTGTCAAAAAAATGCTTGCCGGGAATTTTCGCCGAGAACAGCGAATGATGCTGGAAACCAGAGAAGCTTTGGCTTTAAACGAAGTGCTTATTAGTCGTGAAAGATCATCTAAACTCATGGCTTTTCGTATCTGTGTTAATGGAGATCATATGGATACCCTTCGGGCAGACGGAGTGATAGTCTCTACTCCCACTGGCTCTACAGCATACAACTTATCTTCAGGAGGGCCCATTTTGCGGCCCGACAGCGAAATGATGGTAGTTACTGCAGTATGTCCTCATTCCCTTTACACTAGGCCTTGGGTACTTTCTGCCCACGATGAGGTGACCTTAACCCCTGTAGATAGCTGTAGCGACAAAGCTGTAGTTTCTTTGGATGGCGAGGCAAAGTTTTTTTTAGAATATGGCGAGACTATTACCATAAAGCGTTCTAAACACATGGCAACAGTGGTAAAGACATCAGGGATGGATTTTTTTGAGGTGCTAAGAAAGAAGATGGCCAAATGAAAACCCATAGACAATCAAAAATATTGGAGTTAGTGCGAGGGCATGAGATTGAAACCCAAGGAGAGCTCACCAAGATGCTATCCCAAGCAGGTTTTGATGTAACTCAAGCTACAGTCTCTAGAGATATACACGAAATGAAGCTAACTAAAATAGCTACTGCAGGAGGCGGGTATAAGTATGCCCTGCCTCCTCAGCAGGATCAAGGCGGATTGGCACGGTTAAAAAGAGTATTTAAAGACGGCTTTGTTTCCATGGATTGTGCCGGTAACTTGCTTGTAATACGCACCTTTAATGGCATGGCTATGGCTGTAGGTGCCGCACTTGATGATGGAATGAGTTTGCCCGAAATGGTAGGCTGTATTGCCGGAGATGATGTCGTTATGTGTGCAACTAAATCCGAAGAGGCTGCTATAAATTTGATGGAAAAATTGAAAAGGGTAATGCAATGATTACCAATCTAAGAGTAAAAAATGTAGCTTTAATAGATGAAGCAGAAATTCAATTTGGTGATGGCCTAAATATACTTACCGGCGAAACCGGTGCAGGTAAGTCTATTTTAATTGATTCCATCACTTTTTTGCTTGGGGAGCGGCCAGGCAAAGATTTCATTCGCAGCGGTGAGGATATGGCTATAGTAGAGGGCATGGTCATGATTAACGACCTAGAAAGCGCTTCAGCCATAACCGATTTAGGTGTAGAGTTAGAAGAAGACGGCCAATTGCTAATTTCTCGCACATTAAATGCTCAAGGCCGGTCAACATGCAGAGTTAATGGGCGCAATATTACCGTAGGCATGCTAAAAGATATCTCTTCCAATTTGGTAGATGTCCATGGACAGCATCAGCATCAATCTTTACTGAATTCAAATAAGCATATCGTTTTATTAGACAGGTTTTGTGGCGAGGAACTGGAAGTTTTAAAAAAAGAACTAAGCATTTTAATTACTGCATATCGAGATATTTCCAAGGAATTAAAAGCTTTACAAGGTTCTCCCGGACAAAGGGAAGCGCAGATGGAAATATGGCAATTTCAAATAAACGAGATAAGCAAAGCACAACTCAAACTGGGCGAAGAAGAAGAATTAAGTCAGAAACGCAACCGTCTAAGTGATGTAGATAAACTTTCTAAACATGCACGTGAGGCCTTGTTTTTATTATATGGCGGAGAATCATTTGCGGTATCCGCAACAGATCAAATTGGAAAAGCTTCTCATCAAATTACTGAGTTAGCTCGCTTTGATGAAAGTAAGCGGCCTTTGGCAGAACGTTTGTCAGAAGTATCCGTACAGCTAACTGACATAGTTGAGGAGTTAACAGATTATTCCCGCAGTCTGGATGCAGACCCTCAAGCATTAGAGCGGCTTGAAAACCGATTAGATATAATCTATCGCCTTAAAAAGAAATATGGTGGTACCGTAGAAGATATCTTGACTCATCTTGAAAAAACGACGGCTCAAGTAGATAAATTTTCTGACAGCGAAGATGAAATAGTTCGTTTAAATGTAAGGCGCCGAGACAGCATGCAAGCAATAGCCGCAAAATGCAATGAAATTACTGCGGTAAGGCGAAAACAGGCAGAGTTAATCCAAAGCCAGATTGTAAATGTTTTAGTGGACTTAGGCATGAAAAACGTCCAATTTGCAATATCAATGGAAAAGCAAGCTGCCTTTACTGCTAACGGTAATGATCGGCTTGAGTTTATGATTTCGCCTAACTTAGGCGAACCGTTAAAACCACTATCACAAATAGCATCCGGCGGCGAGATGTCCCGAGTAATGTTAGCACTTAAGACCGTTATGGCCGATGTAGACCGAATAGGGACGTTAATTTTTGATGAGATTGATGCCGGGGTAAGTGGACGTACTGCCCAACAAGTGGCAGAAAAACTGATACAAATTAGTGACACTGGATCACCAGATAATATCGGCGGCCATCAAATCATGTGTATCACTCACCTACCCCAAATAGCCGCTATGGCCGACCAGCATTATTTGATTTCTAAGTCAGAAATTCAAAACGAAAAAGAAAACTTTACCCGAACCTCCATACAGGAACTGCACTATGATGGTACGATACAAGAACTTGCCAGGCTAATTGGCGGGGCAAAAATAACACCGGCTACCATTAGGGCAGCAGAAGAAATGAAAGATATGGCTGATACATTAAAGCGCAAATAATATGACTGTGTTACTTTTCTGGTTTTGACACTTTTGCCAAAGGCGGTCCCCTTACGCTTTATCTGTATTGGCCTTATTTTTTTGCTTTATTTTTTCTTTGTATAAGCTCCAGACTAAAATGGTACAGATAATTATTATACCGCCAAAAATCGATAGCAAAGAAGGCGCTTGGCCATCAAACAGAAAAACCCAGATTGGATTTAAAATTGGCTCCAGTGTGGGAATCAAGATTAGCTCGAGCGGTGAAACTTTGGAAGCCGCAAAAGTAAACAGCAAATATGCGATACCTATTTGAACAACACCTAGACAAACAAGTATAATTAAGTCCATCAAGGAGCCTATTGGAAACATAATCATAAACGGTAATGCAATAAGGACATTTAACAAATTGCCGAAAGTAATGGCATTGCAAGGCGTAGATGTCCTCCCCAGCACAACAGCCAGCAAGCCAAAGCCAACACCTGATACAACAGCAATAGTATTTCCAAATGTCATGGTCGGGCTAATTTGGAGGGTAAGTGAATCCACAAAAAAGATGAAGATACCTGCGAAAATTATTATAGTTGCGATAATATCGTATTTGGGCAAAGGTTTTTTAAATAATAAAAAAAGAAAGAGGCAGGTAAAAATAGGCGCAGTATATTGCAGGACAATAGCATTGGCCGCCGTAGTTAATGTGTTAGCTACAACAAATAGCGTAGTAGCCATGGTATAAGCAATAATCGCCAGCTTAAACCACTTTCCCTTTTCCATTATCGGCAGAGATCTAAAAGCAATTATGTAGAATAGTGCGGCAAATAAGCTTCTATATCCCGAGATAGAAAGACCATTTGGTATGGTGGTTAACAATCTAAATGCAAGGCCGGCTGTGCTCCACAATAAGGCAGCCAGCAGAAGTGCGGCTATAGCCGTTTTTTTATTGTTTGGAATTTGAATAATATTCATCATGCGGATACCTTAACATAAATATGCCAGCATATACAATACAAAAAACTTGATACGATAAAATCACGTAAAACAGCGAAAAATAGCAAATCGTTTTTTTGACAAAATATCGTGCGTGAAGTACGATGGAATGAAATATAGATCCCCTATTAAAACTGCAATTACTGTGATAGAGTGTTTTCAAGAAAGGCGGATTACAAATGAGACATAAAATACGTATTATACCTCATGTCCTTACTTATTTAACTGGACGCTTAGCAGTGGAACTTTCACATTTAATTGGATTTGAATCGGTAGTATTAGATTTCCCTATTTTACAAGAAAAAGCGGACAAAAAAGACTACTTGTATTTTATTTTGATGGAACAATCCGGAGATAATAAACAATATAAAATCGAAAAAACTGGGAACAAAATCAACATCAGTTTTAGCAACATCAATCAGTTTCCAGAAATTTGGGCTTATTGCAGCCGTCATTTTAGTGAGCTAACAGACCGCAAAACTAATATTCATGCAACCGCAGCGAAAGATGGATATGTTGCTGCTTCAGACCACGCCCAGCCCATCCCACCTTTTGATAAAAGGCTCGCCAAAGGGTTGGAAAGCCTTTTTGAAAAAGACTTTATCTTATTGGACGAAAATCACGATCTGCTTCCCGATACCCTTGATACTCAAATTTATTTTGCAGATAATTTATCGTATAGCCAGCTTTCCGCTGCCTGTAATTTAGCAGCACGGCTTGGCATGGAAACTACTGCGGTTACCTACCCTATTACGATATCTGACAATAACACCTCTAAAGACAGTCTCTTTGTTATTGAAACTGCTGTTACTTGCTCTTTAGAACTTGCTGCGCAAGAACAGGGATGCCCTCTAATTTTTCGCTTAAGAGGCGATGGAATAGAGCTGGAGAAATTCTCAGCAGCCATTTGCAATAATTTCCCTCTGCAAAACCAGGGCAGACGTTGGGTGGATTTACTAGAGGAAATGGCCAAATCCCTGGCAATGCAAAACTTAGATGGACAATTAGCTTGGCTGGAACACTTGCAGCAAAAGAGTGGTGAATCCATGACTACATACTTTTCACCGAATGTACATAGTTTACCTTCCAACATACGAGACAACTACCCATGTACAACATTTAATGGTTACAAAGATTTAAAAGAAATTGAGCAAAGACAATATGATCTTCCCTGGGAGATTGACGTGTGCAAAGAAATTTTAGATAAATCCCTATGGCCTCAAGTTAAGCCCGGCGATTCTGTAAAAATATTTGCTGTCCTCAGCGAGGATAAAAATATCCGAAATACGCTGGAGCAAGAATTACATCAAATTGTTACCGCACATCAAGCTCAAATGGAGGATATACAAATTATATGTGCATATAAACAAGGTTTTAGCTGGATGGAAGAAGTAATTTTGCCAAAGCTCGCAAAGCTAGACGGTCTGACTATCGATAAATTAGAAATTGCCTTTAAGCCCTTCTTACCACCCGACAAAACAGATTGGGTAGATGAAGACGGTGCCATGCCGTCCTATACAAATGTAGATACCAGCGATCCAAATAAATGGTACGACCTGCCTATCCGTTATTTGCAGGAATTATATCCTATCGATGATATAATCGCCCCTGCTCTAAATATCCATCGTGACTGCATCAGTTTTGTGGAATATATCGGCGACGATGATATCACTTATGAAGTACATGCCCTCGCACAAGATAAAATTATTTTTACAGAAACTTACCGCGCTTACAGCAACGAGCAATATTATATTGATCTTTATCCCGGGATGGGAAAAGTTCACCCCGGGACAGGGCACGTCATTGCTTGGATTAACGGCAAAGAGATATTGTCTGAGCGCATACGCACGGATGTAGAAGCAGTTTGGGATATATTCCAGCAAGAGATACTGCCTTGGTGCCGGGATTTTTGCGATTCCAAAACAGGCGGCCAGCCTAAAATTGCTGATCAACCCTTTTTCGCTCAGTTGCATATGGATATTCAGCTCAGCGAACCGGATAATCGCATCGGCATACGTGAAGATATGATATCTTCTTTAGATGCGCTTCATGAGGATATCTACTTCGTTGGCACAGATTTTTTTAAAGTATATGGAGCTAACACAACAGGCGATATCTTGGATGCTCCCGGCTTAGTTTTACCGGATATTCGCAATAGGCCCGGAAAGCCTTCTATGACTGTAACTTTGTACGATCAGCACGATACAACGCCATTTATTAAACAAGGCAATAAAATAATCAAGCCTGATTTTTGCGAATCAGACGTACAGCTATTTATTTCAGAATTGCGTTGGGAAAACGATAACGTCATACCTGTAATCCAAGTTGATGGCTCTAACTCTGTTTTTGAAATTGCTAATGCCTATATTCAGCTTCTAGAAAAAAATTGGCTGGCATTTAATACACACCTGCAAAACTTACATGGTATTTATTTCAAAATCGGTGTTGGAGATGAACAGTATATTTCTGTACAAACGTTGTCCAAGCCTCCTAAAAACCTGGATATACGTAATATTGATCTATGTGAAAAGGAACTGATAGGGTATAAGCAATATTTGCGTATTATTGAAGACTTAAAGCATGTATCCGGCATTGATGTTTATCCTGTAGCTGAATCATATCTTGGCAGAATTATTTATGCGATCGAGCTTTTACCTTCATATGCCGATACAGGAGGGTACGTCTCTCGCACTAAACGTCTCGATAATCCTTCGGAATTAATTATCGGCCGCCATCATGCCAACGAAGTTTCATCTACCAATGCTATGTTTATGTTATTGCGTGAGCTTTTGACTAATCCAGAGTTCAACAATATTGCAAATGAAATGAATATCGTAATGATACCTTTCGAAAACGCAGACGGCGCCGCTATCCATTATGAGCTACAAGAAAATAACAATCCATGGTGGAAGCTGCATATTGCACGCTTTAACGCACTGGGTAAGGAATTTTATTATGAATATTTTAATGACGATACGATACATACCGAAGCGCATGGTTTTACACGATTGTGGAGGCGTTGGCTGCCCGATGCTGTAATTGATAATCACGGTGTACCTTCTCATGAGTGGGAACAGCAATTTTCCGGCTATACTTCCCCTTCATATAAGGGATTTTGGCTACCAAGATCATTGCTATACAACATATTTTTAACCATACAAGGTGATCAGTATATAAATAATATTGACTTAGCAAAACGTCTTGAGATTGATATTACCAATGCTATTGGGGCAGATAATGAGATTAAATCTTGGAATGCCGACTGGCAAGACCGTTTCAAAAAATATGCTAATACCTGGTTTCCAAGACTTTTTCCAGCAGATTATTTCAATGATATGATTAGTTATTGGTTTGATTATCCTTTCGAAAGCAGCCATCGATATCCCTCGGTTCGGTTCCCGTGGATTACCTCTGTAGCTTTTATAGCTGAGGTCGCTGACGAAACTGCACATGGCGATTACTTACATCTATGCGCCCGCACGCATCTGATTCATAATCTTGCTATTATACGTGCGTTGTACAATAGCAAACGGGTATATCGAGAAGAAATCAGGCAAGATGAAGACAGCATCACCAGCAGTCGTGTTCGCCTCAGGCCGCTGGTTCCCAAAAGTTAATACAGGCCACTATGGCTTGCACAATTAAATCTATTTTATGAAAGGAAAGTGATTGTTTATGGAAGCTATGGAACTCATTAGACTATTGGGTATCGTAGTGGTCATCGTCGGTTTTATTTTGAAACTGGAGCCGATTTTGATTATTGTACTTGGTTTGGTGGTTACGGCTATTGTTAGCCTAATGGACCCTATAACCCTGCTGGAGACCATCGGTAACAGCTTTGTAGCCAACCGTGGTATGGCCATTTTTATCTTAATTCTGCTTGTTGTAGGTACCATGGAACGTAACGGTCTCAAGGAATCTGCCGCTAAACTCATCGGCAAGATAAAAAATGCCAATCCGGGCAAAGTTATTGGTGCCTACGGTATTATGCGAGCCGCTTTTGCTGCATTTAACGTAAGCTTTGGCGGTGTAGCCGGTTTTGTTCGCCCCATCGTCATGCCAATGGCCACAGGTTCTATTGAAGCGCAAGGTGACACCCCCGCCGAAGCACATGTCGATGAGATTAAAGGTATGGCTTCTGGAATGGAAAACGTATCTTGGTTCTTCTGGCAAGTACTATTTGTTGCTGGCGGCGGCAATTTGCTAGTACAGTCAACTTTATCCGGCTTAGGCTACGAGGTAGACCTCTTGGATTTAGTTAGAGTCGTAATCCCTGTTGCCATCTTTGCAGTAGTTTGGGCTATTATCTACTACAACATTAAAGATGCAAGATTGCGCAAAAAGTATTACAAAAATAAAGCCAACGAAGCAAATAACGAATAGGAGGGTGCAGACATGTTTATAATTGAATTTTTCGCAAACCCAGAAATCGGTCTTAATGTCCGAGTTTTGGAAGTACTATTTTTCATTATGGGTCTTGTATGCATTAACTCCGCTGTCCGCAGCCTGCGTGATAAAGAAAACACTTCACCATACGGTACGGCTATCTTTTGGGGAGCATTAGGCCTTGTTATCGCTTTCGGCCGCTGGATGCCGGCCATGGTTAATGGCGGGTTGGTTATTGTTATGACGCTGCCAGCTATTTTCCGTAAAGTTAAAATCGGTAAAACCGATGTCCCAACCCGTGAGTATACTGCAGCACAGGCGGATCGTATTGGGTTAAAAATATTTATCCCGGCCTTCTCTATAGGCATTTCAGCGATTATCTTTGCAGTTTTCATCCCTCAATTAGGAGCCCTCGTAGGTGTAGGTGTTGGTGTAGCTGTTTCCGGTATAGCACTTATGGCCTTAAACCGTGAAACCAAACCGGGGACATTTTTAACTGACTCTCGCCGCTTGTTGGATGTCATCGGGCCTTTATGTATGCTTCCTATGCTGCTGGCCTCTTTAGGTGCTGTCTTTACCGCAGCTGGTGTAGGCGATGTTATTGCCGCTTTAGTACAGCCACTAATCCCTTACGGCAATGTGGTCGTAGGTATCATCGTTTACGCACTTGGTATGGTGCTATTCACAATGATTATGGGCAATGCATTTGCTGCTATAACAGTTATGACCGTTGGCATTGGTGCACCATTTGTGCTTGCACATGGTGCTGACCCTGTTGTTGTTGGTATGCTGGCTTTGACCACAGGTTACTGCGGTACGCTCATGACACCAATGGCCGCTAATTTTAATATCGTGCCTGTAGCCATGTTAGATATGGATAATAAATATGGCGTTATCAAGAACCAAATTGCCATTGCACTTCCGCTGATCGTTTTCCAAATCCTCTTGATGATCTTCTTGAGCTAGGGAGATTTAAGAAATTACTATGGAGGACGATAACAAATTGCGTGGCGCACGCATCATCGTTGAAAATTGGATGAATGTTAAAGCCGGGGAATCGGTGTTGATTATTACCGACGAAACCCATATGGCCGATATACAATTAGTAAGTCAGTGCGCCAAGCATATCGGCGCACTGACTTATATTGAATTGATTCCACGCCAAGGTTTTTCCCTCGATACCTTTATGGATTCTATTACCGAAGTGATGTCTAAATACTCGGTAATTATTGGCGCAACACACTATTCATTAGTTACCACAGAAGTGGTGCGCAAAGCAGTAAAAAGCGGGGCACGCTTTCTTTCGCTGCCGATGTCTACTAATAATGGCTACTCGTTGCTGGCTTATGATTTTTTGACTATGGACACGACTATAAGCCGCATCGTCGCACGGGAATTACTTAAACATATTAATCAATCCAGCCGCATAAGGGTAACCACCGAAGCCGGAACCGACATTACCTTCCGCAAAGTGGGACGTGAAGGCAATTATTTTAATGGCAAAGCCAAAGACAGCAAGGGATTTGCTTCTTCCAGTTTTGAGGTGTATGTTCCTATCGAAGAGGATCAGACAAACGGTGTTGGTGTTTTAGATGGCTCTCTGGGATATCTGGGAAAGATGAAGAAGCCCTTTAACATTTCCTTTGCTGAAGGAAAAATTTCAGATATTGAATCCACACCCTGCGGACAGAGGTTATCAAAGTATATTGAAAGTTTTGACGATCCTCGCATGTATCATGCCACTGAGTTGGGAATCGGCACTAATTTTTATTCTCGATGTGACGGCAATAGCTATATCGAAGATGAATCTGCATACGGCACTTTTCATATTGGATTTGGATGTAATATTGCCTTAGGGGGCGCCTTTGATGCAAAAGGACATTTTGATGTGGTTTTTCTTAAGCCGACTGTATACGCTGATAATCGTATGATTATGGAAAATGGCATTATTATCCCTGCTATACCTGAAGTTTGGTAGTCAAAGATGGTCTAATAACTATTGATTCTAGTTTATCCATGCTATATACTGGAAGCATGGATGATTTTTTTAATAATGCAAGTTTTGCTGAAATCGAATATGAATCTATTCCGAGCTCAACTGGCAAAACGCCTGAAGGATTATTTATTTCCCCTTCGGCTCAAGCGATTAAACCCGTAAGCCAAAGAACAGCCGATCCAATCCGGGAACGGTTTTATGCTATGCGCAGCCTTGCCTCCGAAAATCCCTTTGCCCGAAACGACGCAGGGCTTTTTTACAAGCAGGCAAAATTTATGATGGATTTTACGGATGAGTATATCGGCGATGCGCAATTCTCTATGTACTATCCCTACTATCAGCATATGGGATATGAGCAGCTACGCACCTATTTTACATGGCGCACAAGGGTTCGAAATGGTAATTATCCATCTACGTCTTCATCTTATATCTTCTTATATATTTACGAACTCCTGTCAGGTATTGGGGTAAACAGCTCTGAAGAAGGCTTGGACAAGCTGATGGCTATCTGGAGTGCATACCATGAACAGGATCACGATATAAAAAGATATCTGCCCGGATGGCTCAAAGATTATCATGTATACTATACGCTGCCACATAGTTTTACAGATTTTATAAACGAATATAACTTGCAAGTATATTATTCCGATTTGCTTCTTTTTGAATCTAACGCTGAAAACAGCCTTGACCTGTGGAGCAGCATATCAAATTATAAAGTCGATAAATCCAAGTTTTACGGCTCAGACAATAGCACTTTGCTAAAGGATTGTTTTTATGTAGTGCTTAATGGAATA
>Ga0123355_10013156_pt1 | contig 12862 bp, 11 predicted proteins | sample TergutEmb28metaG_3_FD_89872 | JGI IMG/M metagenome (GOLD analysis project Ga0123355, IMG submission 89872) | Embiratermes neotenicus P1 segment gut microbial communities from Petit-Saut dam, French Guiana - Emb289 P1 | ecosystem: Host-associated > Arthropoda: Insects > Digestive system > Gut ...
GCTTGTATAAATTTTTCTTTATCTTCTTCGTTGAAAGTGTTGTCTTTAACTCTGCGCCAGCCAAGCCCAAAAAAACCTATAGGCTTTTTTGTTACCCATGCTATTTCCCTACCCTGTATCCTCACATATTTAGGTAATTTCATTCTAACCTCCTATTCCTAGCTACCGCAACAAATCAAACAATCTTAAAATTGTAATTATACTTTGCTCACGAGTATACGGCTCTTGCGGCGCAAACATATTGTTACCGACACCGCCCATAATTCCCGCCGCCTGTATCTGGCCTACGCCCTCAATCGCCCACGCGGATATTTCTGCGTTGTCGGCAAATGTTGCCGCCTGTTGCGGCAGTGGTGACTGACGAACAGCACGCGCAAGGCGGGCAAGCATAACTGCCGCTTGTTCGCGCGTTAAAATATCGTATGGAGCAAAATTGCCGCCGCCAACGCCTGTTACCACACCAATTCCTGCCGCTTTTTCAACATTCACATCACTTGTATCGTTAAATGTCACACGTGCAACAATTTCGCCGCCTACGGCTGTTTCAAACATCATAACTGCGAGTGCAGCAAATTCGGCACGTGTCGCAGGCTGGGTATAATTTGACGGTAATGTTTGCGGCACAAGATTAAGCAAAATAGCGCGGTTTATATCTTCTGCCGCCCAATCCGAACTAACAAAATTATGAGTGATCACCGACGGCTCGGGCATTGTAGTTGTGTCCACCGGAGGTGCTGGGGGATTAAGTCTGTGAGATTCATATCTTCTCCGCATTTCAGCCAATATTTCTCTATATTCTGGTGCACTAATTTCTTCGCGCAAAACTACCGAAACAGCAGACATATGCGGGAATTCTGACAATGGATCCGTCCAGCCAAGTATGCCTTGCGCCCCGCTTAGTGTTCTTAATCGCTCAAAAGCATTAAGATTACCCGGGATTTCTTGCATTTCTCCGCCGGAAACCATCCATGTTGTGGGTATTGAAATTGCTCCGCGGTTGTGCATTGCGTACAATTCGCTAAAAAAGTTGTCAATCGCTTGCGGCATATCATTTTCTACCATTCTTGCATAACTGTCGTGAATGTACAAAAACGCGCGAATATATTCCGCATTATTCATAATCGCTTCAAACTCCGCAGGATGATTGGTTCTGACGTTAAGCAGATAATCGAACGTCCAATAAGCAAAGCGATAGAAGAAATTCACGCTCGTTGAAAAATTCACAACATAGGTGCTGAGTAATTCTTGCGAAAATCCATTTCTATGAAAATATTCAAGCAAATAATCAGAAAGAGCAATTAATGTTCTTCCGTCGTTATAATACGCGCCCATTTCTATCAGCATTCCGATAGCTCCGCTAGCGTTTGAAGAGGTATTATTCCTCATTCCTAGGGAATCGCCTCTGTCCATTATATACGTTCGCCATGGTAAATCAGGCTCTAATCGTCTAAATTGCTGCGTTTGCAAAAGAGATTCAGGCAGCCTTATTCCGGCGTCCGATGACCTGATTATATTTTGTGGAAGGGTAATGGAAATTACTTCGTCGTTAATAAAGTGGTTGTGTCTGCCGCCGATAAAACGAGTTTGGAACGCGTGCGTTGTGTAATGGCTAATAGTAGTCAAGGCTGAAACGACATTGGTGTCGGCGTCAACGCGGGTAGAAAAATGATGTATAAATGTGTCTGCATCTTCGTGCATTACTCCATAGCTGAACGGAAACAATTGCTCCAATTGTTCCAACATAAAATTGATGGTTGGCAGATAATTGTCTATGATTTGTCTCAATTCCTCAACTCTTTGCTCGCGGCTTAACGACAGCGGAGCATAAGATGGTTGCTGCGCAAACGCCGGAACGGCAAAGCTCGCGCATAATACAAGGATTAAAATTACACCGATAAGTTTCTTGAATTTATTTTTCATCTCAAAATCACCTCTTGGAGCTACTATATAACATACCGTTCCAAATTGAAAGAAAAATTTTGAATAAGCGCGCCGTCGCGCTCCCCGCAGGCGCAGCACCCCATTTTAATAGAGAAAACTCAATTATAACCGAACTTTATATTGCCCTTTTCCCGCCTAAGTAGTAAAATAACCACAGTTCGGCGGGAAACTGCCGGGCAACTCCAACCCAAGAAAGGAGCTGATCAATTTGGTATATTTAGGGTGGTTTTTGGCCTAACCCAAAAAGGCCTTGGGGTAGCGCGTTTATCGCGCTCCCCGTTTTTGCACGTCTGGCAATTTTAATTTCAAAATAGAAGGAGGAGTATACAATGTTGAGAAAAATCAGAAATAGTCGCAATTTCATCGCCCCTAGTCTACATGTTAATTCGGAGGTATTACAGCTTGAGATATGTAAATGCAAAGGATGTGCTTCCCCCTGAGGTTTTAGCTTTAGTACAAAAATATTCAGGAGGCGCACTGATATATGTTCCCAAAAAAGATGACGAAAAAATCGGCTGGGGGCAAAAAAATGGCGCGCGTGCTCTTACACATATGCGCAACAATAACATAATTGACGCCCACCAAAGCGGCGCAAGTATTTGTGAATTAATGCTCGAATACTGCCTTTCTGAGGCCAGTATCCGCAAAATACTTTATAATAAAGATACAGCGTAAATATTAAAGCCCGTGATGGCAATCTTCCATCGCGGGCTTTTGTCAAAACTTATTTTTTACTATTCTGTAACTAACTTATACGCCGATATTTTGCGGATACGCCATGTAACAAGCAGGCTAAGGCCCATAGCTAACGCAGTGATAATCGCGCCTGCTACAACCAGCCATGCATTGTTAACCAGCAAATTGGCAGCAAGTACACCCATTGGCCGCATGCCCACATTAAGGAGCGGGCTGGCATAAAAAATCCCCAACATCACACCAATAACCGTACCGGACGTAACCGGTATCGAGAATGCCAGACTTATCTGGCGCATCAAGTCCCCTGTGGTAAAGCCGATAGCTTTTTGAATGCCCAATTCACGGTGGCGGCGTATGATTGTCGCACCAATTACAAGATACAAAATTAGCAAAATTACAAAGATAGCAACGCATAATATAACGATACCAACCATCGAAAGTATCGAAGCAAATACTCCCGCACCTTCTTCAAATTCCGCATCTACGTTTATTACCATAAATGACTGTTCTGCAAACTGTTCGCCTAAATTTTCTGTAAACACGGCAGAATCAATTCCGGGATGCAGATAAATACCCAAAGAACTTTGCCTAAATTCCGGCTGGGCGCGAAGCATTCCATAAATGGTAACCATCGCATCTTCGCCCATTCCGCTAAAAATGCCGGATACAACAAACGGGGTATTGGCTGTGCCAATGGTAATTTCGTCACCAATGTCCACACCAAGGCGGTTCATAGCTATGCCGGACAAAGCCACCTCGTTGTCTGTTTGCGGAAATTCGCCACGGTGAATGTTACGTGTTACACGGCGGTTGAAGTCATCCATTACAGAAATAAGAGAGAAGTCGCCGTTAATAATCGTCTGAGAAAAATCGTGAAACTGAGCGTCACGAACTTCCGGCAAGGCAATTATTTCACTTCGCAAGGCATGCAAATCCGCGTCAGGTCTAACAACAATGCCCGAGTTTGAACGCTCTCCGCCGGGGATTACTTCAAAAGCAGTTAGGTCAATGGTGGAATTATAGAAAATAACAAGCGAAATCATCCCTGTAAATGAAACGGCCAGCATTATGAAAAATATCATCAAACTTTGCCTAAATCCTTGAAAAACAGATTTCCCTGCCAAAGCGGGGATTAGCGGCAGCTTTGTTTTGCTCAACAAGATGCGATTGCGCTTGGCTTTTTTTCCGGCAGAAGACTCGCCGCGCAAAGCGGCAACAGGTGTGATTTTCTTAATTCCGCGTGCAGAAATTTTTGTTCCAAGCCAAACAATAAGCACTAAAATCACAGTTGTAATTACATAAAATTCTGGCGTAATGCCGGGACGCCAAAAAATTCCGCTTTGAGCCGCCAAAACATTCCCTATCATAGGTAAAAGAAAAATTGTTGGAACAATTGCCAACACAGAAGCAATAAAAATAACCGCGCCATACTGCACAACTACAAACCGTATAATTTCCTTGCTGGTATAGCCAATCGCTTTAAGCGAACCTATTCTGGATATGTCTTCTTCCAAGCTGTTTTTAATACGGAAGCGCACCACAAACAACGATACCAGCGCGATAATAAGCGTAAATACTACCATTATCATTGCTGTCATGTTAGCCATCATTGTCCTAAACATAGAAATTTCCTCAAGAGAAATACCAGAAATTACACTCTCCGGACTAAAGCCGGTAACAAAGCCTTGTAACTCTTCAAGTCCAAACAAAAAACCCCGGACATTATCAACACCGTTGGCAAAAATCAAGTAACCACGGTAATTTTCAAATTGGTAGTACAGCTCTTCAAAACGTTCGGTAGGAATGAAAAAATTTGCCGGTGTGTTTACACCATCACTTAAAATGCTTTCGGTGTGTCCGTTTATTGTAAACTGAAGCTGGCCATCTCCTGTTGTATTTATAACAAATTCGTTACCCAGCTCATGCCCGTGAATATGCAAGCCAAAAGGAATGTACGCCCCGTTTTCTGCCAAAGGCTGGCTATTACTAACCAGTTTCCACTGGGAGAGATTGCGCGCCTCGTTTACGTCGCTAAACATGAAAAAACTTGCTGTCATATTCTCGCCCCGTTGAGATTCGCCAAACAAAAGCACCATACTATGTTTTTCAAATTCTGTTGAATTGTCGCGCAAATATGCCTCTGTTTCTTCATCCCAAAATTTCTGTGAAATGACTACCAGCACATCCGAAGAATTGAGTTCTTCTGCCATTTCGTCAAAGTAGCTGCCAAAATTAAACAGTAAGGCAAATCCAATATTCATTAGGGTAGCCGCAATAAGAAAAAGTACGGCCAAAATAATCATCTGCCCTTTAGCTTTGCGGATATTTGCACCCGCCATTAGCAATATTCGTTTCATTATCTTCTACCATCCCATCTCATCTAAAAACGCAGCCAGCTTCTTTTGTCTATCACGATCGCCGCTTACATATGGGCCAAGATTGCACTCCCCACCAATTGTTCCGTCTTTGATATATAGCACACGATTACCGCGGCGCGCAGTACGCAAATCATGAGTTACACAAATAACACTTTGCCCATTGTTGTTAACCGTGGTAAGGGTATCCAATGCCGCACCGCCAGCGGCGGAATTTAATGCTCCCGTTGGCTCGTCGGCAAATACAACGGCAGGTTTGTTAATTAACGCGCGAACAATTGAGGAACGCTGCGCTTCACCGCCAGAAATTTGGGTCGGAAACTTATCCCACTCTTGCTGGGTAAGGCCAACGCTGGTAAGCAGTTGTTTTGCCCGGGCAATAATTGCCCCCTTGTCGCTCGAAACCAAAAAACCGGCAGCCAAAACATTGTCTAAAATGCTCATATTATCAAGCAAAAACATTTGCTGGAAAACAAAACCGCAGTTTTTGCGGCGGAAGCGCGCAAGGGCGTCGTTGGATAATGTAGAAATTTCCGAATCCAAAAAGCGGATAGAGCCGCCGGTAGGTTTATCCATGCCGGATAATGCATACATCAAAGTAGATTTCCCTGCCCCAGAAGGGCCCATGATAACGGTAAAATCTCCTTCATAAATTTCTAGGTCAAGACTTTTTAGTACATGCTGCTCCCTGCCACCGATTGAGAATGCCTTGCTTAATTTCGTTGTTTTAAGTAGTGCCATGATTTTTCTCCTTTTGTTTTAATTTATACATAGATTATGCCAGAAGACAAAAAAATGTAGTAGTGACATATGTCACTACTACACATAAACGTAAAATTTAAATTTTTGTCTGACTATCTTACCGCATTCTCTGCAAAGCTATTGTCAATCAGCGCATCAAATGGTACGTGTGCGGGCAATTCCCCGGCAGAATCCATTACACGCTGCAAATTTTCGAAACCAGTGCGGGAAATATGCGGCGTAAGCGCGTAGGCTTCAATTTCTTTATAGCGTGCAATCGCACTTGCAAGGATTGTCATATCTGCATCCGGGAAGAAGGGCGAAATAACCTCCGCGACCAGTTCCGCTGGGTTTTCTTGCACCCACAATTGCCCGCGGTGAAGGGCGTTTGTAAAGCCCTGAATAATTTCCGGATTCTCTTCAATGAAACTACCCAGCGCGTAATACGCTGTGTACGGGATTTCGCCGAACGCCTCGCCCACAGACGCAACTACATATCCCCTACCCTCTAGCTCGATGGTGGATGCCACCGGCTCAAATGCCGTAACAAAATCGGCGGTACCGCCCAAAAACGCCCCAACCATTGCCGCAAACTGGATGGATGTGTCAAAGTTTACATCCTCGCCGGGCAGGATTCCCTTACTGCGGGTTACATATTCTAGCACCATAAATGGCATTCCGCCCCTGCGGCCGGGCAAAACATGGCTACCGCGGATATCGTCCCAAGTAAAGTTCGGCAGTGGCTCGCGGGCTATCAAAAACGACCCGTCCCGCTGGGTGACTTGCGCAAACACAATCGCATAGTCGACTCTGCCGCCGGCCCATACGTAAATTGCCGCCTCTGGGCCGGAAAGGCCGATATCTGCCGCATCAGAAAGAAGCGCGGTCATAACACGGTCTGCGCCGTCGCTGGTTACTAGGTCGATGTGTATTCCCTCATCGGCGAAAAAACCAAGCTCGATTGCGGCATATTGCGGCGCGTAGAATACGCTGCGCGTTACTTCGCTAAGACGCACGGTAGTAAGGTCGCCATCATCGTCTCTGTTGCAGGCGGCCAATGCGCCAAGCAGTATGACTGCAAAAAGTAAGAATGCAAATTTCTTCATTTCAAACACTCCTCTAAAGTTTTATTTCGATATACTCCGCATAACCAGCCATTCTACCAGCACAACCAAGCGGTACAACAACGCCGCCAGCCCGCCTAAAATAATAACACTGGTCATGACCAAGTCCATTTGAAATACCTGCCCGCCATACACAATCAAATATCCAAGCCCCGCGCGGGACACCAAAAATTCACCGGCTATAACCCCAACCAGCGACAGGCCGATATTTATTTTCAAACAGCCAAACAACGTATGCAAATTTGACGGGAACACGATTTTCACAAAAGTTTGCAAACGGTTGGCACCAAAAGTTTTGGCCATTTTTATAAGGTCGGCATTTGTATTTGTAAAGCCGCCCAGCATTTCCATGATTGTTACCACCAGCGAAATAGCCAGTGCCATAACAATTACCGCCTGCATTCCCGCGCCAACCCATATGATAATCACCGGGCCAAGCGCGATTTTGGGCAGCGCGTTAAGCACTACCAAGTACGGATCTGCAACTTTGGCTAAAAATTTTGACCACCACAGCGTAAGTGCCACAAACAGGCCGATAATCACGCCCAGCGTAAAACCGATTACTGTTTCAAGTGTTGTAATTCCGATATGCAGCAGCAAATTATTATTGCGGAAATTAGCGATTGTACGCAAAATGCGGGACGGCTGGCTCATGATAAAGCTGTCTATAACGCCTGCGCGGGCAAGGGCCTCCCACAAAAAAACCGTAACAAACAGCACGGCAAATTGGCAGATTCGTATAGCAGTTTTCCGCCTTCCAATTTTGGAAAGGTACACCCGGCGGCTAGGTGAAATCGAAGTTTTACACATTTACATCAAGTTCTTTCCATATCATGTTAAAATACTCGCGGAATGCGGGGTCGTCCCTGCGTTCTGCTTTTTCAAATGTAAGCTTAATGTCGCGTTTCACGCACCCGGGACGCTTGGAAAGTACAATTAAGCGGTCTGCCATGCTTATTCCCTCGGAAATATCATGCGTGACAATAACCGCTGTCTTTTGTTCCCTCCGCAAAATTTTGCACACATCGTCCGCTACAACAAGCCGCGTCTGGTAATCTAATGCGGAAAACGCCTCGTCCAACAGTAAAAGCTCGGGCTTGGACGCAAGGGTGCGAATCAAGGCCGCCCGCTGGCGCATTCCGCCGGAAAGCTGCGACGGGCGTTTGTCTTTAAATTCCCACAGACCATAGGCCTGCAGCAAGCTGTCTACATATGCGGTATTTTCTAGTTTCCTGCGGATTTCCAGCCCCAGCAAAACATTGCCGCGAATAGTGCGCCAATCCAGCAGATTATCTTTTTGCAGCATGTAGCCCGTTTTTGTGCCAACCCCCGCAACCTCTTCGCCTTCCACGAAGATTTTGCCGCTTGTAGGCTTCTCCAACCCTGCAATAAGCGAAAGCATTGTACTTTTACCACAGCCAGAAGGGCCGATGACAGAAACAAGTTCGCCTTTGTGTACAACAAAGTTAACGCCGTCCAGTGCCTCGACTTCGCCATTTTCTGCCTGATACGTAAGCGATACGTCTTTAAAGCGAAGAATCTCCCGCATTCTACCGCCCCTTACAGATTGTCTTTGTTTCATAGTATGTACAAATAAAAAAAGCGTGCCTTTTGGAAATTCAAAATCAATTGGTAGGGAATCCCGACCAGTTGGTTTTGAATTTTTGAAAAATTCAGCAATAAACTGCAAAGAAGTGCGGCGGCTCGAAGAGCCGATTTCGCGAAGCGAAAATTCTGAGCTTGACATTAGCAAATCTAGGGCTTAAAGTTTTGGCACAACATATAAAAGGAGAATCACGCATGAACAAAATATTTGCAGGAATGATGTTTATTTTCATAAATTTTCACATTAACATTGGCGCGGCGCGAGTTGGGCTTATCCCAGATTTCATAGGCTATATCTTCATGATGCAAGGGCTGATACAACTCCAAGGGTTTAGCCCCCGCTTCGCCAAAATTAAACCCTTCGTATTGATAATGATTATTTATTCGGTAATTACTTATGTATTGGATTTAATTGGCGTTTTATACTCTGTCGGGCCGCTGTTTGGGGGTATTCTGGGTGGGGTTTATATGGGTGTTTCGCTATATATATCGTATAATATTGTCATGGCCGTCAAAGAAATTGAGAAAGCTGAAGGCAACGATTTAAATTCCGAAAATCTGTTTAGGGCTTGGAGACTTTTGGCTGTATTTCTGGTACTTTCGACCGTTATATTATTGGCGCCAATGCTTGGTATTTTTGCGATTGTACTTGCCTTTGTGTTTGCGATTAATTATCTTGTAAAGTTTTACAGGACGAAGAATTTGTTTAATGAAATGCACTGCGCATAAAAATACACAATCAGCAATGTAAACCGCCGTTAATCCTCTATAATTGCTGAGAAGCACTACATGGAGGTGAGGACATGGATTGGCAAACAAATATGAACCGGGCAATTGATTATTTAGAGGACAAAATGCAAGACGACATCGATTTAGCAAGCGTGGCAAGATATGCCGGATATTCGCTATGGGAATTTCAACGTATTTTTTCATTTTTGACAAACACTACCGTTGGCGCATATATTCGGAAAAGGAAACTATCCCTTGCGGCGCATGAGGTAATATCAGGAACTGAAAAAATCATCGATATTGCGCAAAAATATGGATACGAATCGCCCACGGCATTTTCACGGGCATTTAGTCAATTATTCGGATTATCGCCTTCATCTGCGCGCGATGAAAAGGCGACTCTTGTTTTGCATCCAAAACTCAACTTCAATAATTTATTTGAAGAACGGAGGATGATGTACATGAGTAATATGGAAAAGTACAGTAAACGTGGCTATTACGTTACAAGCCATATGCCGACATACCTTACACAAGGCATGGATAAGACATGCGAATGGTTTGTAAATGTACTCGGGTGGTTTGGCTGTACGATAGCCCGCAATGACAAAGGCGAAGGCGTGTACGGTGCGGTATATGATTATCCCGGCGAAATATTTGACACGATTAGCCCACAACGAGGTTTTTATGTTTTTCTAGGGGAGCCATCGCAAGGTCAGGTTGGATTTATGGTAGTACAAGGCGGGCTTGATAATTTATATAATTTCGTAAAAGGAAATGGGTGGGATAAAATAACCGAACCTGTCGCCCAGCCATGGGGAGCAAGGGCATGTTTTGTCACTACAATTGATGGTAGCGTATTGCAGTTTACTGAATAAGAACAAAAACGAGGTTGTCATTTTTTTGACTTCCTCGTTTTTTTGATATGCACCTTAGCCAATTGACTGTATTCGTATCCGTGTCACAATATTATTTTCGTCAAATTCAAATAAAACGCTTATTCCATGTACATGATACCCAAATTCAATATCACTGTCTCTAATCAAACGCATAGTGCCACAACCGCAATTTGCCCCAATTCCATTAGCGTGTAGTCGCAGCCTAAAATCAGCTTCAACTCGCCGTCTGGTAGAGCCTACACCTATCCGTAAGCCCCCGCCCAGTCGATACTGCCCGTCAACTATCTCGAAATTATGAACGCGATTGCCATTAATAATGTAAAATTGGCTGTCATTTATATACATCATAGCTGCGAAATAGCCAAAAATACATAAAAGAATAATGCCCAACCAAAACCGCTTCATTTTATACATAGGACGCATTCGGGCGGGGTTGCCCAAATTTTTAAACTTTTCAAAATCCGTGATGGCATCTCTTCCCATAAACGTACCGCAGTCCATCATCTCCGCAATTTCGTCCCACGTAGCAGCTTGGGCGTTTATGGTTTCGCCTTCTTGCAACACAACATTATCCGGGTCAAATTCCTGCCTAAACAACCAGTTGTCAAAAAAGGCGCGAGTTTTCTTTTCAGTAGAAATTAATTCGGCATTTTCCGGGAACAATGTAAGACCGCATTCCTCCGATATTTCGCGCACAGCCGCCGCAAGACTTTCCTCGCCTGCCTGCACAGAACCGCCCGGTATTTCCCAAAGGCCCGGGGCCCATAACTTGTTAAACGCCCTGCGGGTAATCAGAAACTCGCCCTTCTTGTTCATGACCCATATACGTACAACCGTGTGAAAATCCCCGCTTTGCATCGGGTCTGTACGCCGGTGAAGCCGCCCAGTTGGGTTACGGTTTTCGTCAAAAACATCCCAAAATTCCGATTCCAGCTTGTCGCGCCCAAGCCATTTATACATTTGCGCATACAGCACCGGCAAAATTTGTGGAAATCGCATTTTATCCGGTATTGTTGTAAACCCGCGTACTTCGGTCATTTCAAATTCCGCAGAAAGTTCGCCAAGTTCTTTTATATCGGCATAAAAAACCTGCCCGTGGCTAAAACCGGTATCCGCATAAACCGAGTAATCGAACGCCGGGAAAATGGAAAACTTCACCGCTCCGGTTTCTTCGCGAAGTTCCCGCGACGCGCATTCAAGCGGTGTTTCGCCCGGTTCAATCCCGCCGCCGGGCGTCTCGAAAACGTCGCGGTCTTTGTGGCGACAGTATAGCCATTGGTCTTTGTACCGCGCAAAAATAACTGTGTAGCGGTATGTTTTCAATTCGCCAAGTTCGGCCATTGTCACCCTACATATATTTGATTTTTTGTCTGGAGCAAATAAATCTGTTGTAGTGCAATCGTAGCAATTTTCACCGTCAAAAACCATTTTTGCAACCCATGGCATAGGCATTGCTTCAAGCTCCGCAAAGCCGAAGCCGCTGTCGTAGTGGTGTAAAATTGACGACAACGACATGCCATGCGCACCAACCACAATATTTTTGCCTTCATATCGCTGCAAAACATCTTTTAACGCAGCAAGGTTACGCTTCTGTACTTCCGCAATGCATTCCCCGCCGGGTAATTTGTAATTATAGTCTTCCCATTGCTTTTTGGCAAAAAGCTTCCATTCGTCAAGCCCAATCCATTTGTCGGCTATTGCCCGCTCTCTAAAATCTTCTGTCAGTTCTATTTTGCAACCGATTTCTTCCGCGAAATGGGCAACTGTGTCTACTGCGCGCTTAAATGGGCTGGACAAAACGACGTCGATATTTTTGTCACGTAAAAACGCTGTCACCAGTTGGCGGTCTTTTAGCCCCTTTTCCGTAAGCGGGTATGTACTGTCGGTATAGGGGCTGTCCTTGCTGCGTTCCGGCTCGGCATGGCGTACGAAATAAATTGTTGTCATAAAGCTGACCTCCTAAAAAGCGGCTCCGCCGCTTCCCGCAGCGCAACGAGGAAGCGTAGTAGGGATTTACTCCCTGCGGAGCGGCGGGGTTTGGGGCAGCGCCCCATTTAAATGAAAAAAACCCGCTGGCGCGGGTTATAAATTCAAAATTAGATAATACACAAAACTATGGACATAACACCCAGCAGAACCGCACCAATTTTGGTCCATCTTTCAAGTTTACCATCCATGGTGTTTGATTTGTTCTTATCCCAATATGAACCGGCTACGTTGCCCATACCAGCAACACTACCCATGCCACCTGCACTACGCTTCTTTTGTGCCAGAATAGCAAAAACCATTGCAACACAGCACAGTACAAATACAACTGATAAAATTATAAACGGAACTGACATAACATAACCTCCAAATTAATGGGACTCTGCCCCAAACCCCGCCGCTACAGCGGGCAAAGCCCACTTTCGCTTCCTTCGGGGCGGGCAACGATGCCCGTTTTAAGTGTAAAAATAGCGGAAGAGGGATTTGAACCCCCGACACCACGGGTATGAACCGTGTGCTCTAGCCAACTGAGCTATTCCGCCATGTGGTAGACTTAACGCTAGAACATGCGCCAGGTTCCTAAAAACCTGGCGCATTTAGTGGGAATAACAGGACTTGAACCTATGACATCCTGCTTGTAAGGCAGGCGCTCTCCCAACTGAGCTATACTCCCATAACGAGTCTGGGTGACAAGATTTGAACTTGCGACCTCTAGACCCCCAGTCTAGCGCGCTACCAAGCTACGCCACACCCAGACATTAGGTTGCCA
>Ga0123355_10013157_pt1 | contig 12862 bp, 4 predicted proteins | sample TergutEmb28metaG_3_FD_89872 | JGI IMG/M metagenome (GOLD analysis project Ga0123355, IMG submission 89872) | Embiratermes neotenicus P1 segment gut microbial communities from Petit-Saut dam, French Guiana - Emb289 P1 | ecosystem: Host-associated > Arthropoda: Insects > Digestive system > Gut ...
AGGCTGAGTGGACCCCGTTCCAGACCCACTACTACTCAGAAAATCTGGTAGCGCCGGGGATCGAACCCGGGACCTCAGTATCTGTAGCCAGAAACTCTGACCACTAGACCACAGAGGCGGTCAATGTAAAGACTACAGTAAGATTAAGAAGAATGTTTTGGGCGGTGCATGCAGCAAGCAAGGCTAAAAAATTTAAGTCTTTCCTCATCAATTAAGATAAAACGATGCCATGAAGATGTAAGAAATGGAAGTATAGTGGCAAGCGTTCCTCAGTTCGGCACTTGGCAGCCTCTTCACTGACGAGGGAAAAGCCCCCGGGCACACGCTGAAAATGTGGCAGGGTGGGCCTCACAGCTCGCCATTCCACCTTCCAGTCTGCGTAGCTTCTCTCCCAGCCTGCAACCTATTCATTCTAAGAACTAGGACATGTTCTCTACAGCAGGCATGGGAAAGATTAAAAAAATCACAAGGCAAACATATTTATTTATTTATTTATTAGCAGGTTTACAATGATTCTACGTCTTCCTGCGCCCATTTAACAATTATATTACCTTCTTCCTCCAGTTGCTCCTGTCATTCCAGTCTTCTTTCATTAATCCCTTTTCTCCCATCAGTCCTCTAATCTCTTCCGCCTATGTATGTTTAGTTCAAACGTATATTTCAACCAAAAATATCTTCGAAACAATTTAATCCCAAACTGTGTGAGGATAAAAGTACGAAATACTTCCACAGCATCCAAATATACACAAGAAAAAATCCACTATAAGATAAGAGACGAGAAAAATGAAGGTTGTGTTTGACAGTCAAGTTACATAAAATCTCTAAGTAAAAAATAACAAGGAATTTTGTTCCAGAGACATGAAGAGAAAAGACCTTTGACGTGCCTGCAAGCAACCATACGGAAAATATTGTTGAAAAGTATAATAAATGCGTTAGTTGATGTTATGTTGTCTGCAGTCTCTTGGATCAGCGCTGAGCTCTCTCAAACCTGAGTACGCAAGTGAAATTTCCGTTTCCATGAATGTCAGATATTTCTGGACTATCCGAGCAGCAATTGGTTTAACAAGGACTCAAATTGCAACTTATCACGTCTGTCAAATCTTCAGATTTAATGCATATTCTCTGTTCAATGGTCATTCTTGCCTTTCGAATGTTTAGGACTAGGCCAGTAATGCTTTTTAAAGTGTATCATAATAGCACTCTATCTGAATCCCTTGAAGAAAGTAACTAAGTAATATAGAAGCCTGTATGTAGCGCTCAATGTCTTTCTTATGCGTAATACTTCGTTTTGTGGGTCTGATATATAAACCTTTCTTCTTTCAGTTTCTTTATGCTTCTGTGGTCTGAGTGTCTTGACACTGTAATAAAATCCAGTGTCGTCTAAAAGTAAGATTGATATTCCTTTTCTGGGGCAGACACCTCTTCTTTGTTCAGCACAGAACTCTGTCACATACAAATTCCGGAAGCATGGAAAGTTCTCCTACGGAACTAAGCGCATAACAAGGGACATATTTATCCTGGAATTACAGGGCCTTACCCCGCCAGGTTAGCGACCTGCGTGGGAGGCGATTAGTCTCTAAATGTCAGCACCAGACAATGAAAGAAGGAAATAGCTCAGATGTGAAGCAAGTCGTGAAATGTCAGGCAGCACGTTTTAGGATCTGTGACGTGTGAAACTTTATAAAGTTAGTTTACTTTAACAACGAAACTAATCCCTTTTCTTTAAAGACGCGTGTCGTACCGATCAGTAAAAATTCGCCACCTCGATAATTTTAACAGTCACTTAATGTTGTATAGGGCAGAAGGCAAGTCGTGTTCTGAAATACGTAGAAAATTTGTAAAAATTGTGAAAAGTGATTATTAGCTTCGTCAGACTGTCTGTACGTCCGTTCGCATAAAACAACTCGGCTCCCACTGAAGACATTTTCATGAAATTCGATACTTGAGGATTTTTCGAAAATCTGTCGAGAGTATTGAAGTTTCATTAAAATATAACAAGAATGACGGATACTTTATGTAAATACCAATGTAAATTTATGTTATATCAAAGAATTCTTCTAGAGAGCAAAATAGGTCTGAAATGCTTGGAAGAAAAATTTTATTTTATGTTCAATATTTTTTTTTTTTGGAAAAAGTGCCATTTATGGAATAACGTAGAAAAATTTGGTACACCCAGATAGTTCATAGACGACAGTAAATTAGGGCCCATTCCCTTTGCATGCTCGATATAAAAAACTACAAACTTCTTCTTCTTCTTCTTCCATTGGCACTACAGCCCACAATGGGCTTTGGCCTGTCGAATAATGTCCTTCCATTTTTTCCTATCTGCCACCAACTCTCTCCATCTTCTCACTCACAGCACTTGAAGATCACTTTCTACTTCCTCTTTCCATCTTTTCCTGGGGTCTTCCCCTTCTTCTCTTCCCTTCCAGTTCTTGAGTGACGATCCTTTTGGGCATCCTATCCTCCTCCATTCTCTCTAGGTGGCCTAACCAGCTTATCCTTTGCCCTTTTACCCATTTTACTATATTTTCTACTTTGCTCATCGATTCGTCCGACATTTCCATTCCCCGTTTTCATATTTAGGACCATATATTCTTCTAAATATTTTCCTTTCAAAAATTAGCAGAGCCTGTTCTTCTTTCTTCGTCAAGGTCCACGCTTCCTTTCCATACGACACTGCCGGTATTATTAGTGTCTTATATAATATAATTTTAGTAAAGGTTACAAACGCACAATCAAAATGTATAACATTCATTACATTTCCAGTGCAACGATGGTTACTCGAACACCCCTTAATATTACGTTACAAGTGCATTGCCTCTCTTGTTGAATGTTAAACATGGTGGTAGAGAAAAAAGCCACCGAGTTTTAAACGGCTAAAAACAAGTTTGAACCCTGAAGTTTTTTTTTTTTGTCTTGGAGAAATATTAAGCAATCAGGAAATTTTGCAAAGTTTTCCTACTTCAATATGCATGAGAAAGTTCTTCTTGGGAGAGCAAGTCGTAGATGGAAATAAGGCAACTGATTGTGAATGTTAGTGTTCATTGGCGGAATGTTAAACACATCTACTGGTTAGTGAAAGTGATCAGTCTGTATGTTTCATAACTTATACTAATTCATTAATCATATGCAGCCTAAGAGTCGTAGAAAAAATGTGTATATTTAGTTGGTATTAAATTTAATTTAAGGATAAACAAGTAAACACAGTCGACTTAGCTGATTTTCTGTTCGAGGTCTGAACTTGAGACATAAGTCACAAGAACCTGGAATGCCAGCAACTCACTCTTGAAATTTGGTACTAATCAACGTTTTTAATAATATTCTCTTAAAGAATTATAGCTGTAATGTATTTTGCAAGGCAATACCACTGTCTCTTTTCGCGTAGACCTAATAAATTTCGCTAAAGGGAGAAAATATCAAGAGAAAATCATGCCGATCCCTAATTTATGTTTCCAGTATTTTCCGCGATAAAAATAAAAACATTACCGCCATATTCTTTATTCCCTTTCTTTATTCCTTACAATAGACCTAAGAGCTGTAATATAATTCAAATTAGTTACTTTTAACTTAGAAAATAAACACAGGTCCATCGATTTTCTTTAGTGTATTTTTGTTTACATGTCCCAACATCCGTCAGTTTTATCTCAAATTATTATTTCAACTTGAAACTAAATTTACCTTCGCCTAACCCGTTAAAGCGTCGTAGTTAATGAGGCTAACGCCAGCGCTCTCTCATAGAGATCTGCAATTTTCCCACTGCATGTACTGAAGGATCTTAGATTTCCGGAATAAGCAGCAATTATTTCTGCGTAATGGAGGTCAAATATAAAGCTGCTACTTTATATTTAATACATATTTTCAACAATGAAGTACATTGAATAAGGTGAAATGCCAACTTGATGCAACTAGGTATTTTATTGATGTATTCTTAGCTCGACATGTTTCGGGTACATACGTACATTATCAGGAACATTAGATGTTGAGTTGCAGCATATGATTTTCTGCACCGAGTTTTTGGATGGGTGGTGGTCCTGAGAGCCGCTGCGTAGGTCGTGTGTACGGTGCGGATGGTGCAGCACGGCACCATCCGCACCGTACACACGACCTACGCAGCGGCTCTCAAGACCACCACCCATCCAAAAACTCGGTGCAGAAAACCATATGCTACAACTCAATATCTAATGCTCCTGACGATGGGTGTTTTTACCCGAAACATGTCGATCTAAGAATAATACATTAATAAAATTACCTAGTTGCATCAAGTTGGCATTTCACTTTATTTCGTGAGGAAGATGCACGGCCAAACAACCCCAAATTAAGTACATTGTTTTGCATGTAATAATTGTTAGGAAGATTTCTTGTTTAAAAAGAGTTCAAAAGAAAAGTTTCTTATGGTTTAAATGAAGGTGAAACTCTCCAGTCTTATGCAGTGGATCGTGCAAATTTTCGGAAGACACGCCGCTTCTTCCTCTATTGGATGGTGCATATGTTTGGACACCAGTGAGTCAAAGGTCATTCTCAGGCCAATGGAAAGCTAATGTATTAATCTTCACTCTCAGGTCACCCGAGAGCACTAAAATGCCAATTTCTAGCCTCAGGCCAGTTTGTATCGCAGTTCTTACCACAGGAAGCCACAATAGCCATACCTTTCCCCTTTGACGAGCGTGAACATGGCAGCAAATACAAGAGACCCTTGAAATATATGTTATAATTATTTTCTAATTGCAGTTTGGTATGTTTCATTTCTGCGGCAAAAAGCTCCCCTTACGTGTCAGTACACCACATTATTAGAAACTACGAAACTGACCACGAGAACATATTAGCACGTCGAGGGTTTATATTGTGCCCAGGGCTAGGAATAGCACGATCTGAAGTGTCCGCCATGTTAAGTACTTCTTTTCCTGAAGACGGAAGCAAAGCTGGCTTCTGAAACTTTGTGTTTCATTTTAAATTTTAGAAGATGGACAAAGTCCAAAAATGGAAGATTATATCAAAGAGTCATAAACCATCTGCAAAGTCCTATCATGTGAATTTTGTGTGACTTTGGCCTAGTATTAGCGACTAAAAGTATTTGTCAGATTTCCATAAAATTTTTCTGAGGAGTTCTTTACATATTTGTCAAAGAAGCCTGATTTGCTTGAAAATTGGCACACCGACAGTCGTACCTCCCTTAATCACGTAAAGTAATATCCGGCAGTTCGGCTGATATTGTGTGTCGGAGAATGGCGTACGTAATTCTGAGTTTCGTGATATTCAGTTCATTGTAAGCATCATTTTACCTAATGGTGTAAACTTATTTTGCCCACATTTTCAGCATTTATTTTTCGATTTGGATAACGTTCTTCCAAGAAGATAACCACAACAGCTTATTTAGAGATGGCGAGTTGAATAATATCGACTCTGAGAGAGCCTTTCTTTTTTTCAGGCGCATGAACCACTGCATGTCAATTCTTTGCACATTTTGTCCGATTTGCATGGAATTTAAATAACGAGTCTATGTATAACGATGGCAACCATTTGTGAGTTTCCTACAAATTGGTGTGGAAAACGGCGTGATTTCTTATGATCTTAAAACGAAATTACAATTATGTGTGCGCTGGTTTGTACGAGGGTAAGTCACTAAATAACAGGAATTTTATAATAATATTTTTACAAGATTACTTACAGAAATTATTTGTGTCTTATTTTTCGACATAGTCCCCCTGCTTCGCAACACACTTGGTCCACCTGTCCACAAGCTTGCGGATGCCCTACTCGGCCTGCTGTTTCACTGTCTCACTTGCCACGCTAACTGGTCTCCCACTCCGGTGTTCATCACTGACATTTTGTCGTCCGTTTTGAAATCTTTCCACCCATTCATACCCTCTCCCCTGACTCAAACAACTGTCTCCATACTGAACCTTCATTCTTCTGTAGATTTCAGAAAGTTTCACACCCTCTGACCACACAAAACGAATAACGCTTCGTTGCTCTTCCACGGTGCAAGTTGACAGTTGAGCGGCCATGTTGTACGAGGTATTGCTCAGGCTCATGCTGCTCGATCGTCGCGACCCTTATATGGCATATTGCTAAGGAGCCATTTTGTATCCCAAAATAAGATTTTTCATTGTGCATACTTTTCCATGCACTTTAGAATAAAATTCCTGCTATTTAATGACTTTCCCTCGTAGAACCGTATGACGCCTTGAAAATGAAGGGCGCCGTTGTAAGACTGTGTGAGCGTCATGGAGTTCAAAATTATCAATATCGTTGTTTTAAACATAACGTAATGAACATTATCAGGACTTAAAGTGGTGAGTGTTGCTCAAATATGAATGCACTTTAGTCGTCCGCTTCTGGCAAGTAGCTGTTCTGAAGTCACATCTCGAGAACACTTCAACGTAAGCACATGGAGGGTTCAGCGTTACACAGGAACAGAAAATCTCGGCCTCGTGGGAAATATCTACATGCAGTGGAATGAAATTATACCAACATACTTGTCGGGCAAGTTGCGTCTGAGGTGGATTTAGTGCACAGAATTAAATAAAACTGTACCCTGCAACTACGCTAATATATCGTTTATGCCTACGTGGCCTTAACTTACGGAAATGTAACTATGATTTATTTTCACAAACTTGGAATAGAAACTGCTGTAATATAAACAGATTTAAAATTTTCATATTTCCGCTGACGTTAAAAAATTTCTGTTGGTAGTTTAACTATAGTTCCAAAGATAATATTAAAAATAATATTTAAATCTGTGAAGACAGGAAAAGCGTACAGCTCTTTAGATGGAGTCAAATGGGGAACCTTTATGAACACAGAAATTGACGTTTGGATTCAAGCAGGGCATTGGACTACCGAATAAATAATTTTACTACAAAATGGCTAATATTATTACCGTTAATATTATAAACAAATAACTAATTTCACTAACTAATAAGCGATTAATTTTATTACCAAAAAATAATTTCTTTATCAAGTGACTAATTTCATTAACAAATAAGTAACTTGTTTATGAAATAACTTAGTTCTTTACAAAACATCAAATAACGTTACTAAATAAACAATAATGAAAATTGCTGGGAAAATCTCAGCACCATGAAATTGGTTAATTTGAAATATCATTGATTGCTGTCTCGCCATATACGTTTGATGTGAAACCAAGCTTTTTTCAGAGATTGTATATATATATATATATATATATATATATTGATCCGTCTATTTCTATTTTAGAGCGCACTAGGTGTTTTCCTTTAAAAACCATAATTTTTGTTTTGTCCGTAGATATTTTGAGGTTGCGAACTGAGTTTAGACAGTGAGCCAGATTTTGACAAAAAAAAATAAAAAAATAAAAAATAAACAGATTTCAAGCAATATGCGGCACTATTAGAAAGCACTTAAAGAAAACCCGTACCGATAACCAAATGAAATTTTATAAAGTTGTAGCTAGACCGTCACTACTGTATGGCAGCGAAACATGGGTAACCACGAAGAGAGACATGACTCACCTAGAAGCTGCAGAGATGCGCTTTCTAAGAAGTGTTACAGGACACACAAGACTGGACAAAATAAGAAGCCAAGACATAAGACAAGAACTAGAGATCTCTAGAATACAAGACGTGAGACTCAAATACGAACAAAACTGGATCAGCTACCTCGAAAGAATGGACAACACCAGACTCCCGAAATACGCCCTCACCTACAAACCCCGAGGAAGAAGGGATCGCGGACGCCCCAGGAAACAATGGCAACGCGTCGATGCCGGAACAGGTCAAACAACCTAATGCATGGAGGAAGATGATGATGATATATATATATATATATATATATATATATATATGCCTCTTATGAACATTAGAATCAACAACAATTTTTTTTGTGGAAAAATATTAATGTGACGGTCTGCCTTCATGATATAAAACTAGCCCTTAGACATACGAGTACAGATGAATCTTCATCCCAGTGGCCGCGCGGTCTAAGGCGTCGGTCTGCGGCCGCTCGCTTGCTGGCAATGAGGATTAAACTCCCTCCTGGGCATGGATGTCTGTCTTTTGTGAGTTTTGTGTGTTGTCAAGTCTAGGTCCCTGCGATGGGCCGATCCCTCGCACAGAGGAATCCTACCGATAGTGTGTTGTCTGAGTTTGATGGGGAAAGCTCAGCAGTGAGGAGGCATATTGCCACTAGGGCTGCCGAACCATAAAAAATGGACGAATCATCACAACAATAATACATAATGTTTATTTTTATGTTGCTGATGGCAGGTACATTGAGTGTTTATCATTAACCTATGCGACCGATAAAAGTAAAGCATAGAGGAAGAAGAAAAGAAATTAATTACACTTTAAAAAAATCAGAGTAAATATAGAGTTCTAATACTAAACAGTAGTCACAAAAAAAAATAGGGAGAAAATAATAATAAAATAACAAAGTCAATTTTCCATCATCTTTGTCCTGTAACAAGCTACAGATCTTCATCAATCTTTACATCCTGAAAACCGAACTCTTTCCTATGCTCTATTTCTGAGATGTTGTTACATTATATCTTTGATACACGAAGTGCGATATTTGTTTGTGATGACGTTTGTCAGTCCGTTTGTCGTTCATATCAATGAAAACCAAACGAAAATCACAGTAACAATTTCAACAACGGATGGCAGTAATGTTGGAATGCATAGTCTGGTCGGTGTTGTGCGGATCTCCCGCAGAAACATTATGTTCACATGACACAGACACATTGCCTAATGTACCAAAAGGCCATTTACAATGTTTTTAGAGGACCGTGTTCAGTGTTTTAAAAGTTCATTGTGCGTTTAGAGAATAAAATAACTGGAAGGTATAGAAAGGAATATTATATAATCGTGGCAACAGTAAAGGAATCGGTCTGAGTGTATTTTCTCTCCACATGTGATGTAACAACGTCCTCGTTAAAGGGCCATGGAGTAGAGTTTTGAGAAGCTGATCGCCTCAAGCAATAAATAAATCTGTAGAACCTGAAGAAAGATAGCCTCTCTTCACAAGAACACAGAAGTAGGCAATTTTCTGGGAAAGATTGGTCTTGTAAATTTCCTTACTCATTCCGCCTGCAAACTCCACTTAAAATTTGCCCTTCTAAGAAGACAGTATCTCCGAAACAGCCATTCCGCACTCACTTCTCCATTTCAAGACGTCTGTCCTTTCATGTACAGACCATCTCAACCTTGGTTAATTACGATGAGAGCGCAATATTTGATGAGGACTGCAGAATTAGAGACTCGAGATTATGCAATTATACGAAAAATTTCATTTACAATTTTGAGTAAAAAACTCAATTTGTATGAGGAGCTATGTCGGCATAGCAACTGGACTACTTATAGGCTTGAAAACATGGAATATTGTATTGATTTTTGGTAGGGATAATAGTATTTTCTTTTCCCCAAAATGTCCATAATCATTATGGAGCACTCCCAGCCTGCAATTCAGTGAGTACCGGGGATGCTTACTCCTAGGGAAAAGCGGCCTGAAAGTGAGAAGGCCCCCCTCCCTGTAGTAACAAGACAGAGTATAGATACACCTTCACTTCCTCATGCCTTCGTGTTGTAAACAAGGAAAAACTTACCTTCAATTTGCTTGTGTTAACATTTTTATATAATTGCCGCCTATCCAGTTAAAGTTTCCAGACTCATCATAGAATTTCTGGTTTCAAATTAAAATCGGCCATGTTTCAAAGGAACGCTATGACCTGTGTTAGTTATGGTATGACCTGTGCTATATACGCCATGATCTGTGCTATATATGCCACGACCTGTGCTAGTTATGGTATGACCTGTGCTATATACGCCATGATCTGTGCTATATATGCCATGACCTGTGCTAGTTATGGTATGACCTGTGCTATATACCCAATGGTCTGTGCTATATATGCCATGACCTGTGCTAGTTATGGTAGGACCTGTGCTATATACGCCATGATCTGTGCTATATATGCCATGACCTGTGCTAGATATGGTATGACCCGTGCTATATACGCCATGATCTGTGCTATATATGCCATGACCTGTGCTAGATATGGTATGACCTGTGCTAGATACGCCATGATTTGTGCTAGATATGTCATGACCTGTGCTAGATACGCCATGATTTGTGCTAGATATGCCATGACCTGTGTTAGATACGCAATGATCTGTGCTAGATATGCCATGACCTGTGCTATATATGCCGTAACCTATGCTATATATGCCATGACCTGTGCCAGGTATGGCATGACCTCTGCTATATACGCCACAACCTCATACTCTTGCAACCTTTGTTGTCTCAGTTATCCTAACTCGAAATCCTACTTTACAAAACGTTTTTGAGTCACCACAAAGCGGCACCACTTTCAGTACACCTATTGTTCCTTCCAGGCAAAGGCGAAGGATGGGCGAACAGATGTCTGACAGCTGCATGGGCGTAACTGTACATCATGTCACTGTCCACTAAACATGACAAGCCTGCGTTGGTGTTGCAGACACACCCAACCTAATCTTTGCATCTTAGTGTCAAACGTTACTTGCTCATTCCCATGAAAGTGATTATATTGACACTAGCGCTATATTTGTATAGGAAATCACATGTGTTTTTTTCACATACCAAGATTAACGCAAGCAGACAGTTGTAATTAATTTGTGTTTTAGTGATGAAAGGCATACATTTCCATTGACACTATAAATTATGTGCAAAATGCCGGAGCGTAACTGAAGATTCCATTACATACAGCCAGCAACTATAAATCGCTTTCAGCATTTAAAATGCATGTGTTGTTCAGATACATTTCTTATTATTTTTCCAAAACTTTACCCATTATATTGTCGATACGGGGTCTTGGTTTTGTGAAATATGACGCCGTGTATGTTGGTGTATAAGTTCCAACGTTTCGGAACAGCTTGTTTCCGCCACCTTCAAAGTAGTCCAACAATACATAAGTTTCCTTGGAATGTTGGTACTGATATTCCTTACTAGAATTTGTTAGTACTAAGAGGCAACAGACATCGTAACAGAATTTGACCCTTAATTACTGCCAGTATAGTTATAAAACTGTCATTGCAAAGGTAGTCAACACTATAGTCATCACGGTGCATAGACACTAAACATGCTGACGATTATTCTCTGCTGTGAATGAGGCATGAATGTTACAAGTTACCGAACTGTAAAATACACGTCACAGAGTAAATTGGCTTCATAGTGACCATTGTGATAAGCCCCCAATTTTCGCACTGCACATAATGCAGTAGATGTTCTGAGTATATATCTGATGGCTTGATGTAGTAGAGAAGATATACAGGATGTATCTACAGTGCCTGGACAAACTTTGGGAGTGAATCCCCCTCAAACAAACAAGAAAAATTTTATTTCAGTTTATGTCCACAAATGTTTACTTTTCGACGTATGGCCCCCACGTTCGCCTGACTTTAGTCCTCTAGGATTTTCTTCTGTGGGGGGATAATTAAAATCCCTAATGTATTCAGCTCCAACTGAAAGTAAAGAGACAATTTACCAACGCAAATTTCATGCCTGTCAAAACGTTTGCAATTCCCCCGGGACCCTTGAAAGGAGCGGACAGTCCATGATCAAAAATGTCCATGCGTGCGTTGATTCAGATGTAGAATATTTTGAACTTTTTTTTTTGTGAATTGTGACCCTACAAAAAATAAGAACTTAACAGTAAATTAATTTTGAACATGCACTGTAAATGTGTTATGTCAGTTTTATGTAAAATATTTTCTAGTATTTATTGTTGAAGTGGGCTGGGTAACTCAGTCGGTATAGCAACTGACTACGGGCTGGACGGTTCGTGATCGAATCCCGGCGGGGGCGAGATTTTCCGCCCTTCCAGACCGACCCTGGGGCCAACCAGCCTCCTGTACAATGGGTACCGGGTCTTTTCCGGCGGTAAAGTGCTCCCGGAACTTGCTGCTGACCACTCAACCACTACTAGTGCCGCAGTCAGAGAAGAGTAGAGCTATAACTCTACCCACCCTCTGGGCCAAACCGGGCCTGTAACGGGATCGCTTTATTTATTGTAGAAAGTGGCAATTCTTTACAAATAAAACCCACAAAATTTCGTCTGTATGTTTATGTGATTTTTCTTTGTCTTGATATAAAAAACTCACACTTGAATTCAGTCCAGTCATTTTTAGATGCATACTGAATGTGAGGTTTACCAGTATGTTGATAAACATAGGTTAAATGAAAACCAAACATTAAAAATTACAATTTCAGGGTACATTATTTTGTGTAGCACACAAATATATGAGAAAAATTACTTTTGTATAAAATATAAAATTCTTAGTTTCGAGGCCATTACTAAATGAGCTATAATGTATTACTCTAAACATGTTAATTTGAGAACCTGATCACAAAATATCACGTGTCCTTTCTGAAGTTTGGTGATTAAAATATCTGTGCTTTCTATCGAAACATATCATCATCAGGCCTTCTTCTGCAAAATCTTAAAACCTTTATTTTTAAGATTGGTTTTCGATGGAAACATGTAGTGTTTGAAAGTGACAATAAGAAAGTTATGTTAGTCGGAATTTCTGTGTCTCTATGAACTGAGGCCCAAAACTAAGGAAGAATTCGGAAATGTCGTTTTCGAGTAAGGTTTTTGATAATCAAAGAAATTAAAGAACAAACCAATACGTTTCACCCAGTATATACATTAATTAGTGTAAATAGAAACAATTTCCTCTACTATTTTCTTATATTGAAAGAAAAAAGGAAGACGCGTGTGAAATTAATATACGGGGTGTAACAGGAGGAACGGATCAGACTTCGGGAGGGTGTTCCTTATGTTATACTATACCGATATAACCCAAAACACCTATGTCCAAAGTAGAACGGTTACGGAGATAATAGCCAG
>Ga0123355_10013158_pt1 | contig 12862 bp, 9 predicted proteins | sample TergutEmb28metaG_3_FD_89872 | JGI IMG/M metagenome (GOLD analysis project Ga0123355, IMG submission 89872) | Embiratermes neotenicus P1 segment gut microbial communities from Petit-Saut dam, French Guiana - Emb289 P1 | ecosystem: Host-associated > Arthropoda: Insects > Digestive system > Gut ...
CGAGGACATTCAGCAATCGTGTTTGACGGTCACTATTAATGGCATGTAGGAAATACATCCAGTGATGTATCTCCTATATTAAGCTCAATCACACTGATTGGGTATGGTTCCTCATTCATGAGGTTTTCTAGATCACAAACAACAACGCACCACAGTCGGTAGGACTCCTCTGGACGAGTGATCAGTTCGTCGCAGAGACATCTACCTGACAACACAAAACACTCACAACAGACAAGCATCCATGCCCCCGGTGGGATTCGAACCCACAATCCCAGCAGGTGAGCGGCGGTAGACCTACGCCACTGGGACCGGCAAATATAAAAATGGACTTTGGTTTTAGGAGGTACTTAAGAACATTCGGTTTTTTCTACTTTAATAACTGTCATTGGTTTTTAATGTACACAGCATTTCGGCTTATTCTGGGGAAACCTGTTTTAAACTGCACAGACATTAAGTAAGGTGGATTATGGTGAGGCATTTTGAGAGTAGGCTGCGGGCTGGACGTCCGAGGAACCGCAGTACTATACCTTGTAGGCGTCCGTACCTCTTCTGTGCCCCATCCACCCTATCATTCAATTAACACTGGGGGCTCTTGTCTCGGGAATGAAGCGACCAGTGAGTGAAGCTGACCGTTTGCATTCATCTGATGGCCAGATTACAAATGAGTGCAGATATAAATCCACTCACCTTATGCCTTCATTACGTGGACAGGGACAACTTTAATTTTACAAATGAATATCAGGGGAAATGTATGCTGAAAAATAAGGGCATTACTTGGGATAAATATAAAAGGCTAAACTCTTGCGGCATATGTTGCCACACTTCATAGGGGTGGTTTTGTTCGTGTTGAAACCTTCCTGATATTGATACTGTGCCTCGATTCCAGGTAGCATATAAAGAAGGGAAAACCGATTATTTATTATTTACAAATCCAAAGATTATATCACACTGCGTCCCTTTGTTACACGTATTAGCGTGGAGTGGGAACTATAGTGAATTGCTTTGTACCGTCATTAAATCTGCACTATAGTACAGTTATTTAGCCACGGAGGCAGAGCAGTTTATGATGCAGAATATTTCTCTTCCTGTGGTAGGTGGAAGTCTTGGCGCGTGCGACCCAGCAGTTCTCCTCCCTTAGCAGTAAAAATTTAGCGAGGTTTGGTGAACAAGAGTAGTTACTTGAGAGGGAAGCGAGGGTGAATGGAACAGGAACAGCTCAATTTCACCAAAAAGGTTTACCTGGTACTATTTTTTACCGTCCCTAATTTGAGATAAGAATCACGGAAATACTGGCAGACGCAGACAGGCAATAGGTAGCAGTCCTTTCGTATACCTGTCTCGGATTCTTTGGTTCTTCCTAAGAGCCTTTTCACGCCGTTAATCAGTGGCGGCTTCTTCACACTCACAAGATACATTGCTGGCATTGTAGATGTCAATCTAATTTTAGTACACACACACGCACACACACACACACACACACACACACACACTCAACATTAAGGTATAAAAAATATCGAACTCCGGAAACAACAGATGGTTCGGACGTCAAATAACGTTTCCAAAGCCAGTTCAGTTTGAAGTTCATTTTACTTCTGTAAATACGTTGTACAGCAAACCCTGTGCTGATTTCAGTAACATAACACGCAGGTGCATGTAGGAATTGAGTTATAAAGCCAAGCATCCTTAATCTCGGCACCAGATCGGCCGATTTCTTACCTTTATGCCACAGTCAATTTATCTTCAGAAATAGTGCCCCCGATTCCATACAATAAGAAACTGTGTGGGCCCTAGAGCCGGTACGGACGTAGTTTAACCTTTCCTTCTGTAGATAAATATTCCTTAAGAAGAATTTGTATATCTCCTTTAATATTTGTACCCCACTGCTGTGTTGTCGGAGGCAGAGACGCATAAATATATCGCAAACTACACGATTGTATGGGTGCAATAAAATCGTGATTAATCTTGTGGGAAAATTAAATTGATCAAGTAATCCCCCCGACATTCTTATTTTCCCCAGACATAAGATTACCTTATGCCTTCTATTAATTTCTGTAAGAATTTCCTTGAACGAAGTCTATTTCTCTTGCTGCAGTCGGTTAGTGCAGTGCAATTAACAATATTTTCTAAATGGGGTTTCAATTTGTATTATTTTAAAACGGCCAAAAAGTAAAATAACTTTATTGTATTTAATTGTATACGTAACCATACTGTAAACTTGTTGAGTCAAATGAAACGTCCAGCTGCTAATCACAGGTAATAGTAACCACCTGACTTCTACACCACCACCTTACCACCTTTAATAACCAGTACTGTACAAGTACAATTGTCCTTGTTCACCCCATGAATTCACATCTTGGGAGTAGAAACGTAGCTCCACACATTCTTGATCTTGGCAGTACACGAAAGGCAGTGATTAGCTTCATGATCAAGTTTCTTTAACTCTTAGGAGGGGGTGGACCCGTCACTCATTGAATAGGAGGTTGGGTTGACCTCAAAGCCGGTCTGGATGTTTTGGAGATTCTTGTTTTTACCAGGATTCGAACCTCGGATTGTGCAACCCATTTCCTAATTATTACATCGACTAGATTCTTTTTCATTTATTAAACACGATTTTTTTTTCTACAGTTTCCCAACAAAACCAACCAGCTGAGGATCTCAGTACACGTAGCTGGTTGCCCAAACAGGAATTGACATTTAAAAATTTCGTTTTTTTTCTTCTTTTTTCTTTCTTCCTCTTGCTTGCTTGCTTGCTGGCTTGCTTGTTCTTCGAGCCACATGGTCCTTCAAATGCTGCGTCCAGTTGGAACCTTTCGCCAGAGTATGAGATTAAACTTGGACTTTCTAGAGCCTTCTTTATCTTCGCACCATGCATTCTGTAGTTTTTAAATCAATACGCCAATAAATGCACATATATTCATTTAATGATCTAAAATTCATATTAAAACACTTAAAACGCTCCTACATGTTTCGATCATACGATCATCCTCAGGGAGCATACATTGTTCCTTGTTAAATTTGTAGTTTAAAGAAGTGTTTTTAAACTTTAACTTTAGCAAGGATCAATATATGCTCCCTGAGGATGATCGTAAGATCAAAACGTTTGAAGTGTTTTAATGTGAATTTTAGATCATTTAATGGATATATGTGCATTTGGTGGTGTATTAATTAAATAAACTGGACTACAGCCTCCTGTCACTGTTATTTTAAAACTCTTACTGTACGTCATTGTGACATAGTTGAATGAAATCCAACAATAAAGAAATGAAACATATTTCTTTTCATGTAATATCTTGCTGCTATTAAACTCCTTGTGTAATAAAAATACAAGGAATAATTCAGTTCAGAATCTTCAGTACCTTGCCAAAGTAGCTAATATTTGCAAGCAGTTCATATCTCTAGCTCATAAGCAGAAATGCGAATTCCATCCCCTTAATTCACAAGTTAAGTTCTCTGGCTTATGCAGGAGTGGCAGAAATGTAAGTGATTTGTGCTGTGGCCCACCGTGATCCTTGGCCTTATGTTAGATTTATAACTACAGACTTCCTTAACTGCCGGCGTTAGATTAATGTGAGTTATCAGTAACAAGTCCCATCCTTTATACAACCTGAAAGGAGTTTTGGAGACTCACTTAGTAGGACCTTTGGCCGATATAGGCGCCGTGGCGAGGAGAAAAATATCCGAAATTGCCGGGAATTGAATCCCGCGTATTCTGTCTTCAGCCCGTAGTCTGGTTACTGTAGTGATTGAGCTACCTATTATAGATAGAGAGCGGATGAAACTTCTGATTTTTCTGATTTATCAGTATGTGTAACCAGTAAATAACACGATTCAAAGTGGTTGTGACAATAGGACAAGAACGAACGTGAGGACTATTACTATAAATTCGACACTTTAGAAATCTTGCAGGAAAAATTAACTGAAATCGCAATGGGGAAGGCTTACAGCCTTTGATGCTGACGCGCCTCCTAAACCCTCCGCCACACATTCATAGTTTAATACATCTTAAAGTAAACCACTTTTACGCAGTGGACGAAGCATGTATCGTCAGGAGAATTGAAAGGTTGAAGAACTTTCCCTGCAGTTTCGAAGCAAGACGCAAAATAAATTGCACTTTATAGAACTGAAATCAAACATATTTCAGTAATCCCCAGATAAAGCATACTTGTGATTAAGACTAAAAATTTGTGAGGAAGTTGTAAATTTTAATATATTTGTTCATGGGGAATTTTATATATCTCCTCGTGTTTGTTAGAAAACACGTTTTATATTTCTTTAACCGAAAGAAGACGATGGGAAATATCAAATAACTTTCAGTCTAATATTTCTGTTTATTTTAATTCTGCATTGTCATGACAAAGTGAACGACCTGGTACCTAACTGAGCTTTTTGCCACATTCTTGTGTTTTCAGTAGTTTCTACTTTACACACGTCTGAAGTCAAGGTTTACGGTGCGACCTCCGTATTTTCTTATTCCCTCAAGTTTTTCTGTTAGTTGGTACCGAGAGCTATTTCCCCGGGATTAAAGCGGAGGGGTCGTGAATCTGACTCCATACCTCTCCCTTCTGCCAATGTTAAAAGTGACTGGAGCTATACTTAATGTCCCCATTTGTGTTCGAGGCGTAGACGTTACAACTTCAGACTTTGCTGTCAGAGTACCTGCACTGTAGGTATAATAGCTATGATTAGAGTATTTTAATATGTTACATATTCCGTGCAGTAATCACCTCCACACTATCCAAATAACTAACAAAATGAACTACAATGTTTATGGTGTGTTTTATTCACAACTTTTTGACCAAAATGTTTCGGCCCCTGTTGCGGTCATGTAGTTAGTAAAGTATACAAGTGTACGCATGTGGTAAGCTGTGTTGACGTCATTCCGTAACATCCAGTACAACCACGTACACAAGAACGTCTACATATCGCCTACACGTTGGATTGCAACTCACCGCATCACTGCTTCAAATATCACTCCGCACAGACTTAACAATTTTAACTCCCAAGATTTTAGTCACTACCCATCTTTAATCTATATTCATATTACTTATATAATTTTAAATAAAATTGCAATAACTTAGAATTGTTATGGAGAGACGGCGACACAACTAACCAATTTTTGTACTTTTGTGTTCTTGTAATAATAACATTACTTTGAAAATGGCAGTGATAATGGCCGAAATATGTTGGTGAGAAAATTGGGAACAAAATACATCATAAACATTGTTGTGTAATTTGTTCGTTATTTTTGTTTTATGGATAATGAGAATAGTCCATGAGGTGGGTGTGTAAGGTACATGAAAATAATGTCAATTGGAGAAACTTACGTCACATCTGCAAATACTGACAACATAGCAATATAACACCGAATTTGTGTATTCGCCTGTATGTGATTTCTTACTTGTATATTTTACATTAGGGGGTGTAAGAAAGAGACGGTTTGGACTTAGCGTGGAAGATGTAACAGAATGCTGAAGACATTTGCATTACAGAAGCTTCAAAATTTTTACTCTTCATCAAATACACTTTTTATTGGAGCTGAAAAGCTCAGATTGAAGAGATGAGTGTGACGTTTAGCACGCATATATAAGTCGTTAAATGCATATTTTTTTTCTGGAAGTCTGAAAAGAATATACCATTTGGGAATCTAGGTGTGGGATAATTTCCAAATAAACCGTACGGAATAAATGCTAGAACATGGACTTCATTCAAGTAAATCAAAATATTAGCCACTAATGGGCTCTTGTGAAAACTGCAGTGAAATTTCTGCTTCCAAAATTGAAAGGAATCTATGGACTATACCAGCTGCTCTCGGGTTTGAAAGAAGTCCATATCAACGAGTTAAGACGGAGTATAAGTTTTTGTAACCTCTTGCATTGTTGCTATGTCTAATAATTTATGTCTTTTTGTTAGAATCTTTGACTATGAATATCTTTTGATAAATGGTTAGCTGGTCTATATTTCTGGATTCTGTAAAAGAATGTTTAACTCTCTAGTATATCACAACGAGACAACTCACTAAAACGATCTCGAACTGTCAGCATAGTCTAAGCTGGGTCAAAAATGAATATTTTGGAGACTCTCTTCCAGGCATTAGAGTTGCTGTGATGAGAAATCACCAGTTGCTGATCGTCTATACCTTACATATCTCACTCTCTCAGTTAACGGACTTTAATCCAAATAAACCATAATTCCGAAAACAATAAATTAACACTTCCAAAAATTTCAAAGAAATTACATAAGTGTTTTCCATTTACGTTACCTAAACAAAATTCCATCCTATTTGGGTTCGCACATATTACAAACAACTGTGGCATATTTAGTTTCTTAAAAAATTGTCTACTGTTACTGTATTTTGTCATATCAAACAGAAAACAGAATGGATTACGCAATTATTTTTTTCCGGAAACTTGTGAACCAACAGAAGGATACGTTTTTTGTTCTGTTTTAATTTAAGTGGTGCAGTCATTACTCTCCAGACATGTTACACATAGTAATGAAATAAGCTCTCGGCCGCGATCAGTCTTCTTAGAAAGGAGAAATTCTGGTTACGCTGTAAAGGAGAGTTGGTCTTATGAAGTTTCAAGACTGGATAAATAATTTCACTTTGATGAGCATGACGTGTTTTCTGATAGGAGGAGCGGGATACTTTGGATATCATTTTGTGAAATGTGTCCCGTGCCTTTGTTCGTCTTATGTGGGAAAGGATGGAGCTCGTATTTCCAACCCCATATTCGTTCTTTGATTTTGAACAGTTTCAGTATTATATAAAATGCTGAATTGAATTTAAGTAGATAAAAAGATTTATGCGGGCTAAAGGGGTAACCACTTCTCGTAACATGCGATCTTCGAAAGCAGTCTATTCTTCAAATATGCCCCCACTTATTTCCCTCATTCTGCTGAATATCTGCAACTGAAAGCACTGTGTTATTGAAGGTCTGAAGTTACACTGCTTTTCAGAGTGATGTAACAAATATTTTAGGGCTAAAGAAAATAATTCATTGCCCTCGCACATAAGAATTTACCTACATTTCCCAAATCTGTTTTATTATTAGAGTTCATTTTTCCTTATATACTGTTCCCTCATTTATGTTTCATCATTTTCCAATCTGTAATTTTTCTCTCTGTTTTACCCTTCCGTATTTTAAGGACATACGCATATTTCTGTGTTCTTCCTCTCCGCATAGGATACGCCTTCCTATTTTTCAACCCTTCATAAACCCCTCTGCCAAATTTCTAACCAAAAATATGCAATTATATTCTTTTACATGGGCCGGGTGGCGTAGTCGGTATAGCGACTGGCTACGGGCTGGATGGTTCGGGGATCGAATCCCGGTGGGGGCGAGATTTTTCGCATCCGTCCAGACCGGCCCTGGGGCCCACCTAACCTCCTGTACAATGGGTACCGAGGGTAAAAAAACGGCCGGGACGTGATGCTGACCCCTCACCAACTTCTAGTGCCGTGGTCAAGAAACAGTAGAGCTATACCTCTACTCCCCCTATGGGCCATACGGCCTCTACAGAGCCTCAGTGCCTGTACAAGATTGCACTTTACTTTTTTTTTATTTCTCTTATAAACAAAGCAGGAAGAGATACGTGAATATTCTTATTTCCCCAACCCATCCTTCATTTTCCAACATGAAAATTGAGATTTCCATCTAGTGTCACCATCTTCAGGATAGAAGGGATTGTTGAAGATGCAAGTTACGGTTATCTAATTTCAAACTGTAAGATGTCATGTACCAGAAAACGGCATTGTTTGTACAGAATCTGTGTTAATCTTCATGTTTGCCCCGTGCATCAATGATAATTAAACACTTTATTATCCAACTAATACACAATATATAATATTTAAATACAATTTAAATTTAAAAATATTTAAAAGTGCTCCAACATGTTTCGGATCACAGAGGATCCATCATCAGGGACACTTATACAGTGCTTGGCTAAAAATTACAAGAATCATTCTGTCGTGTCTGTTGACATGGACAAGGTGGGTGTTATGCTGCCATAACACCGACCTTGTCCATGTCAACGGACACGATAGAATCATTCTTGTAATTTTTAGCCAAGCACTGTCCCTGATGATGGATCCTCTGTGATCCGAAACATGTTGGAGCACTTTTAAATATTTTATAATTTTAATTGTATTTAAATATTATATAGTGTGCATTAGTTGGATAATAAAGTGTTTTAGAATCTGTATTACTTCAGAGACATTAATTTTGAAATATGTAAATGATTTTACCCGATTTTTATGTACACAACATCAAACACAGAATTGCACACACAAAACAACACTAGCTGATAATTGGTGATATTTTTCTTTCATTGGTGAAAGAGCTAGTTTTGCGTTGAGGACACACTGTGCTTTAAGTTACTACCACAGCCGTTGCTAAGTATAACCTGGCAGTGTAGTGACTGCTGTAATAATCTCAGCAAAATAGTTTCTGGGCCCAAGAATTTTACAAATTATGGTAAAACTGATGTACAGGGACATTTGTAAGTCGGCCTACCTTTAGAACAGAGTGGCCTTGAGAATATTGAGAATATTTTTATATAGTTTAATATTATTTAAAGGTTTGTGCATTTACACACCGTAAATAATGCATTTATGTAGTAATTTCAAGGGTCCTTATTATAGGAAAGTTTTACAGCCCGAAATATTGTGCATTCACTTCTTGTAAATTTTTCACTCAACCAGAAAAAGTCGAAGATCTATTGCAGCAGCAGTAGCAATTATGAAAGTCAGTAATAGCAACAGAATCCCATTTCGCCCCACTGCTGTTGCCCTGAATTATACCTAAGTGTTGTTGAAGCATTTTTCAACATCTTCCTAACCCGATTGTGTCCCTCGACCTCCCTATCATTCTGTACAAATTTCAATATTTTTTAGTTACTAATAGAATAGTGAGGCTCCTAGTATTGATTTCTAAAATACAGTATAGTAATACGCCTTATACGACATTGAAGAATCGTTTAGAATTACAAACAGTTACAATGTCAGTGCTTCACTTAGGAGAGCTTTTACTTACGGATACGTTCACAGTCCTCATTAACGTGTGGGCTGCTGACACTACCGTAGTCCTGTGAGGTAGCACATCGGTCACTGAGGCCTTTTCCACCGCGAGAGTTGATTCCAGAGCATCACACACGTAAAATGTTAGGCCTAGAAAAATTCGCCAACATAGTGCTTTGCACTAGTGTTGGAATGGCACAGAAAACGCCTGTAAATGCTTTCTTTCACATGTAGGATAGAATGTCTCAGAATATTGTTCATTAACTCGTCATCCCTTCATGCCTGGCTGTGCATGGCAACAAATGTACAGACCGAGTTTATGCATCCCCTGTCTCGAATGGGCCAATATAGGCGTGTTTTTGTTACGATGGTTTAAATATTATTTATGTTAGGATTATCAAAATAATGATCACAACTACTAACCACTCTACTAGTATCTCTTCGAAATCGCTGTCTCATATTTTAGAACAAATAAAGTAGAATAACTCATATAAAACGGGAATTCCTCGGCTGATATTATAGGTAACCATTAACAAGTTAAATATTTCCGCATATATCTAGAGAAGTCTACATTCTAATTGCACAACTTAAGTGATACAAATAGTCTCTTATGTCTTTAGGCAATAGGAGTAATAAACGATTAATATAACCTGACGGACCTCGTGGAATAACGTGTACAACACGTGTGCAGGTGGCTGTGTGTGTGTGAGTCGAGAATTTCTGTTTCATGCAACTGTGAACATGTAGCGCATTTTTATTTATGCTGTCAGTCTGGTGAATGAGCAATTACATTTAAAGGGAAATACGTGACGGCGCCCTGTCAGCAGTGCCGGCCGAAAATTGCGTAAATGCAGCATTAGATATTTAAGGACTACGTCTTCCTCTTAGTTTCCATTTCGCCGTCTTGGTTTCTTCAGCTGTAAACTTCGTAAAATGCCTTATCATAATGCTCAATTCCAGGTGCGTCAATTACCGCCACATCTAATCGCAGGAGATCGCGTTATATGATTTATTCTTGTTTACTCTTTCCACATTACTCGGTTATATCGATTCTCTTTCTATTGCTGCTAGCCAAATTGAGTGTTATTCGAGGGTTATGTTTGCTATTTTTTTTCCAGCTTTGTTGTTGCAAATTAATAGTAACTATACAAATTCTGTCCTATTCTCCCAGTGTCCAAATTTTTCCTCTTGTTCTTTTTTAATAAAGAAGTTAAGACAGGTGTTGAATAATCTAATATTAATCTACATCTCACAAGCTTATCTAAAAACATGATGCAATCCGTAGGCCGTATACAATACACGTAACCTGCAAGTTATGACCTATGTGAATTTTGCTAAGCATATAAGGTTTAACGAATTAAATACTGAGTAAAACATGTTCCATATTCCTAGATCGAAAAGCTTGTGACAATGATTTTGTATTGCTTTTACATATAGAGGAAGTTACCATAGTCTCTTATTTGTTAAATCACACATTTGGGAAGCCAGGCTATGCTTCCATTTTCAGGCAAAAATAAAAGTCGCAGCACCTACTCTACTGAATATGCTAACTAACTAATTATCTATCTATCCATCTAACTAACTAACTAACCCCATGGAACAGAGTCTTTCTTTAGAAAATAACAGGTTGTCAGCTAGTCAAGAAATTCTCTGCATTTTATGGAACCTGAAGGTTCACTACGGCATGCACAAGAACCCGCCACCATCCCTATTCTAAGCCGCATCAATCCGGTCCATACCCCATCCTACTTTCTGAAGATACTTTTCAATATTACCCTCCCATCTACGCCTGGGTCTTCCAAGTTTTTCTCTTTCCCTCAGGTTTCCCCAACAAGACCCTATAACCTTGGTTTCATGATAAATTTTCGCACAATACACTGGTTGTAGTTAATGTATATCTCCGGGTTTATATATTAACTGTGTCAGATTGAGACAGCAGAGTAAGTTTCATGACTTCTGTGTTTTATATGATGAAGTAAGTAGTGCAAGCATAAAAGGAGACGAAAACAATTACAAAATATGTCACTTTCAAAATCGCATTTTTGCCAAGTAATAAAAGACGGCAAAGAAGTGAAATACAAATAAATATTAATATTTGCGACCCTTTTGTGCTTACAATTTTTTACAACCTAATTCCGATATATCTGCAAATAATTTTCTTCTTTTCATACAAATATTAATCTTTGAATTGTAGCAGTCCTTTTGAAGAACGGAATGGTCATAAATGTTTTACTTTCTTAAAATAACATGTTTTGTTGAAAGTAAAAATAAAGAGATTGGTAAAGCCACAGACTATTTCAACATACAATGTCTAATTGCCAATTTCACAGTGTAAACACAGACAATAAATTTAGTTGTGTTAATGCAAGTAACAACAGGTAAAATATATTATAATTTTGTCATTGGCTGTTAGAGAGAGGTGTGGGTTATGAAGCATGCTATTCGTTACATGATCAGTGCAGGCTTTTAAAGAAAGTTTGTTTGTGTTTGCTGAACTCCTTACTAGTACACAAATATCTGTAGTTAAAGAAATTTTGTTTGTTTGCTCAGCTCCTTACTAATACACGAAATTATACACGTGTGACAAATATACGTAGTTAAAGAAAGTTTGAGAAGTGAGTAGTCACGTGTATAATAATAATGAAGTCGGTTCTATGATTAAGTACCATGTCAAATGTGTTGTTATATCTAAATACAGTTAAAATTAAGGATTATTGCTCAGGACATTGAGAAAATTGCTGTCACATTATCTTGGTAGCTTATCATGGTACGTGGAGACTCAAACGTTCGAGTAAAACACAAAAGTACAAGCACTCCTAGGCTAGTATATACACAGACTCTTATTTAGTTGGCAATCATGTCTTGCAGTTACTAACATCATGAGACAAACGAAAAATATTTGCCACGTACTCATGAAAGCAACTAGACTTTGTCCAAGTGTACTTGGAGAAAATCTTTTGAAGGTATGTTTGTAGTCTACAAAATCAGTAAATATTTGATGTCCCAAGTCAGATGCAATGATAATGAATCATTGATAAATTAAGCAGCCAATTTTTGCCTTAGTCAAGGAACTCACTGGCATAATTATTTCTCGCCTATGTGAATACTGTTGCCACCTACTTACTAAAACCCAGTATGAAATTATTGTCCCTTACCCTAATTAATTCTTAGTTTAACAGTTTTTTAAAAATTTCTTGTACTTCCAAAACTTTTACGCAGGAATTTGAAACAACTTTAATAGCACTGGCTGAATTGATCACAAATACTAAAAGAAATACTTATTTATAAGCGAATAAATATTATACAAATAAGCATGCCGGTTAATAATAAAATGTTTTATATTTAAGTAAGCCCCAAAAACCTCCCATTTCTTTACTATTTTGTAAAATCAAGAAAAATACTGTAGCAGCGTATATATATATATATATATATATATATATAAAGAGTCTTTGTATCTTGTTTCAGTTTATAGTACACTCTGCGTTTGGCAGTTAGTACGGTATTCTTAATTAAAATATTGGTGGATGTTGTTGCTGAAGCTTTTAACTGAACCTGGGGCAGCTGGCTTGCTAGTTCGTCCTGTGTGTAGATGTTGGTCTATGTACACATGTATCCGATTGAGACTTCTTAACTGTAAATCTTATTGTAGCACTGCATTTTCGTAGAATCACTTCAATTTATCAACCAACGAATGCACATATAATTTCTAGTGGCTAGGTGTGCGTCGTACGACGCAAACCTAGCCACTGCTCCACAACACATTCCCACACAACATGATATGCTGCCACAACACCTCGTTTGCAAATACGAATTGAATTGTGAATACTGTAATATAACTTTAGCAAG
>Ga0123355_10013162_pt1 | contig 12859 bp, 11 predicted proteins | sample TergutEmb28metaG_3_FD_89872 | JGI IMG/M metagenome (GOLD analysis project Ga0123355, IMG submission 89872) | Embiratermes neotenicus P1 segment gut microbial communities from Petit-Saut dam, French Guiana - Emb289 P1 | ecosystem: Host-associated > Arthropoda: Insects > Digestive system > Gut ...
GAGCAAAGCGAAGCAATCCAAAAGGTTTGATTTGCTGGATTGCTTCGTCGCTTCGCTCCTCAACGCTTTTATGTTGACGAGGCACGTGCATAATTATTCATAAAAATGCTTAACGAGACGGCCTCCTTTAATGACTCAGCTTCTCAAGTCCGATTGCCAATCGCTTTAGACTCTCTTCCTTCCCCAACAGCTCCGCAACCTCCGTTGCCCCACATGGCGTGGTAGGCTTGCCTGACAGTGCCGTGCGTATTGGCCATAGTATCTGCCCCTTTGAGTAGCCGTTTTCCGTTGCTATTGTTGCTACGGCTTCGCCGATGGCTGTATGATTCCAGTTTTCCAGAGGTTCAAGTGCGGTTATTGCCAACTTCAATGTTTCCCGGGCAATCTCCGGGCTTGTTTTCATTTTCTTATGGGTAAATAGCTCAATATCATAATCTGGTAACTCATCGATAAAATCCACCAGCTCGCCGCATTCCCTGACAATGGATACTCGTGATTGGGTGATATTTGCTAGATAATCGTAATCAACCCCAGGCTTTTTCACGGCCGCTTTCAGGTATGGCAAAGCCAGGACCCTGTATTCTTCAACGGGAAGGGCTTTGATATGTTCCCCATTGACCCAGGTGAGTTTTTTTATGTCATAGGTGGATGGGGATTTGCTGATGCCCTTTGGATTGAACACCTGTTCAAGCTCAGCCAGAGAAAAGATTTCTTGAGTCCCGGGAGGGCTCCAGCCCAATAGCGCAGCATAATTTACAATAGCTTCCGGCAGAAAGCCCATTTCCAAGAGCTCGGGGATAGAAACCGCGCCGTTACGCTTGCCCAGTTTTTGGCCGGCATCATTTTGCAAAAGAGGCAGATGCACAAAGATTGGAACAGGCCAGCCCAAGGCCTCGTATAACAATGTGTATTTTGGGGTAGAGGTTAGATACTCACAACCCCGGACAACATGGGTGATTGCCATTGCATTATCGTCTATAACATTGGCAAAATTATACGTGGGCATCCCATCTGATTTTATAAGAATTTGATCTTCAAGTTCATTGTTTTCGATTGTTATATCGCCATAAACCTCGTCATGAAAGGTAGTCTTTCCGTCAGGTATCAATTGACGGATTACATATGGAGCGGATGATTTTTTTTCTATGATTTCATCTTGAGGTAGGCTCAGGCAGTGACGGTCGTACTTTACTAGGCCTCTCTCATCTGCAAGGCTTGAGAGCCTTTCTTTCTCGCAGAAACAATAATAGGACTTGCCCTCAGCTATAAGCCTCTCGGCAGGGGGCATATAATCTGCCTTGCGCTGACTTTGAATATAAGGGCCGTAATCCCCACCGACTCCTGGACCTTCGTCATAGCTAAGACCTGTAAGACGTAGGGTTTCGAATATGGCATCCGCGGCACCTTCAACATATCGATTTTGGTCAGTATCCTCTATTCGCAGGATGAAAACGCCATCTGCGCTTTTTGCGATTAAATATTCGTAAAGAGCGGTGCGCAAATTGCCGATGTGCATAAAGCCCGTAGGACTAGGGGCATAGCGTGTACGTATCATGGAATAACTCCTCTTTTGTATATGTCTGCCTATTTTAGCAGAATAGGAAAGGGATTTACAACACTCAAATGTAACAGTTGCATTAAAAAAAACATAGGATGAAAAAATAAAGAGAACTTTTTGCCTTCGGCAAAAACCGCAAATACATTTCTGCGTAGAAGCATCGCAGAGATGTATTTGCAAGTTAGATAGGAGGAAATGCTATGCCTATACCAAAATCCAATCGGCCAAGTCCGTTTTTTGCACAGCAGCGCAGAGGTGTCGCGCCCACAATAACTCAACCTCAACCAGAAAAGCCTCAATCTCAAGAGGATTTGCTTCGTTTTTATCCATTAGAATCGACAAATAAAGCTGCCTCGGCAGCCAGGGGTGCTATGCCTGTTAATCCCTTACAGCATCAAAATAGGCAACCTGGATTTTCCATGGCTCCACCCGTGATGGCCCGACCCAACCAAGTACCGGCTGCACCACCCCCCCCCTCGCAGCCATCCTCCCCAGAAATGGCAGCACAGCAGTTTAGAAAGGCGAACAGAGGGCTGCCTGATGGAGTGCGTTACGAGCCGTTAGACGAGCAAACCATGCAACTGCTGCGAGAAAACGGACATCTGCCGGAAGCACCCGCCGCAACACAGCAAAGACTAATGCCTGTTGCGCAATCATCCTCACCCCCTCCGCATATATCACCAATTGTACCGACACATTCGCCGCCACCTCATATGCCACCGATTACACCAGTACATTCTCTACCCCAACCTGTCCCCCCACTAATATCCCAAAACAACCAACAATCCATAGAAATAATACAGGGCCTAATCCAAGACGAGCGCAACGCATATATTTTTTATAGCCATCTGGCCAGGGAATCACAAAGTCAAGGGACAGCTGAGGCTTTAGTTCAAATCGCAAAAGACAGCCAGCGGCATACTGAAGTCCTTAGCGAGTCTCTTATTGTGCATTTCAAAGATAATTTCACGCCGGAAGAAGCGGAGATTAATACGGGATTAGAGCTTAATACCGCTCTCGAGCTGGCCCTCACAGAAGAAGGGAAAACGTTGAGAGTGTTGACAGAGCTATTGGGCACCATCAATGTCCCAGAGATAGAAAAAAGGATTCAGAGGATAATTAACAATAAAATCATAAATTACAGCCAATTGGTAAGGTTCTCTTTTGGTGCCGATTCCTAATTATAGTCGATGTGAAACCAGCTTAGTCATACCGGCCTTGAGCCGGGATTCCCTGTCCTTATCGTAAGACTATGGGGACCCCGGGGCAAGCCCGGGGTGACGGGGTTTTGCATTGCGTACTGACCAGCTCCATTGTTTATACTATCACCAAGGGCATCCCCCGCTCATGGGGATATCTTATGTCACTGCTGTTGGCCATCTGATAAATATCTCCCACTTCTAAATCCTTACCCAGCATATTGGCGGCAGGGCCCTCCAATTGATCCATATCTTTGCCAGTGGTAAGTACGGGTAGACTTGCGTGGCGTGTCATTTCACCAAGGAGATTTGCCTTTTCCCGTCTAAAGCCCAGTACCCGGATATAGTTAATGTTCATGAGGGCTTTATCTATTCCAAGAATTACACAAAGAGCGGCCCGTTGTAGGCGGGTGTAAGTATACCGCTTAGTTTTGACAGCATCTAATATGTCTGTAAGGCGGCTATGTTCCCGGGCAAAATGGCGAAAGCGGTTTTCTAGGCCTTCACCCATGTCTGGATGGGTTGTGAATAGCATGTAACGGAGAATTTGGCTGTAGTCATTTAGGTGGTGGATTTCTCCCAATTGAATAGCGTCTTTCAGGATTTTGAAGGCGTAGGGCGGCATCATTTCTGCTTTTTCTCCACTCCAAACGGCCTTCCTGATAGCCGTAGCACTCGGCCCTCCTGCCCCTCTATAGCTGGTACATACCTCCATAGGCCAATTAAGCTGCCATAATGCCTTGCAATATTCCATTCCCAAGGAATTATTGGGCTTGGTCAATAGTCCGTCTGGTACATCTCCAAGCACTTCACCAAGTGCCGCTCCTCTTGCTGCCGCAAAGGAAAGGCCCCTGTCTAATCCTAAGCCCAGTGCCTTCTTATACTTATCAGGCTCCTCAGCCAGCACTCGACCCGCTTCTTTAATTTTCTCAATATCGCCACATTCACTGCCAAAGCATAGCTTATCCACGATTCTCGTAGTCGCAAGGAGCTCAACCGCTCCACGAGCAAAATAATCCGCCCCGGACACTACATATGCAACAGGCAACTCAATAACAATATCTACCCCGGCCAGTAATGCCATTTTCGTCCGCCGCCATTTATCAATGATGGCAGGCTCGCCACGCTGTACGAAATTACCGCTCATCACCCCAACGATATGCTCCCGCGCTGTAAGCCGTACCGTTTCTCGTAAATGCTCTATATGGCCGTTATGCAAGGGGTTAAATTCCACTATTATGCCGGCGGCCTTCATCTTGAGTATTCCCGCCCAACCAGCCGGTCGTAGGTCATAAGCCCCTTGGTGCGCTCCAGGCTGCGGGTCAAATCTGTCTCTGGTCTATGAAGCCGCACATTGTGAAAGGGAATCTGGTGGAAATACTCAAGCAGCAAATTCATATAAGGTGTGCGATGAAACCCTGTCTGATATGCCAAAATCGAGAGCAAATAATAAGTAGAAATATGATTGTCACGAATGGGAATAATAGAAGCCAGCTCTCGGTTAGAATAGATAATAAAAGGGGTAGAGTACATAATAGCCCGTGCCTCCTGGGAGGTGAAATCATCTGGACACAACAGGCCTGTTTGGGTAAATGCTGCCATACGTCCCCCAAGATTGGGCAAATGATCCCCAAAAAAGAGCATAACCGTAGGGCGAGGGCGATTATCAATGTAATCCGCAAGCATCCCAAGCATGGTATCCGCGTCTGCCAACCCATGGGTAAACGCCGTAACAGTGGCGAGGACATTTTCATCCAAATCCGGCGAAGTCACCTGGATGGTAATCTCCTCAGGCTCCATGTGAAGGAAAGGCTGATGATTTTGCATGGTAATTGCAAACATAAAAATAGGAACATCATCGTGAAGTGCGGCGTCCAGGTAATATTCCATTGCCTGAAAAAATGAAATATCTGAAACAAACACCCGACCATATTCCAAGCTAAACTGGAGGCTCAAGCATTCATATCCCAGAAATTTATCAAAGCCCATCAATGGATAAGCGATATGGCGGGAATAAAATCGTTCTGCAAAGGGGTGCAGCCCGACAGTACGGTATCCTGCATCTTGATAATTGGAAACATAAGTAACCATAGGCCGGCGCAGAAACTCATAAGGCACAGACCCGCTAGGAAGAAAATCCGTGGTAAGGCCGGTGAGAATATCAAACTCCGGTCTAATTGTGCTGCCATTGATAGCTGTGGTATATACCAGACCGCTATAGGCGTTGGGCCGCGCGATTATATCGTCGAAATTGGGAAGCGGATTCTCGGAAAACTCCACGCCTGGCAACATTCTCACATCAAAGAAGCTTTCGCTTAGCACAACAATTACATCAAAGTACTCCTGGGTAGCAAGAGTATGGTCAAACCCTTCAAGCAAAGCCAGAATCGTTTCCCGAGAATAATCCGATGGTCGTTCTATTCCTATGTTGAGCAAGTTAATAGTAAACGCCCCAACAAATCCATTGGCTTCATAATTGGAGCTTTGCAAAATCGCATCTCTGAAAGACATATTAAATCGATTAAGAAGTCTCTCCGCCCGGCTATGAGAAGATAGCCAAATGGCAGTCAACAAAATAAACACCACGGCGGCAGGCAGACGGAACTTCCATTTAACAGGAATCTCAATATTAAACAGGGCAAGAAATATTACCCATATTATGATTAGAATAACCCCTATCCAAAAATGTGTGGGTACACTTACATCGGCAAATGATACAAGGTCTCCTACATTACCGGCAAGGGCGATATCCCGAGGAAAGAAATTATCCCCATTAGTCGCTACTTTTACATAGTTGATATACCCCATGACAGCCCCGATTGCCCCTAATATCCCGCAGGAAATAGCAGCCTTTTTTACAAGCAAAAGCAGTACAACAAATATAGCCGCAACCACAAGAAACCCAAAAAATACAGGCAAGGTAAACCGTCGTGCCCACCCAATTGCCTGGTCAAAAGAGCCTTCAAAATTCATATATTCCATTATTAGCATAGTGAAGAGAGGGAATACCCCGAGACTGATGTATAGTAATATTTTTATGACTTTAGATACCGGGGGATACCAACTGGTCTGATTCCAATTAAATTGCGTGGCAAGCTTATCAATCAAGGCAGATGCCTCCCTAGAATAAAACCCCACCGCTTACGGCAGGTATAGCGATTTCAATTGAGAGTTTTTGTCACTCACAGCTGAAACGCTTTCCGACTGGGTTTTCTGTGAGGGGATACGATTTTCACATAAATCTGTACGATACAGCGGCACAATAGTAAAAATACCTTGGTTTCATTTGCACCCTGTCGTACTTGGACACGAAACCAGAACATTAACAAGATTGTATGGGCTTCGTGTAAGGGTTCTGGTTTCTAAAGAAAAAGCTTATACTATGTGGATAGGTTTATAAGCAATCCCGTCCATTTGGCATAAACAGGATTCTCCAAGAAACTCTGTAACGACTGTCGTTCTTGCAGGTGCCCCATTCTTAAAATATTCCTTGAATATTTCCACACCCTTACTAAAATCCACTGTATTCCTTATATAAAAATTAAGTTGAACAATATCGTCAAGTGTTGCACCTGCGGTGGAAAGGGTTTTTATCATACTTTCAAACGTTGCCTTTACCTGATGAGCAATATCATTAACTTCTTGCCCTCCTCCATGATGTGCTAAAAAAATAAAATCTCCAGCAACAACACAGGTCGAATAAGTATCATCGCCCCATTGAGTTGGTATTTTTCTAATCATTGTAAGCCCTTCTTTCGTCAAATTCTCTTCACGACTACTCGCTACAACTATAGCATGTATGCATGCATTTTTGCATCCATAACAAAAAGGCACTTAGATGGTGGGATTGTATCAACCCCACCGTCCAAATGCCTTTTTTACTGGAGAATGCTCATTAGGCATTTGTGCTGATATGCCAATGTATCCCAAAGCGGTCTTGTACGTCGCCGCATAAAGTCGCCCAAAATTGCGGAGCTAATGCTTCGACAACTCGTCCACCATCTGCGAGTTTGTTAAAAACAGAAGTTACCTCTTCGGCAGAATCTAGGGAAAGCATAAGAGAGAAATAGTCCCCTTTTATTGGTGCTGTTCCTCCATCGGTCATTGTAAATTTTGTGCCAAATATCAGCACCTCTGAATGCATTACAAAATTTGGCGGCAAAGACTCATCCATACCAGAGTTGGGTGGAGCATCGCGGAAATAGGCAACCTCATTCACTTTAGCATTAAGTGTCTCCTTGTAAAATGCAAGAGCGTCATCGCAATTACCTTGAAAACTAATTGTTGTGGCAAGCATATGTTATCTTCCTTTCATTATCGTTTTCTTGATTATATCAAGTCTGCTTGCTCTGGATAGTGACATTTGTCACTGCTTTGCAAAGTATGAACTCGTGTCATCAAGCTTGCACTTATAGAAGTAAACCGCCATTATACTCGCGCTACGCCAAATGCGAACTTAAACATCAAAAGAGCGCAAAATTCTGCGTTGAAGCTTCGCAGAACTTTTGCGCTAAAATGTAGTTTAAGTTCGCACCACGACAGGCAGATATAGCGAATTAAATGAGAAACAGTCTTGACCGAGCCGAAAATCGCGAACGCTTCAACGCGTTTTCGGCGACAGGCAGGACTGATTTCGAATTAATTCGCTATAGAATTTTAATTGGAGTCGGTATCAATTTTGACTAACCCTTAAAATGCCATATCCAAAATTCACTCTGTTTCGTCAGCTAAATCCCTCCATGAAGCCATTACATCCGCTCCATAACCTGATGTGACAAGTCTATATCTTGATATGATTTCAACAAATTCCTCTTGAGTAATGGGGCTTCGGCTTTCAAATCCATCCTGCCATCCTCCGGCAGAACGATAATGCCTTGGATTTGCGCCGTGAATATCATCATTGTCAAGTTTTGTAAAAAGTGTAAAGGCAGATGTCAACCTGCCATCCTCTATTCCATACAAGGTAATCCAATTTAGAGTCCAATGTCCCCCGGATTGCACGGGTCGTCCTTCAACAGTAACCCATATATGAGGGTCATCTTGGAAGGTTGGAACATCAAAAGCCCCAAGTTCGCCTTCATACAGATAAAAAATCCGTGCCACAGGGATTGGCATATCATGGCCTGTTTCATCATATCTCACTTCATGTCTTATAGCTAAAACAGCAGGAGTGTCATTGTTGTCAACGCTCACTAAAACGGCTTTTGTGCTAAAATCAAAGCCTTCTTTGCTGTCTGAGAAATACTCCGATAATGCCGCTGCAAATGTGTCTGTGCCAACCAATCTAAAGCTATTTGTGACAAAATTATCATTCCACGGTTGCAAATATTCTATCATGTCAAGATATTGAGCGGTAGCTGGGCTATCAGGATCATAGAGATACTCAAAACCTCTTGGATAGTTGAGTGTGTAGGCATATCCATTTCTTTGCGCCAAAATTATTCCATCAAAACCCTCTGCTATCTCTGTAAAAAGTGTATTAGGCAGGCTGTTTATCCAAAACAAAACACCACCGATTTCTCCCATGCCAAACTCATTGCGAGTGGCGATGTGGTATGCTACCAATGTTCTTGTGTTACCCTTGTCATGTTCGGCAAGACTTTCGATTACGCCGAATAACCCATGCCATGCAGGGTGTATCGAAAAGTAAATCCCCATGTCGGTGGATTCGTGGAAAATATAAATGTCGGGATAGGCAGTTGCAGTTTGGGTGGTAGTCTGTGAATTGTTGGCTGTCATGCTTGTTTCCTGTACATCATCGCCGTTGCAAGCTATAAGAGCAAGCAACATGGCTGCCGTTAGAACAATTGCGAACACATATTTTTTCATTGTGAAGCCTCCATTTTAATAATATTTAATAATAAAGTTTTATTGTGATATTCAAGCAGCTTTGCGTTTTATCCTGTTCACAATTTTGCCTATAATTGCCGCCAATGGATACCCAAGCCACGATATAATCCAAAGTTGATGAACAAGGCTTATAGAGATAAAGATTATCGAGAAACTGTAGTACATGATGTCTGTAACCACATCTTCCGAAGGTTTATACTTCCGTATCAACTTATACACCTTTACCGCAGATATAAGAATCCAAGAAATAGGAAAGGCTATCCAACCTCCCAATATAACCTCTGCAATAATCCCTACTATTAAAATGATTATGGGGATTGTCGGGAAATATTTTTGTCCACTATCCTTTCGGTGCCGCAAAACAGGCCATAGAGCCGCAAGCAGCACAAGTGTGATTGGCCCAGCTAACCATGATGAATACATTTGTCCTGTAATTACGCCAAAAACCAGCAATGCAGTTGTTATGGTGACATAGGATGCAGTCTCTGCCGCATCCTCCAAATCATCATCCGCACCATCAACACCACGTTTTATGTCGATTACATCTTTCACCAAGCAAGCTGACCACGCAAACATGAAGCTCAACCATGAAAAAGGCCAGAAGCGGTGTATGTTCATTGGGTTTAAGTCATTGGCGGCAAGAATTGTGCCTAAGACTAAAGGCGCGGCAAATACAACTGTCGCTATAGTAAAAGCATAGTCCTCAAAATCCCACTTTTCATTATTTTCTTCAATTTCGCTCTTGTTCGGCTTGCTCATATAATCCCTCAAAATCAGTCAAATCTGAAAAACACTACCGATAATACCCCAAACACTACCGTGATTCCTATAACCGCAATAAGGCTGTGACCATAAAATATATCTGCATTGTGCCAAGTGGCTTGAAGTAGGTTTTGAACATGAACAATGGGATTGTTTTGAACAATAGGTTGGATAATATCCGGCATTAAATCAATCGGGAAAAATACATTCCCAAAAAGTAGTAAGCCGAAAAACACGACAAGGAGAACACCTTGCGAGGTTTTTGCGTTTTTCAACACATTTGCCGTAAACATTGCCGTAAGGTAAAACATTGCAAATGATAAAATCAACATGACGATGAAACCAAGCCAGTTTCTTTCGCCCAAACTTAAACCGAACACCAACGACGCAACTGCAATGAAAGTGAATGCAAAAATGAACAATATGCCGATTCGTGACAAAATTCCAGTAGAGATATAGGTTGTGGGTTTTACAGGTGTCATTCTAAGTCTGCGTAAAAATCTTGTTTGTCTCGAATAAGCATGACTAAAACCCGCACATGTAAAACATAAAAGCATTGCCGCAATTGCTATGAACATCGGTAATGCTCTATCTAAAAAGTAGCCGAGTTCATCACCTTCAAAACTCCCCGAAAAGAGAAATAAGTATAAAAAAGGCAAGCCAAAACCGAAAAACATGTTAGATGGGTCTCTTAGTAACGCCAATAAATGGTATTTAATCATTCCTCTAATCATTGTGCCGCCATCCTTCCCATATGTGTTTTGACAAATTCTTGCAAGCTGCTGCACGAATATTTCTCTTTGATGTAGCCGGGCGAACCGCTTTCAAATACAACTCCGTCTTTTAGAAAATGTGCCATATCGCAAAGGGCTTCCACTTCGTCCATGTAGTGACTGACAATGAAAATAGTCTTGCCCCTTTGTTTGTTAATCATCTTCAAATATTCTTGAACATCATCCCGAGCCGCCGCATCAAGCCCTGTGGTGAGCTCATCAAATATGAGCAGTTCAGGGTCATGGAACAGCGAAATAAGTATGCTGAGTTTCTGTGCCTGACCGCCGGAAATTTTATCGGAGCGGTTATTCATAATTCTTTTTAAGTCCAAAATGTCAATCAGTTCATCCAAATCTACTTTTGCACCGCCGTAAATAGACTTCCACAGACCTATAATTTCTTTTACTTTCAGTCGGCTGTCAAATTGAGCATTTTGAAGCTGTACGCCCATATGGTCAAACAGTTTGCTCTCGTCAAAGCCGTATTTCACCGTTCCACTATGGGCTTTTTTTGCCTTGCAAACAATGTCTACAAGGGTAGATTTCCCCGAACCGTTTCCCCCGACCAATGCGGTGCAAGAGCCTTTTTCTACAGTCAAATCAACGCCTTTCAGCACTTGGTTTGCGCCGTAGCTTTTCTTTATTCCTTGAACTTGAATCATAATATCCTCCCAGTTTTTAGTCCTGATTCCCCGCTCTTGGGGATTAATGGCTTGGTTTGTGAGCGTAATCTAGCAAGCTCATCCAAACTTGCCGCCCACCGCGCATAACCATAATCAATGTACTACATAGTGCCGCACTGTGCCGTTCGTTGTAATAATAGGTACTGTTTTTTGTAACAACAGGCACGTTGACTTTTGAAAACCGTATAAACGCTACATTCTTTGCATAGACAAATTATGACATTTTTGCTAAACGATTCCAGCGTGTGAAGTTTAGCATTGAAATTAATGCTCAAAAAAGGTAAATTAATCTATAGCGGTGCGCATGAAGCGCAAAGCATTTTCGGAAAAATTCTACAGTAAGGGAGCGTGAAACACCTTTATGGTTCATATCGCCATATGTGACGATGAAAAGAATATATGTGCGGAGCTTAATCGCACTTTAGTTGATATACTAAAAAAACATGATGTCAGATATAACATAGATATTTTTCATAGCGGCAATGAGTTATTGCGTGAAATGGAAACAGGGGGGGATTACGATTTAGTATTCCTTGATATTGTGTTCGCAAGCAAAGAAATAAACGGCGTTGAGGTCGGGCGGCTTATCCGAGATGCCAACAAAAATCTTAAAGTGCAGGTTGTCTTTATTTCATGGGAAGAAAAATACGCCATGCAATTGTTTGAACTGCGTCCGCTCAATTTCCTTGTGAAGCCTTTAGAGTATGGCAGAATCGAACAAGTCGTAAAAACCTTTTTTACAGTTGCGGACATTTTGGATGAAGAACTAACATTCAAAAAGGGCCGTGATATACATACTGTGAAGATAAAGGATATTGTCTATCTTGAAAACCGCCAAAGGATGGTTGTAATCTATTTGGCAAACGGCACAAGTGAGGAATTTTACGGCTCACTCAAAGAGATTTATGACGAGCAGTTAAAACAGCTGGATTTTCTTTTTATACATGCTTCGTTTGTGGTGAACTTTGAATATATAGCAACCATGAAATACAATGAACTTTTTTTGGCGGACACAAATAAATTACTGCCTATAAGCCGAAATAACAGGGATGAAGTAAGGGATACTCATATGGAAATAACGAAACGGCGGAGGGTATAGGGCATGGATATTTATACAATTATTATCTTTCTTTTATCATCCGTTTTGAGCGTCTATGCGTTAAAAATAAAAATGGAAGTGTTCCTGGGCAATCAAAAAAGAACCCCCATGGGAATAATACTGCCCTATGTATTATTTTACATTGTGATAAACTCTATTTTTATTGCATTTTATATAAACATAATGCCTGCTGTGACTTTGGCGGCTAATGTTATATTATACTTTATATTAACACAATTTTACCAATCGACGTTCTTAAAACGTCTTGTTGCAACTGTTTCTGTTTTTTTGCTGAGAGTTGTGGTAGAACTGCTGTTTGTTGCTGTTTTTGTTGCCTCTCCGGCTCTAGTAACAATCCCTGTTGAGCAGAGCAGCATCCTTTTTGTGATAATCGCACTGCTTGTATACATGGTAGCTTTGGTATTGCGTAGATTCAAGAATATCAAGGAAAATAAAACTGTTTCACCAATCTTATGGATTGCTGTTTTTGTTATCCCTGTCGTATCATTATTCATATCATATATGGTTATTGCCCATATATCACAGGTAGCTGCATTTGCTATTATATTTGGCATATTTGGAGTTAACTTATTAACTTTTTATCTGTTCGACTCCCTATCAGCGGCATACGAGGACAAGCTAAAGTCAGCACTCCACGCACAAGAAAAGGAATACTACTTTACCCAAATTCAGCTAATGCAAGAATCACATGAACATATAAAAGCCATACGACACGATATAAAAACCCATTTGGGTACAGTGAGGGGATATTCTGTGAAAATAGATGCAGATGAAATTACAGGCTATGTAAGCAGCTTATTGGATGATGTAAACAAGGATGAAGTATACTGCGACACAGGCAACATAGCCTTTGACAGCATCATAAATTTCAAATTGAAAAATGCAAAAGAGAAAAACGTCAAGCCGAAATTGCA
>Ga0123355_10013163_pt1 | contig 12858 bp, 9 predicted proteins | sample TergutEmb28metaG_3_FD_89872 | JGI IMG/M metagenome (GOLD analysis project Ga0123355, IMG submission 89872) | Embiratermes neotenicus P1 segment gut microbial communities from Petit-Saut dam, French Guiana - Emb289 P1 | ecosystem: Host-associated > Arthropoda: Insects > Digestive system > Gut ...
AAGCTCCTGAGGATGGATGTATTAACATCCGAAACATGTTGAGCACTGAATAAAGTAATAATAAAACTAGTGGCATCAAGTTGGTCTCTCTTTACTCAACTATTGTAATTTAACTTTTAACTTACCAATGTTTAAAAAAAAAAGCCATCCTATTTGAATAACATGTAATATAACATAAACATTTACTAGCAATTTTATCCTTTGCAGTCTCAATAATGCCGGATACTGTAGATACAGTGATATGAGCTCCTGATGATGGGTGGAGATACCACCCGAAACATGTAGAGCAGTTTGCAGATATAAATAAACTCTATATTGTTGTATCTTGTTGGATAATTATTGACACATATGACTAGATATTTAAACACATTCTACAACTGGTATACCTCACCACATCCCTGCGTACTGTCCCATGTCTGATCATGAACTACTGTTTCCCCACTGGCTGAGGGGGTAGCAACACTCAGAAGATTTGCATATGCCTGGCAGCACTCCAAAAGGCATCAATGACAAGGGAGTTGGCCAGTGGCATTCTGAACAAGCAAACCATAGGACTAGAATCTTAAATATTAATATAATTTGGAAGCTCAATCATATCTTACATGGTCCCTGATAGTAGACAGGAATGTTCTTTTCAGTAGTATGTAGAACTGTAGATAACTGGAAGTTGGGAACCCTGTAGTCTGTTTGCACTGGTTCAGGCTCTCATCTGAGTCCAGCAAAGTAGTGGTACACGTTATTCCTGGAACTGACACTGTGCCATGTGTCTTGTGCTCAGCCACATCATCATTAAGAACCTCTGCAAACATAGAAACTTTAGTGCAAAACACTGATGACTAAATATCAAGTACGCAGAACATCAGAAAATCCTCGGACTAGAGCTGCATCTCATTTTCAGCAGTATGAAGTCTAGCTGAGACAAAGGTCCCTTCATAACATCAACTTTCATTAGCAACATACTTTTGTCATGCTTTGCATAGTCATTTGATACATTCTGGAAGTCACCAAGCAAACCTCCTAGCCTGCTGAGTGTCCAGTAAATCCTTTAACCCTTGAGCTGTTGTAAGCAGTAAACCTTACAGTGTAAAGTCCAAGTGCATGGTGGGTGAGGATGCTATCCAATGTATCTTTTAATCCTACACCTGGCCGTTTGTCTGTGAAAATATGTATTACAGTATGAGAGTAGGACAGGGTGGTGGATGAGGAAGTAGTTCCGTCCTTGATGATGGTGCACTGGCATGCAGCACGCTGGCTTATGCTTCAGAAAAACTGCCTCCCACTTGAAATCATACAGGAAAAGTCAGTCTTTTCATATCATGTGATGACGTTTTAGAGAAAGTCCAGCTTACTATCTGCTGCATGAATAAATTCATGAGTAAGAACTAGATATTGCCAGTTGGAGAAAGTAAGCCCCTTGGTAACACAGACAGTTCTAGAAGCCTCTGCTGGTATATAAATATGCAGGATTGAAGGCAAAGTAAGCAGATGGGACAAACCATAGTATGTGGACCTTGAGCCGCCCCAGCATCACTTCATCTCTCATAAATCCCACACGGACTACCATAGGATTGAGCCAAGGCCTATCAGTGACATTCCAGCAACTACCTGCCTGAGATATGCCATGACCTTGCAAACGTATTATTTAATTCTCATGAGGTCACTACATTCTTCATAATGTTGCAGTGGCAGATGTAAGGCATTTACAGAAATTCAATGAATATGAAGTGGAAATTTTAAATGTCCTGCACTTCTGTCACCTAACAACAATTACAGTAACAACTTCCTGCACTTTTTCAGTTCTCACTGTGTGAGGCTGCATGCTGTCTGCCATGTGCATCATTTTCCAACAGTCACAACCATCTTTAATTATGGGATGCTACAGAAATGCCTTGAATCAGTTTCCCCAGTTTGAATGTACCCTCTTCTTGTGAGACTTATCACACCTGTTAGTTTGCAGGCAGCTAAGAAATTCTGCTTATTTTTTGTAATGCACTAACAAGGTCTGCTGTATTGGCCATTGTGTTGTTCTGAGTCATTCTTGGAACTTCATGAAGCAAATAACATTACACTCAGAAGAAGTCCATACAAAGGAAACATGAACAAAAGAGGGACAAACTGTTAGTTATAAACATGTGAAAGACTCAATGATGCTGAGTAAATTTCAGATGATACATATTTTCAAATTTCCTTTGTCAGTATCCTTGTTAGTATCACTGTGACAAGTCGATCACTTTCACTTACTGTCAGTGTCTTCCTTAACAATGTCATTAGCTACACATGTTCTTATTGCACTGGCTGTGTGCTGCTGTTGCTGTTGGTTGAAATTGTTGCACTTCCCACTATTAACTGCCATAACCAGCTTGGGGATGCAGTCACCGTGCTCACCACAGGCCACCTCCATCACTGGAAAGCAGCAATAATTGCTTTGATACACTCAGTGGCGACAATTAAAGAAAATTTAAAACCATCCACTCTGTTCAAGAATTAAAAATAATTGTATTCATATGTCACAATAAATAAGATGGCAGAGAGACAGAGAGAGGGAAATGCCTTTAGGTACACATTCAGAAGAATGAAGAAGGAATAAATATTTTATTTTGTTTTTTATTTTATGTGTCCAGTACTTCACTATATTAAGCTGTAATCTATAACATTCTACAACATCTTAAGCTTGAGATGACATTTTTTTAAATTTTATTTCTATAAACAGCAACAGGTACAATGCATCGGCCAATTTTGCAATATTATCAAAGGACCTCTATATGAACTTATTTTTGCACATTGCTGCACAGTAAAGAAGATGAATGCATAGAAACTTAATCATTGTAGTCATTGTATATTAATGGCTATCAGCATACAATTTTTTGCAAGCCCACATTCATTCAATTAAAGTTAGTAGTTACAACGTTAACCAAAAAGGCTGATTCACAAACTAGTAAACTTTCTATTGCTGGCTGCATCACAGGAAGTGTGAATTTTCTTAAATTCCTTAAGACAGCAAATTATACACAAAATTTTCTGCATTATAATTGGGGACCTTTGTTGCCTCAAAACAGAATTACCAGTGTGAGATGTATACTAATGTTTGAATAAGACAAGTGACATGTTCACTGCTCCACACTTCAGTGGTTCACATTTTTATTGTACTGTACACTTCGAGTGATGACAGTGAGCTTACATTTGTTACTGGCCCACACTGGTAAGCCAGCAGTCAGTCACAGCTAATTCTCACAATAATACCACTGTACAGTGATTATTAATTCTAAACATAAGAATATAGTAGGCAAGAAAGTTTTCTGAAACACTTCTCAAGTCAGATACTTACCAAAGTCTGCTGGATTGTGGTAGCTTGGACATTCAAGTCCCAATGATGAGAGATGGGGTACTAGGCCCTGAATACTACCCTGATAGATACAATGACCCTCAGCCAGAGTAAACAAGTGGTCAAACATCTCAAACAGCCGGGCACTTGGCTGGTGGATGGTGCAGACAATGGTTCGACCACCTCTGGCCAAACTCTTTAACAGGGACAGGCACTGGAAACAGGATGAGCTGTCCAAACCACTGCAAAAATATTTACTGTTGTCTACAGGCTGTATAGCTTATCTTGATTTTCTGTCAGAGTGAGTTGTTTAGGTCTGTGCTGTCACTGTAATGTTATATACACAATCAGGACAAGTTCCAGCTTAGCAATGGACAACAGCTAACAAATACCCGTTTTTTGACACTGACTTTCTTTGATGAAGCATGCTGAATAAAATGCCTACAGTTTTTCTTCAGGCCAATGTGTGCATAAACATGGTAACATCTGAGATGGTCAGTGCAAGTTTGGTTGTAGACGCTCACACTAGTTACTGTCGAGTAGGTCAGATAAAGAGCCTGATGATATTGTATGTAGATTACAATGAGGTGTATTATGATTTACAGTCAAGCAGTTCAGATAAAGAGCCTAATGACACAGTATGTAGATCACAATGTGGTGTACTATGGTTTACAGTCAAGTAGTTCAGATAAAGAGCCTGATGATACAGTATGTAGAACACAGTATGACATATTAGGGTTTACAGTCAAGTAATATAAAGAGCCTAATGATACAGTATGTAGATCACAATGTGGTGTACTATGGTTTACAGTCTAGTAGTTCAGATAAAGACCCTGATGATACAGTACGTAGATCACAGTAGGGTGTACTGATTGCTGCTGAGATCAATCCCAGCACATACAACATTTAAGATGTGTACCAGAACTAGTTTAAATGGTTTTAAAACCTATCGTACAGAACCAAAGACATAAAACTATATTGTTAGTGTCTCAGAGGCTGTATGGAGTAAAATGAATGATTCACTTCATAATAATACAAAGCTCAATAAACTCAGACACACATTATGTAATACTGTTTATGTCTCTAGACATTATATTGGTGACAATATAATTATTCAAACTTTTACAGAGTAATGAAATGTATACTACAGACAGGTTTTGGGTTGGTGGGGGAAGCATGGTACAAAATATTTTTGACAATTCACAGCAAGAATGCAGCTCCTTCCCCTCATACTGTAGAAAGCCAAAAGAGTAAACAGTTTAAATGTGCTTCACATGACATGAAATGGCAGCAAACAGTGGCAATATATCCTTCAAGAAAAAGCAGATACAAGTGTACATGTATCCTGCCCCAACTGAAGTAACATAATATGTAAATATAAACACATTCACCAAAGGATTGAGAAAAGTGGATACCAAAATTCTTTCAGATGGTCAGATTTTGATCCACTATGTATAAATAATCACACATCCCCCTCCCCCCCCCCACTTCAGGTAATGTTTATACCTCACCTTGTTGGTTCATCAAAGAACATGACTGGTGGGTTATTGACAAGCTCTAAGGCAATTGAAAGGCGCTTCCGCTGTCCCCCAGAGAGGTTCGTAGTTCGAGTATCACAGCACTCCACAATTCCAAGTGTCTCCATTATTTCTTCAACCTGGAATAACATGCAAATTCCTATCTTTACGATCATTTAAACAGCAAAGCTGTGTGTCACTGAATACCTGGAGCCATTCTTTAAATTGCAGAAGTACCTGGACTTAAGGGCTAATTAATTGCCGTGAAATATAAAACTACCTGGAAAAAGTGAAGATAGGCTTATGGGCTATTCACATTTCTTATTACAGTACAGAGGGAATGCATTCTTCAGTTGACTCAATGTTGTAAACAGGTAATACAGACCGCCATTCTGACACAGCACCAACAACTGTTGTATTACTTCATGTCTAGCAAACATAAAAGTTACCAAGGATAATGATAGCAAAAGAGGAGGTTGCCTACTTGCAGGCAATTTTTGTCAAAAATGCAGGAGCATTAACTACTAGCAGTGTGTTCTACATTAATTATTACAAGTATTCTGTGACCATAAAATTAAAAACAACAGAAATAATGTATATACCAATAAAGGTAAAGATGTCCCTGTGCACATGATGAAAGCATATGGGGGATGGGAGGTACAGCTCTACAAAATGAAATTAAAAATTAAATGCAACATAAATTCAAAAGAAAAATTTAAAATAAAACACAATACAGTACCTTCTATAAGTGAATAAATCTGTAACATGTGTGTTTTTAAGATCAGTGAGAGGAGTAACAGGAATGTGAAGTCACTTTCAGCAGTACAATAAATAACTGATTTATTCTAATACTGTTCTGGAACTGAATAATAAACATTTCTTGAACTTCTACTCTTAATTTAGTTAAGAAATTTATATTTATTGCCACTACCCTGAAGCAATTAAGGTTACTGACCACTTTTTATATAATTATTACCTACTGTTTCATCATGATTTTGTCATGAACATCATTTTCAAGATACCTTTTACATTTGTTTTGGAACTGCAAAATGATCAGCCATCTCACCACACACCTAAAATTCAGATAGTTCAGAAAATGAGTTATGCAATGTGCAGTGCAATTTCTGTCACATACTGGAAATCTCCTGATCAAATCTGTATGCTCTGTCTTGAATGTCCAAAGTTCTTTCACTAAGAGCTGATCCAGATGCTGAATTCAGCTGACCAACTCCATGGAGCAGAGTCCTGCTTGAGAAGCTAATGAGTTCTCAGATGGTCAAGAAGCCCCCCATATTTTGTGGGAAACAAAGGTTCATTACTCTGCTGACAAGAGCTCACCACTTGTCTGTGTATGAATTCATTCCATTCCATCAATATTGTCATTTTAAGATCAATTTTAACAATGAAGCCCAACGTATGCCACGGCCCTCTTGTGGTCTCTTTATTTTAGGTTTCCCCACCAAAATTTTGTTTGCATTTCTGTTCTTCCCACATTACTACTACATGCCAAATCTATCTCCTTATCCTTTATTTGATTACCCTAATAACATTTTATAAGGAGAACTTGATCATGAAGCTCTTCATTATGCAATTTCTCCAGTCTTGTGTCCCTTTCTCCCTCTTCCGCCCAACAGCACCCTGTCATTGAACATCCTCAGCCTGCGTTCCTCCCTCAGTGTAAGAGACCAAGTTTCACACCCATATAAAATAAGAGGCAAAATTCTTTGTCTGTATATTTTATCTCTATGCTTGTAGATAGCAAATGGGAAGACAGGGTTCTGACATTAGATATTTTCTGAATTTAATCTGTTCGTAATGTTTTAATGCAGGCAGTTTTGATTTCTGAATGCTTTTCCCAAATACCTGAACTTTCCTTATTTTCAAAGGTTTACAAGACTTACCAGCCATTCAAAATTCATATCAATGTCTGCTAAGACTGTGTTCAACAATTTTAAATTTAGAGAAAGGTTAGCAAATCAGAATGATATTGTAATATGTACAAATGACTGAACCTCAGAGCTTGTGTGTTTCATTCAAGGAGGGGAATAACAATTCCAATCCACCCACCCTCCCCCACTGCCAGTCTGTTCCACATGAATTGGAGAGATTCTTAGTATCATGTAAGTAAAAAAAAAAATGGGCATCAGATTTTGGAATTGCAATGTCAGCAGTTGCTGTGAATGCACATTGAAGTCTAATGTTTCCTGTTATTTTCTATGGATATGAAACTTTGACTCTAGTTCTGAGAAAATGAAAGAGAACAATGGTGTTTGAGAACACACCATTCAGATAAGTATCAGGATTTAAAAGCATACAGCAGGAGACTGGAGAGAACTGCACAATAAGATGCTTCATAAATAGCAACTTTGAAAATAATATTAGGAGCTCTAAGTCAAGGAGGATGAGATGGCATGTATAGGACAGGTGAAAAATGCACACAGAATTTGAACATTTGAAGGAAGTGACCACTTGGAATGAAATGGATCTGGAGTAAAAGTGTGAGGGTGTTGCCTGGATTCATCTTACTCTGAACTGTGAATAGGAGGCAGACTTTTGTGGGTACAATAATGAATCTTTAGGTTGCATAGGCTTTTGTGGGTACAGTAGTGAATCTTTAGGTTCCATAAGCTTTTGTGGGTACAGTAGTGAATCTTTAGGATCCATAAACTTTTGAGGGTACAGTAGTGAATCTTTAGGTTCCATAAGCTTTTGTGGGTACAGTAGTGAATCTTTAGGTTCCATAATCTTTTGTGGGTACAGTAGTGAATCTTTAGGTTCCATAAGCTTTTGTGGGTACAGTAGTGAATCTTTAGGTTCCATAAACTTTTGTGGGTACAGTAGTGAATCTTTAGGTTCCATAAGCTTTTGTGGGTACAGTAGTGAATCTTTAGGTTCCATAAGCTTTTGTGGGTACAGTAGTGAATCTTTAGGTTCCATAAACTTTTGTGGGTACAGTAGTGAATCTTTTGGTTCCATAAGCTTTTGTGGGTACAGTAGTGAATCTTTAGGTTCCATAAGCTTTTGTGGGAACCGTAATGAATCTTTAGGTTCCACAAGCTTTTGTGGGAACAGTAATGAATCTTTAGGTTCTGTAAGCTTTTGTAATAAATCTTTAGGCTCTATAAAAGGTGGAAATTTCTTGATCAGCTAAGCAGCTATAATATTCTCAAGTAGGACTCTTCTCCCTGGAGTTGGTCAGTTGCTCTGCCAATTATTCACTCTTTTATCTATGCTAAATATTGTTTACCCCTACATACTCTAAAAGCAAGACAGAAAGTTTTATGATCTGTAGATCTTACTTACAATAATGCGTTTGGCACTACTAGAAGTATGTTTGCCAAGTTTGAGATTAGCTGAGACTGTCATTGCTTCAAGGACAGTGAGATGAGGCATCAGCTGGTCATCCTGCATGATGTAACATGACATCTTCCTGAAATGCCGTAGCTTGCGTTCCTTCCCATTTATAAGCAACGTTCCACTAAGATGTGATGTTCTGTGGAATAGAAAACCACAACATTACAAATCTACATAATCTGAGTGTTACATTTTGACACAGGTTATCCAAGCAACTATAAACATAACTGCGTGATCTGAGTAATTCTCAACGGAACTGACAAGTATTAATTTATTCAAGGAATCTTCATTTGTTACAAAGGGCTTCCAACAGACCTAGTCTTGGGCCTGTGCAATAATATTCACATCTTCAGAACTGCCAAAAACCAATGTCCCAGTAAAAATTGTGCTATCTGTTTCTTGTTTCACCTAGACATGGTAGTCCCAGATCATTCAGCCTCTAAGAAGAAGTAATGTGAACAGTACAAGATATGATGTTTCTCACTATGTAACTTTCACCATTTTCCTGTTAATTCATCTTCCTTAAGTCTAAATATTCAGTACAATTTTTTAGTATAAAATACCCTTAATTTCTGTTCTCTCTCAGTGAAAAATAAGTTTTATGTCCATTTCTAATACTTAATGCAACTACATGCTTATACACTTCAGCTTTTGGATTATTGCAGTGAAAGTGTGAAGACTTTACTCACTTGTAGCCAGCCAGTACATTCATGAGTGTGCTCTTTCCAGCTCCTGATGGTCCCATGATTGCAGTCAGCTCTCCTGACCGGAACTGCCCACTTATATTCTTAAGGATAGTTTTGTAACCTGGAACACAAAGTGAAGTTCTTTCACTGGTCAGCATTAAGACTGGAAGAAAATAAAACCCCTGTGTTTATGCACCATGTTTAGAATTTCATCATCAGGTCAACATAAATAAGCAACTTCACTTAATAGCTGCCATTATTTGTGAACAAAAATTCCCCAGTTTACAGTGACACAAAAGGATGAGTTCCAAAGGGAATGACATTGTTGGGTGCATAATTAGTAAGTTACTCGGTAATTAGCAGACTTCATGGAGCAGAGTCCTTCTTGAGAAGCTAACTGTTCCTCAGCTTTTGAAAAAAATATGTCGGTATTTTGAAACCTTAAATGACAATGCCATGTTCACAAGAGGCCACTACAGGACCCTATACTGAGCCAGAAAAATCCTTTTTTTTTCCGGTGAAATTTTAATGTTGTGCTCTGACATGTTACTAGCTAAACACAGTAAATTATTTATACATCCAGCTGTAAATATAATTACTAGTCTTGTCATTGATGTGTTTTTATACTCTTTCACTTAATAAGAAGCCTTTAGACATTATAGCAAAGTTGCACATCCTACCAGAAATTTAAACATTTTTACATTACCTCTCTTTCTTCCTTCAGAGACAGAGTATGCTAAATTTGTGAACTGAATGTCCACTGGAGGCCGTTTCGGAAGTTGGCTCAACTCAATAGGTTTCTTGTGGTTAATGGCAGCATTATGGCTGGAAAATCCCATAGATGGCAGTGTACAGCTCTTGTTAGGGACCTTCTTAATCAAATGACCTCCACTGCTGGCTGCACTGGAGGTTGTGACGAGATTCGGACTACTGGAATTTGTGCAAAACCAACAGTGAATATGTCTGTCCTGTACAAGGTACACCTGAATAATTGTTACATGGTCGACACAAGACAATGAATGTGTATTCTTAATGGCAAAGCTTCATTGTCCACAGTGCTGCCAACACTACTCTCACTAGTGAAATTCATATTGTCTCCAGCATTAATTTCTGAGAACTCACTCTAATATGGGTGTAAAGAAAACTTCCTAAATTCACACTGTCTCTTATAACCTCTTCAATTTCTCGTAATTTATTTCGTTTCAAAACACGTTATGGGCAAACATAGATAACATCCAGACAGATGCAGTCAAGGATGCCAAATTTTAAAAAAATGTTAGTTATTTAAAATTCACAGAGATGGTACCTACACATAAATATGGAATGAGTAAGAAATATGTTGTCAAAATATGTCATTTTAAATGGAATTAGAACATTTAGTTCAATGAAGTGTTTATAATTAAAATATTAAGAAAAGTTTTAAAATTCTAATATGTGAAAATAGACTGAGGAACCTGAATGTATCAAACAAACCACACTGCAGATCTGTGGTTTAGCCCTAGACACAGAGCAAACTTTGGCAGCAAATGCCAACCCCTTTTTATAAGGATCCTTCTACAAATAGTAGGTGTGTGAAACAGGCACTTGTAGTTCATTTTCTAGTAACTATCACTTTCTCTGCAGTTTTCTTCACCACAGCATGCTGACAGCTGTGCCATTTCCACAGTCCCCAGCAGATTCTGAATCAAGCATTGCATACAAAAAGTTATTCATCATTACTGAGGCAACCAACCCATATAAATACATCCAGTATACACACAGTTTACTTGGTTATTCCAAAGAAGGGTTTACTGAAGATAATGTAGACTTTGGCCAGTTTACAGTGTTTTGAACGTTCCATTTTATTAGTAGATCAAGTACACTGACCTGTTATCAAATATGAATGAAATAGCATAATTTTATCTTTATATGAGATGTGCATAAAATTTCTTACTTTAAGAAAAGAGCTTCTAGTTTATTCAAATTATGAATATAAATTTACAATAAATACAGATTTATTGTTTGGAAGTTTTTGCATGACAAGAAGAAAAATGCATGCCACTTGATGCTATTTGTAGGATGCAAAAGTGGAACACTTAACACAAATGCATTAAGAACACAGCTACAGAGGAACTAGGGAAATGCCAAAACCAGTGCAAGGAAGAATTAGTGCATTCTTGGAGGGCTAAATCTGATGACAAAGATTTCATGACACATTACTGTGAAATCTTAAGGATTACCATCTTGGGTCATCTGTCTACATGCTGTCAAAACCCAGAAGAAAGGAAGTTCAATACTCACCACCTAGGACACCTCAAATCTCACATTTGAGATCAGGATGTCTAGTTACAGAAGACAAGCCTTAGGAATATCTCAGATCTAGCTAACACACAGCCCTACTAAGAAATAAAAAATATTTTCTCAAAGCTGATAGAGGAGATGAAATTCAGTGAGGGATATTTACATGAAAAAAAGTTAAAGAAGTAGAATTCAGACTGTGGTAGAACACTGGATGTTAGAAATATTCTACAGATCATTTATTCATTGCTACAGTGTGGTCACCCCCAGCATCCTACTCAATAGGTACCAGGCCTTTCCTGGGGCTAAAGCGGCCAGGGTGTGGCACGGATTACCCACCGCCAGCTAGCGATGAAGTCAAAGAAAGAGCAAGCTATACCTCTACTCCTCCTCTGGGACTTCATGGCCTGTTCTAGGGTGAACTTTTGCATTGTGGTCATTTGCAATAGTCAGGTAGGGTACATGAGATTATTACACCTTAAAAAAAAAGTACACAGATTGGACTCTGCATTCACTTATTCACTGTTGCGAGATTGTCATAACTGGGAATCTTCAATTTATGTCTCTAATAGCACAAGTTCCTAGAAGAAATTACTACTTTAACCAGAGACTTTGAAAAGGGCTTACCAACTGAGACTACTAACATAATACAGTGAAGACCAAGGTAATAAACTCTTCACACAGAGCTGTGTGCATTGTGGTGTTGTAATTAAGGACATTCAAGAATAGTGGTTGCATGTAACGCAGATTCCACCAATGAATGAAAGAGCACTCAGTTTTACATGACTGCCTTCTGGGTTATGATGCCATGCAGATTGCCATATGGACAGTACTATTTTGGAGCAACTTGACACTTCCATCTTCAGGGTAGTTTAGTTGGACAGAAAGTGACAGAAGCATATAGACATGTAAGAAGACACACTGCTCTGTACTGCTGCTATTTGGCATAATCTTACCTGAACATGATACCATTGTTAAGGCTGTCTGGTAGAGCATGTGGGGAGAGCCCGTACCGTACAGTTTTCTGGTGCAACATGCCACTATGCATTAGGTCCACTGTTCCCACTGTGCCATGATCAACTTTTCCCAAAATACTGTTGCTAGTGTCATATTTCATCGTAAAATCCACATAAACACTCTTTAAGTCTCCCTCCGCCATTGTGTCATCACACAGGCTGTGTCACACACTGCTAATTTACCTGCAATAGAACATACATTTATTTTAAAAACTCCCCTCCAGGATATCAAAGAAGAGTCAGTTTTGTCATGCTGTATGTGACGCAGGAATCTTTGAAAATTAAGGCTCCTGTGGCAATTCTGCTTCTTGTCTTCATTCATCAGATTTTCTCTTGGTTTACCAAACAGTCAGGCCACTTCCCCCAATGAAATTATCACACCACTAAGCCTGCTGTATGTCAACGTGCAGTCCATGTGAACATTTCAGTTCTACTGTCTGATATAAAGAAGGCAAATCACACATAACAGACTTCCTCCTGACATGTCAAAACAATCCCAGTGAAGATAAGCCCACTATGAAACACCAGTTAAGCAGCAGAAGAGTTAAAAACAGTTATTTTATATAAAATATTATAACATAAGTGTACGTCAGCACAATCTAATTATTTATTTATAGTGTAGTTATAGTATGGCTACATGTTTCGACTAAAGACTAGTCATCTTCAGGCCTCTACAATTCTGTGCC
>Ga0123355_10013164_pt1 | contig 12857 bp, 11 predicted proteins | sample TergutEmb28metaG_3_FD_89872 | JGI IMG/M metagenome (GOLD analysis project Ga0123355, IMG submission 89872) | Embiratermes neotenicus P1 segment gut microbial communities from Petit-Saut dam, French Guiana - Emb289 P1 | ecosystem: Host-associated > Arthropoda: Insects > Digestive system > Gut ...
ACCCCCGAGCCCGATCACTTTTTAGACACCACGAAACTCCGTTCTTTCCTGAGAGGCTGGGACAGACTTCAGCCATAAAACCACACGACATTGGGCCAAAATCGTTACAAAAGAATATAGTCACTGAAATGTAAATATTATCCAGTAAAGTGTTCGGTCTTCTAGATTTAACACCGTCAAGTACGGTACCCAGTTATCAACGTTTCTGAAGAACCACCTGCCTTTATTCACAGGGCAAAAATTACCCTGAAGATGGATACATGTTCCTCCGAAACGTTAACTTTATCAGACTGCACAGCGTCACATCCCAAAGAATAATAATCTTCAGAGTCGGAGTCTCCTATCTTGTGAAGTACTCCTACTTATATGCCAACGGCTACTGCGTATACAGGGGAGAAAGGGGCAAGTTCGACATGTTAAGAAAAAGCTCGGGATAATTATTTACGTACGTTAATTACGCATGTTATTCCGACATTCAATAAATATACATAGATCTGCCATAAGTTCTGTCCCAAATTTCATTTAGTCCGCAGCTACAGACAATGAGGCGGAAGGGTTCAAAGGTTGGTTATTTTTGGACTATAGACTCTTCAGGCACTTGTGGCAAGGCAGTTTGTTCACGTCTCTCGCAGTGTTAACATGCAGTGGGGTTTCAAGGAAACCCGTGTGGCTGTGATTGCCCTTCACAAATGCGGAAAATCAGATTCTCAAATTTTCAAACTCTTGAAACCATCGAAAATTTCGTCTATCGGGCAATTAAACGTTATAAGGAACTGCGGGGTTTTGAAGACAGGGCTCAGTCAGGACACCTGAAAAGTTTGAGGGCTGAAGCCGCTATCAAAACAGCAGAGGAGCGGATTCGCCGAAATCTGCTCTGGAAACAGAAGATCGAGTCCCGAGAGCTGAACATATCGACCCAATCAAGTCGTGCCTCATCAGGAACGATCTACACATGACAGCGCACCTCGGCTCAAAGAGACACCGCCTTACTCCTACTTTGAAGGATATCTGAAGGACAAGAGAAAAGCGTCTCCTCCAGCGGGACGCTGAGAACGGGAACGAGAACATCCTCTACACGGACGAGAAAATTGTCACCATCGAGGAGCAGTATAACAACCAGAACAACAAGATTTATGCTCAAACATCCCCTGATGTGCATTCTGAGGGTGCAGGGATGACATCACCCTTCCTACGTCATGGTTTGGTGGAAGGTGTCCCATCAGGGGGAGACACATCTTCATTTTTGCAAGAAAGGGTTGAAACTGGTGTCCGAGTGCATCAAGAGGACGTGCTACAAGGAGTTGTGAAACAGCTTAACATGACCCTCTTCAGTGGCCAGGAATGGGTCTTCCAGCAGGACTCAGTTCCTGCCCAAAAGCCAAGACGACTCAGGAGTGGCTGCGGAGGAACGTTTTGGCCTTTATCAGCGCCGGGGATTGGCCCACGGGGAGTCCATACCTCAACCCCCGGGACTGTGAGCGGTTTTGGAGGGCATGGCTTGCCAATAGCGTCGCAACAACCTGGACAGTCTGAAGACATCCCTCGTGAAAGCAACGGCAGAGATCCCCCCGGAGATGGTTCGTGCCGCGATAGCAGAGTGGCCGGAGCGTCTCAAGGCTGGCGTCGAGGCAGAGGGCGGCCATTTTGAGTGGCATTATTATAAATAAAATATTAAAACTATTGCTAATAAATTATTTAGTTCGAAAAGTTTATGTTCTGTTTCATTTTCCTTCTAGGTCACAATATACTTTGGACAGAACTTATGGCAGGACTGTGTATATTAACTTCACACAAAAGCAGTATAAATCGTCCATTATACCACTTTCTTCTGAAGTCGATGATACAGCCGAAATTTCTCTGCATGATGAGGAAATTCGGTAATAGTAATTATTTTACTTACATTGCCTCATACTTCCATAATTCGAAACACAAACATTATAATATTATAAAACCATATTTTGAAGCTCTTTCAGCACAAGAAGAATCTGAAGAGCTGAAAATAACTACGAAGTTTCAAGTTCGCTGAAAACAGGCAAAACATATTTCGACACGGGGCATGCTACAGCCTGAATAACGTAATAACAGAACTGGAACAAGTGAAAGCATTACTACTTTTAGGGAACAGAATGTCAGTCGGGAGGAAGAGCAACGGTGCTGAAAAACCTTTCCCAAACGGCGCAGTGAAAAATACGAACTGAAAACCTTAGCACAGGTGGGAAAAGCGTTGACGAATGCCTGGCGAAAAGACCCTAGTCATTACTTTCAGAATTACTACCAACTAATTTCAAATTCTTTAGGCTAAATGTCAATATAATGATTATTATAACCACAAAGATTGATGAAATGGACTACGAAACAATAAGTGCCTCTCAAGACAAGAAATATCAGACGACAGTGTGCACTCGCTCGCACCTGTTGTCAGACACGGCCTTTCAAACTGCTTAGCAATTAAGCAAGTCAAGGTTCGTACCAGTAAAATATAATAATACTTCAAACTGGCACCGCGTGCTGAAGATGTCCCGTCTTCCCTCACTGATAAAGCAGACACCACATTAAAAAAAAAAAACTACGGTACCATTCAGTCGACAAAAGAGGGCACAGGCATAGAGAGACAAATAATTCACTACTTTGGACAAAACTTCCCTAGAACACAAGCCACTATTAAATACTCAGCTTAATTTTGACATGACATTTTCTCCATCCCATCTAAGTGAGATAGTGGAAGGGAATTTCACAGAATGGAAACGATAGATCAGGTATAATGCCCGTAAAGAACCGATATATTTCTTTCGAACCCAACACCGATTTAACCCTGTAAAAAAAAACAGAAATTTACATTTCTACAAACCCAGAGGAACTAGGTATGGTGGCACACAACTGCCCTCAACTCTGCAACTTCTGAGCCCCCACCCCGCCATGTACACATACGTTGGAATAAGGGTGGGGCACACGTTCCTGCATTATATATGGATCGATTGCGAATTCCCACAACAACCACAAATTTCTGGTCTGGGTGGTAGTGGGACAGTAAAATAAAATTATTCCGTACAATCGAGTTGGCTGATTCGATTCGACGATAAATCCATCCTTGCGATAGATGAGAGAGGACAGGGAGGCTTACCGTACGTGTCTTTACTGCCTCAGACAATGCTGCGCCTTCCAATATCCTCTGCCGGCATCAGCAGAAACAACCCCTCAGCATACCGTTGTCAGCGTGCCATACACAGAATTGAACAATCTCGAGCACGTGCGCTTTACATACAGCCACCAATTCCGAGGGTTTTAAAATCACTCGCCGGCTGCGTGGTGTATGAAAGGTGCCCGAAGGATTACAAAATTACACATTGTAGTCTTTCTAGTAGATATTTATTCCCCAGTTCAGTTAAATGACCCTATCTCGATGCACAAAAATACAAAACGTTAAATCGTGATTGTGAAATACGACTTGAGAATTCTGTGGGAAGAAGATGCCGTAGCCTGTTTTTTAAAATTATTCCAGAGCTTCCTTGAAGCGCTGGGGGAAAACCACAAGTGTCCGGAGTCCTTTTCGAAGTCGAATCCTAGATCTCCTGAATATGAATCAGGAATTCTCACCAGTCAGCCCCGATTTGGGCACATGTAACTGAAAACGTCAAAATAAAAAACAAAAAATAAAGATAAAACTATAGGCGTTTTACCGTTATCACCACACGGCTGTTACTTTATATGTCTTCAAAAGAATACCTGAAGATCCACATGTTCAAACATCGACCTACATAGAGAACACGAGGATCCTACGATGAGGGCGTTAGTACAGGGTCTACCGGCTATTCCTAACACGCAATCTCGCGCGGCCGCCATGTATACAATGTCGACAACGGAAAGTAAACAGATATGGACCAATGCATGCATACGCATTTTCCAGATTAGAGACATGAAAGTGAAGCTTCCAGTACCATAGACGCGCAAATACAACGTACTTATGTAATACTAACAAACGTAACCTAAATTAACTTCAGATGACAAAGTGATCTACCACCAATACCAAAATAATCGAAATACAATCAGCGATAGTAACTGTGTTACACGCACATAGATGGTGATGGCAAAGTTAGTAACTCCCGATTTATCCATTCGGAGCAGTGACAAATGCTTAACGAATATCCATACGATGTGCACAAGCTTCTTCAGATCGGACCATATTAAAATATTACTATTACATCATACAGCACACAAAAGTAAGGGGTAACAGAGCACTCAGAACTAATGTGACACACCCTGTATGACAAAATGATTAGACACAATTAATCAAATATTGCTGCCACTTAGCAGAACGTCTGACAACGTCATACCAAGAAAATTAGTGGGACAGCGGTTTCTGTAACAAGTGCAACCTATTTTCTCTTTTTCAAAACGAGTACAGCAACAATGATATCAATTTCATATTATAAAATCAACTAGATGCACCAATTTCTCAAATTTATTCTGGAATAAAACTCTACGTGTTTCGGAAAGTTCCTCTGTCCATTATCAGGTGTTTTTCACTGTACACACAGCAATGGTATATGTCATACAGGTTTGCTGACAGCTGATGTTCCATCCTGATCCTGCTCGCAAACTGTCAGCAAACGTGTATGACATATACCATTGCTGTGTGTACAGTGAAAAACTCTTGACGATGGACAGAGGAACTGTCCGAAACATGTAGAGTTTTATTCCAAAAATAAATTTGAGAAATTAGTGCATCTATTATATGAATTTATCACGATACACGGTCACCTGAACGTCAAAATGATATCAACTTTAACGCATATTCTACCGATATAAGACAAATTCCTGGAATGTCTCCCTTTGGTTCTCGTGGCCGGACAATATACGCTCTCTTCGTAATAACATACAGATAAGATCCTTGAAAGTCTGTGGCGATTAGCTAACATGATACAGTGAAGTCAACATTACCTGCAGACTGCGTCAAAATCAACGATATCTTTCATCACGCGAAATTCTCCACAGAAGATGGCTTCAAGTTTCGAGCCAGATGAATGTGAAGTACTCTTGAAGCCTCTCTATTTTTATCATTCTATTTCTCATTCAACAATGCTAGAACACTTGTGTCTCCCATACCCTTCTCTATTGTCCACAGGCTACTAGCTGAGAAGAAGAAAGAAATCTCTCTGAAGTGCAGAAACAGTGAAGCGTGAAGGATATGTACCGTGTGCCTTCGTTCTAGTAAAATTACAAACACCAAATGCAAGGCGCTGACGTTGCGATTGTAACTCTAAGGCACCTTGAAAATTGTAATTCTTAACTTATTCCTTTGCATATACCGGGTCCGGCAGGAAAAAACCTGACGATTTTTAAGTTACAATAAAATGAAAAGTATACTGTCTTTTTACGTGAACTTATTACTAAAATTATCTTTATCTTAAAGTATTTCAATGACAATATTCACTTTCTGAATATAGTGTCTGTGAGGTGGCGTCCCTTGTTGTCAGCACATTCCCGCAAGCGGAGGACTTCTGACAAAACCCTGACGCAATCGTTCGATGATCACAGGAGTTCTAAGTGAAGGCGCTCTTCCTGGACGGTTTTTTTTTTTTGCGGCACACGCTGTTTCTCTGCAGTTTCTCACCCACAACAGTACAGCATTGCCACTAGGGACACTGTAGTTCCTATGAATATTGAAGTGCCGACGAAATATCCGCTGAGTCACGACGCCAGAATCGTTGTTTTAGAAATACGTCTCCACAGCGAAAACCCGATGCTGTACAGACCAGCACTTCATGGCAACTGAAATGCTTTGAGTCTCGCTAGAAGGGCGCTCAAGGACAAATTCCCCACGCCAACGATACCACTCACAGCTGTGTTGCCAAATCGTCAGGTATTTCTGCCGGACCCTGTATTCACTTAAATAAAATTATAATGTAGCATAGTATATATCGTCACTACAGATATTAAGAGTACAGCAAATATCCGACGTTATCCACAACAAAACTACATACCAACTACGGAATGCGAAGAACTTCTAAACAAAACAGGCCACGTAAGTATAAACGTACGAATAAGGCCCGCTCGCGTAACCAGTGTTGCCGTATATTTCATATGCTGAGTGTGTGTCTGCAGCCTTTGTTATCCAGCATGCAATGTGTGTGAGACGTATTATATTATCTGTGGCTTGTCCGGCTGTACAATACTTTTCGACATTACCACATAAACGGCCATGATTTTCGGGAGAAAAAAAAATACTGAACACAAAACGCGTGTTTTTATTTTCTCTTCAACTTCTGTCTTACACAATTCTCATTCTTAGAAGAATTCTGTGGAGATATGATCATAAATGTTCATACGTCTTCATTTACAGCACGCCGTTATTTTGGTCAGATTTTAACTAAACTTTAACATTCTCGGCAGATTTTCTAAAAATGCTCAAATATGATATTTAATAAAAATCCACCCAGTGGCAGCCGAAATGTTCCATGCGGACGGATCCGACGAAGATCGCAACGGTCGCTTTTAGCAATTTTGCGAATGCGCCTAATAATAATAAAAAAAATGAGTAGCAGGCACAAGAAATGCCGTTATTGATGGATGTGGGGCGGGGGGCAGGGAATGATATGAACACGGACAGATGATAGTCTGAACAGGATGACAGAAAAAATGAAATGTATCAAGAGTGCCGTTACAAAGGTGGTCACGGAGGAAAGTCTGAACCCTATCGGCGAACAACTCATTAACTCCAAGGAAGAATGTTTTCCACTGCTGAAGACATGGTACTGCGCCTCCCATAAATTCAGTCTGCTATCTAAAGTTCATTCTACACCGCTACACCGAATATTTCTTCGAGGTGCATAAAGCACATCATCAAAATATAACATAACGCTATGACCTCCAACAGCAGTTCTCTCTCGAGATCAGAACGAACTCTTCACCAGCACACAGCTATCAACAATTTAGACATGCCGTGGGTGAAGTTAACATGGTTACACTACCTTAAATTTTGTAACAATGTGTTACTCTCCGAATCTCTTGTTACGACCCCATATGTCTTCTGGTTAAAGGTTACACTGTCATCTTCAATTTGGCTACCTTCTTTTCGAAAATGGTGTGTAAAAAGGATTGGTGGCAAGAGTCGTCACGCACTACTGACAAACGACGAGTACTGTGGCAGTACATCTATTCGTCTGGAAGAGGAATATAAAACCTCTGTCAGAATAGGTGGTCGACATATACGTCTCTGGAATTTCAGAATCCAAGCGTTCGGCCTGTTCGTCCAGTAATTCGACCTGACAACTGTCCAATAAATCCGCCTAACAATAAATGTTAACTTCAGCAAACAAATAATGATTACACTAAAATTGCTGCAATATACGATACGACTTGCTAATAAACAGCGAAGTCTCAGTCGAAGGAAAAATTGTTCTAGATTCGCTGTGTCCCACAAAAGAATGTACGACAAGGGCTTGGCCTAAGACTTTCACGAGCGGAAAAGATGATATTTTAACCCCCTCTATGCAGAAAATGCATTCAAGAACACAGAATCGGTGTCTGTTAGCGGTATTTGAAACGAGCACGTCAGTATCAGATTCCAGCACGAATCTCCCACAACAACCAATAATGAACACTTGAACGATGTACTCCAGCCACCAGTGTCACCCATCCCTCGATGGTTCAAACGAATGAATATTGGAGATCTATACAAGCAGGACAAATGACTCGCGTCACATACACACCATGTAGATGGTCTCACCGCTGTATCAGGCACACTCAAGCATATACAGCAAAATACCACATCTTTGAAAGACATTTCGAGGAATGATGATTTAATAACAGGCCTTCTCATTAACAATCAACGATGTGCTACTGACATATGCAGGTTAACTGGTTTATTCAATCCCGTGTGAAGTCTGGCAGCTGCAGAAAATCTATAGCAACGCACTGAAGTATTCTAGGGTGACCAGCCGCGTACCAACCGACTAAAAATGTCGATGCTTCAGAAGCTGCCTCTGATGCCCCTGACACATAGTTCGAGACGTCGGATTATTAACTGGTATCGACGCCAACATATGGAATAGTTGGAATCCTTAGACAATATTACTTCAATATCCATTTCATCTTCATCATGGTCACGGTCATTCTTAGTCTATAGTGCAGCTTAAAGAAATTACAGAACTTAACAAACAATGATCATTACAAACCGCCGACACAAACAATAAGACTACGAAATATGAACAGCTGGAAGACATTAGTAACAAGCGGATCTGGACAGTGGGTGTTCACCCCGCGACCCGCCAGGTTGTATTATATGGCCCGCTGCCACATTCGCAAATTAATTATTACTGTAAACATTTCACATTAATTTGGGAGGTTTTTACACGTGCGGCCCGCGAGCCAGCCCACAATAACGGTAGTGGTTCTTTGCCAAAAAAAAAATGGTGCATGCCCCTAACACAGACGGAGATGACCCCAAATGAATTCCAATGGCTCAAAATAGCGCCCCTTTTTTGGAATGACTATGATAATACTTCAGAAGCCAGAAGAGCAAAGTCGGTATAGTGACTAGGGTATATGCAGGACAACGAAAAAATCGTGGTTCGTTTCCCGGAATGGGCAAGAGACTTTTCGTCGAAGCACAAGAAGGGTCCAAGCAGCCTCCTATCAACTCGTACCAGGGGACTCTTTCCCCAGGGATAAGGCGGCCGCGACATGAAACTGACCACTCGCCTCCATACAGTGCCCAGATTAAGAGTTAGAAGAATTATACTTCCACTGCTTCACATTCCTTCCTGAAGTGCACAGAACACCTCTGCCTTTGATAACATTTCCTCTGCATAACTACATGAAACGTCTTGAACAGCTGAATGATTACGGGTTTACGTACACATGGTGCTTACCGTGCACAAACACTGCAGAACTATTTTACAAAAACACGTAATCGATGTTGACCAAATACAGTGTACGTGTACTGCAGAACAGGGATATGAATGCAGCCACCAACTATTTTCATAACTAACATGAGAGTTTCTGCTGAGCACTTATTTCTGTCTTGAGACATTTTTTTCATGTCCTCTGTAAATTCACTGACTAAATTTTAAGAGGATGTTGTGGATCCGTACCACCACTCCATCTCTAGATGGGTGTTTGCGCATGCGGCTCTTTGAATAGCTGCGGAAGACCGACCAGGGGTCATGTTTCAATTCAAGGATGATCCTGTAAAACAAGACATGTTCGCAAACGTCTGAACGTTCTAATTTCAAGGACGAATTCGTAATTATCTTCTTCACACGATTTATATTATATTTAAAATGCTTCTTTTTCAAATTACGAAACAGGAGGATATGTTTCTGATACCGTCCCAGGAGGCTAGCTTCAGATCCGCTGCTGCTGAACGTACCCATAATACCACGTAAGAGCTCATTCGGAGTCACCCGACCAACTGTTCTGAGAATTGTGTCGTAACACTAGATCTTCGAAAACTAATGCCTCTACAAATAGTGTCAAGATCTCACTCACAACTCCATCCACTTTCTTGACGCTCAAATCGGATTTTATAAAGTAACTCATTCAAGCCCTGAAGCCGAGTCCTTCTCGAGATCTAATAGTAGCTAAGCTCACCAAATTCCCTGTCATTTATGTAACCCGAAGGCCTATTGCCGTCTTCACAACAGCCCGCTATTTCTGCCAGATCAATACAGTCCACATCCTCACAACCTACTTCTTTAAAATTCGTTTTAATATAAACTGCTGTCAACGCTTAGGTCTCCAAAGTGACCTCTCCCCTTCCGGTTGGCGACTGCACTTGTCATGCATTTCTCAAAACATTCGTGTTGCATAACCCGAACACCTGACTCCCTCATGTAACCAACTGGCAAACAGCAGCATATGCCAACATACTATGAAGTTCATTATAGAGTTTATAAACTTTACAACATAAGAAACGCTAATCGCCAAGGATACAGGCTCCTATATAAAACATAAAACAGTTATTAACATCTATCTTAGATTTTTCAGGTACTTAACGATTTTGTGTACAGACTCTCTATAGAAATACACAGCTAACATACGTCATATGACAGCAGACATTCTAACTGGTAAGCACCCAGGCTCTCACAATGGTGTCTATGAACATTACAGTCTTCTGGGATGTGAAGCTGCGTAATTTGATAGACAGGTATTAATGTTTGGAAGGAATGTGCAGCCTCCATCTTCTATCTTGTACCGAGAGTATGGGAGTTTCAGGTTCCTCCGAAACCTTTCACCGACCTCCCAACTGAGGGCACCATATCCAGGAAGACAGCAGTCTATCTACAATGAGGTTTTCGAGTTGAAACGGCTGGATGAAAAACAAGAAGAGATTCGCGTCAGGCGATCTCACGTTCGTTCTGACTGTACGATGTCTAAAATGTCAATGACATGGGTTGGGTTACGATGAAAGAAATGAGAAGATATGAATTACGAAGCCTATTTTGCAAGCATTCGTCTGCGTAAGTGTGATAGACTGCTCAAGATTTCAGTGAAAGCACAATTTGAATCTGCATAAGTGACAGAGACTATTAAAGATTTAAATGATAGAATAATACGAAGGAATGCTTAATTAAGCACAACGACCCTTTTTTCCAGGTACTCCTATCAAAGCTGCAGATACCAAACTTGCAAGAGAAGGAAGTTCAGTGAACTATGCACACTAGCACCGGAATAAGTTAATAACACCCGTAAGTAACAGAACTGTGTACCTAAATTAACAACAAACACTGCACTGAATTAAGAACAGTAGATTAAGAATGATGAGACACGCGATATTTGCATTTTTACGCAGCTAATATTCGTTACGGTCGAAGCCAATCAATGTCTGTTTATTCTGACATCCGAGTCTGTGCAAAAAGTCGAAACAGGAATTCACACATAGGTCAAATACGTGTTTTCTTACTCCTGTGACATTCATCCTCTCACACGTAAGCAATAACATTAGGGTATAGCGATGGTGCAGTACAAAACAAAAGTGGCGAAATATAATTGCCAAAGGATTATAAATGCGTTTACATTTCGCATTAAGATCACACTGCACAAGACCTAAAGTTAATTTGTTCCTCCACATGCACCATTTAAAAGAGCGATCTCTCACAACCGACGAAGCGATGATTACATAAATGCATTAAGCACACGATGAAATTATAATTCGTTCCATTATGAGTGCGGCTTCTAGCGATGTTGTCATTGCCAAGTCGCTTCACTTGACAGATCTATAATGCAGCCATGACAGCAGAATCCAAAAGCTCTGCAACTCCATACTCATACAAATAAACATCGCTGACAGCCTAATAAAAAGTTCTTATTTATTAGACGTAACAACAAATTCTGCTGATCCTAGTGGCCGCACTGTCTAAGGAGTGGGTCTGCGGCTGCTCGATTGCCGGGATTGTGGGTTCGAATCCCGCCGGGGGCATGGACGTCTGTCTCTGGTGAGTGTTGTGTTGTCAGGTAGAGGTCTCTGCGTCGGGTTCATCACTCGCCCAGAGAATTCCTACCGAGTGTAATGTGTCTGAGTATGATAGTGAATCCTCGATAATGAGGAGGCCTTGGCCCTCTAGGTCTGTTGTGCCATGGTAAAAATAAAAACAACAAACTCTGCTTGCCTAAATAAAATCAATGACAAAAACACGGCTGTCAAATCGGACAGAGAATACAAAAATCGCCGCTTTTCGTCAGCCCGCTTTAACTCTTCCCATAACTGTTATGGACGCGATATCTGGTTAAACACTGACTCTAATGCTTTAAATTTATTTTATATTCCCAACCGGCAGCAGAAATGTGTCCTGTCTTGTGTCTTAACAGTTACAGCTAACTGTACGTGGCATTTCAACAAATTAAACGTTACGCGATAAAGATACGAAAAATAAATATTTCTTCCAATAAATCCAGCGTCGAAGAAGTTAATATACAAAATACACTACTTTGGGGTCAACTCCAAAATACAAAGCAAGTAAGCACAAAACTATTACACGCAATTACAACTTGTTAGAGTAATATAACGTTCCATGTACTCATAAAATGGTTCTTGCTTTCGTGTGGCATTGTAGTCAACGTTGTCCAATTTGGACCACAATTCAAAGTAACTGATGAATCCCAGTAAGTATAGTCCTATGATGGTCATGCCACGAAGAGTCGTAGGAGATGGACAGGCAGGCGGAGGAACTTTATACAACGCTCTATCACGAAAACGTGCAGGCCACGAAGGCCCAGAGGGGGAGTAGAGGTATATCTCTACTCTTTCTTTAACCTCGGCTGTAGATGGGGGTGGCTAGTCAACGCCACGCCCCGGCCGCTATACCCCCGGGAAAGACCCGGTACCCATTGCATAGGAGGCTGGGTAGGCCCCAGGGTTGGTCTGGACGGGTGCGAAAAATCTCGCCCACAATGGGATTCGATCCCCGACCGTCCAGCCCGTTACGAGTCGCTATACTGACTGAGCTCTTCCGGCCCACACTTCTTCACAATAAACATGGTAGAAGTGAGGTTGGCCAATGTCTTTGAAACAGTTACCGCGTTCAGTAATACCGTACTGCGCATGCGCAGTTACCAACCAGTCCCGCCAACACACACACTGCGACTTCTCATGGCGTTACCATAAAGGCTCCCCCAGACCGGCGCGAAATATTCACAGAGGTGGCGTAGGCGACAATTTCGCCCAAGTTTCGCGTGGACTGCGGCAAAGAGATTCGCGTGGTTATCCACACCAACGCGACAGTTTGGTGGTAGCATTTGCGACAATGTACTCCTCATCAGACGAAGAAGAGGCACTTTTATTGCTTGCCTTAGAAGATGAAGAAATTTCCAGGTTTGTATTTCTATCAGACCGCTGTAGATCGTATATTATTTTTTCC
>Ga0123355_10013165_pt1 | contig 12857 bp, 7 predicted proteins | sample TergutEmb28metaG_3_FD_89872 | JGI IMG/M metagenome (GOLD analysis project Ga0123355, IMG submission 89872) | Embiratermes neotenicus P1 segment gut microbial communities from Petit-Saut dam, French Guiana - Emb289 P1 | ecosystem: Host-associated > Arthropoda: Insects > Digestive system > Gut ...
CAAAAATTGTGTTCCCTTATTTTAAAAAAAATAAAAACCCCGCCCCCACAATCTAAAAGAAAGAACCCCCCCCCCCCCCCCCCCCCCAAAAAAAAAACCACGACCTTTCAAAACATCAGGAACCACGTGCCTAGTGAAATAGCATCACATCCCAGAAGACCACCAGAATCCTCAGTTAGCACTGCGGAGATAACCACAAATATCTCAGGATGTTGTACATCTGTGAAATGACTTTCATTATGGATTAGGCACTGCACATCATCAAGGCCCCTTCTAATGCTGCAGTCATGGAAGAGTAGAGCTATACCTCTATCCACCCTCTGGGCCACCCCGGGCCTGTAATGGGATCACTTTACCTTACATCATCAAGGCATGTACCTACCCTATAATGTGGCAGATATACAATCCTTATGTATTATATATCTTTTATAAAATGTTTGAGTACTTTCAGAGTTGTAATATCACCACCATGACATTAGGAGATGTCATTATATAAAATTTAATACAGAATATTAGCTGTTCACACATAGAATCTTGTAGATAGAAAACTGACCGATAATCTTTGTACGTACAAATGTGAATGGTTTTCCAAGACCTTTCTGGAACAGGAAATATTAACTTAAACAGTGACATTTGTTAGAAAATTCTGTTTGAGGTTTCCAAAATGGGACCTTTTGCAGAAATGCAAAACATACATTAAATACTATGTGCTCCACAAACTTAACACCATGAAACACAGTCTTTCATGAGAAGTCTCCTCAGATAGTCAAAAAATTGCTTGCATTTTATGGAACCCGAAGGTTCATTAGCAGGGGTCAAAAGAGCCTACAAGAGCTGTGCTCCACAATGCTTAAGGTAAAGTGCACAATGACTAGTTGAATCAAATGCAGACTTTCTGTGTCTTATGTAATCCTAACCTTTAATACAGTTATTATGTGTGACTGTGGTATATACAGTCTCACACCATACATCAAAATTCCACATGAAGCCATCTTCTCTCATTTTATAAAAGTGACCAGCCTGAATCATGTAGCTGGGTTGCAAAGTATGAATTCTTCCTCCTTGGCAGGCAAAAACAAACCAAAAGATCAAAACACCAGGACAAGAAGGCATTATCTCTTACACATCATATTTAAATCACTAAATTTCTGTATGCAAATACACTGGGAACAAAACTGGTAACACACCACAAAACTATTAATAGGCTAAACCCTGGTCTAACCAGCAAGTAGGTTGTAGTAAATTTCTATCTGGAGTTAGCTACCATAAGTATGTTTTAAAACATTACTTTCATCCACAATATTCAGCAAGACTCAGGGTAATGCAGTAGAATTTGCACACTTGTTTGTAAAAGTGCCACATTTTTCTGATTACTGTGCATTACTGTAATAAATATTACATTACAACACTCTTTAAATTCATTCTATGGTAAAAATGGGATATTCTGTTAATGATAGCTGAAGTGGCAAGCCAAGAAAACAGGCGAAAGCAACATGATAAGAATGTATTATGAAGTTCTGTGTATGAGTCTGGATTTGGTACTATTCTGAATATAATAAATTATCACTGCAAGATACTGGAAGCTGGTCCACAACTAACTCTGGGACACACCTCACATCTTTAATATTTTGTTTTCTGAAAACTAATCTACAGTAGCTGATTTATGTAATAAACTTTATTCACCCCCTTGCACAAGAGAATCAAATAGTTCTATTAACTGACATCACTGAGTTAAAATTAAATAAATATGTATACAAATGATATGACAGGTCACTCAATTGGCACAACTGTATCTGTAGGATGATGTATCAGTGTAATCAGGAAATGTGCTGAGCTGTTATGGTCATTATCAGGAACTATCCTATGAAAAACAAAGGTGTGCAAGTCCTGTAACGTCCATTCTTGTTTTAGACTCCAGTTTTTGTTGTCAATTTGCAACTTTTTTTTACTTTAGCAACATTTTATCTTAATAAAGTACAGTTTCGCTGACTGAGTGCTGTGTTATATCACTGTATACACTTGTTAACAAACACAACAGGATGCCAACAATAAAGACAAATAAATGAATGACCAGGCAGAAAAAATCCTGATAATCATAGTGCCCAAAATTTTCATTGTGACAGCTAGCCTTTTCTGAAGAAGTACTGTACTGAAGATTTCCTGAATATATGTCTTCAATTTTAAGACACAAGACTTGTTCTTGTTCCATTGTGCAAATGAAATTTCCACCAATGTCTCTTGAAGGTGCATCACCAGTCAGCACTGAAGTATCAAAAGTGTCTGTTCATGACCCAGCACACAATGGGCCATGTTTGTACACATGCTCAAATTTAACAAGAAATAAATAACTCTTCGGTGTTATCATTTAACATACAGTTTTAATTACTATGGCAACTCAGAAGTAACGATTCTTATATACATTTTATAATAGTGTGAAATTTCTGTGCAGTTTTTCATACAAGTTATCTTAGTGAGCAGCAGGTATTATATTACGCCACTGCCCTTTAACTATTGACTCCACAGAGCAAAGTCCTTGTGATTAAGAATGTATTTACAATCTATTCTTTTTATTTGTATCCTAGCTTATAATTTTCGCAAGTGATGCACAGATACAGAGAAACTTTTCCAAGGCCTGTCTGTAACCAAATTAACAAAGCAAAATATTGTAATACTGTGTAACAAGGGCAGGGATAGCTCTTTGAGCTACAGGCTGGACCACAGAAGTCTGACTCCCAGCAGGGGTGTGTTTCATTACCACGTTCCACAACAGTTCTGTGGTCCACTGGCTTCATATCCAATGTCTACCGATGATTCTTCACCCGTGTGTGAAGCAGCCTGGTCATGGAGGTGTACCTGCACTCCTCGTATGTTTTCACGGCATGGTGTTTAACTCAGCACAGATGCAACCCCTTATATAATATTTTAATATTGTGGAAAATCAGCAAATTTAACAAATCCCAACATCATATATCAAAACAGACTGCCTGACCCTGAAGATAAAGGCACTATGGTCTCCCAAAACCTCAGTAACTATTTACCCAGAATACTTGAAATTTAGAACAACATTGCTGTCAGCAAGTATCTCCAAATCAGACTTGTTTGAAGGCCAGACCTTTGAAAAACTTACATACTGTACCTTAATGTAAGTAACTGTGTGAACTGTTTAAGTTAAGACTGAATGATTTTAACTTGATGGGTCTGGTACTTTGAGATGATAAGGTCAGCTCAGCACTGCATTATATATGTATAAATGGTTTATCAAATCCTCAACTCTGTATTATTAATTGTAAATTATGCCCAGCCCGTTCTGGTTGTGTAGAATACAGGACAGTGTAATTCCAGTCACTTTCCAATCTGAAAAGAAAAACAAATCATTGTATCTACTACATTTCTGTAGCTATTAAAGAGAAGGAAAAACATGTGCATTCAGGAAAAATAGCCTTGAATGAATGACACACCAAGTTCCAATAATTTATTCTAGCCCTGTTTTTTATTACAGTGGTGTAATCTCAATGTATGAACAAAAAATCACATCTGTAAAAAAAAAAAAAGAAACCATTCTGACAAGTCAGAAAGTGGTTGAAATACATAACTACAATTCTGCCTTCGAACTTCACTTATCACTCATAATACACCACAAATTAATGTACACACAGCAAGTAACATTCTCATGTCAGCATTATCAGAACTGAAAAGTTACAAGATTTTCTCATACGTACACAATCTCACTTCTCTCAAATCCACAGGCAAAAGTCACACTCATCATTTGCTGTTGCACACCCACAATGCACAAAGAAGTTAAAAGTCACTCTCTGACACACACTACATCATGGGCCAGTTCTAAATGCAGACAAGTTGCCCGACACTTCATGCATACTAGTAAATTTTCTTGCTTTTTAATGGTAAAAGCATCTTTAGGAATGCTGAAAGTTCTAAATCTGAAAGCACACCATGAAATGGTGGCATCTTCCTTGATCGTTGATTTTTACACCAATATGGCAATCATCAGTGATGGCTCATGGGATTTTCTTATTGCAGGCTGGGGCTGTGATTCTTATATGATTAAAGAGAAGGCCTAAAAGAGCATTTCTTTCAGCACAGCCACTCACCTACATATGTTTAGAGTAATGAGCAGGGTTAAATTTTCTCACATAATATATTTTTAAAAACCTGCACAATGCACTAATTAAATTACAACAGACTAAATCACAATACGCAATTTCACGTGCCAACTACTACGTGTTTTGGCATTAAGGTGCCATCATCAGGGAGTTCCTCAGCAGCAAAGGTACAAAGATCCAACAAGTATTTCAGGCACTTTCAGGCACCCACACTTCCATCATAAAAGTTAAGTCTTAAAAAGTTAAAAATTCAAAATTACTTATCCACATCGCAGCAACAACCAATACCACACAATGATAAACCTTTTCTATCGCACATTTATAGCCTTTTAAATGTTAAAGGCATCCTTGGGAATTCTGAAAGTTCTAAATCTGAAAGCATACCATGAAATGGTGGCATCTTCCTTGATCATTGGACCTTACACCTTCCTGGGGTGTGCATACAAACATCTGTAGCGATTTATCACTACAGATGTTTGGAATGTAAGAAAATGCACAGAATGAACTACATAAAATTTCTCACACAAGTTTGTATTCTGCTTGATGATGAAGGGGAAATAAACTAAACCAGGTGTTGCACAATCTAAATTCTTAGTCTCAGCCTTCTCAGTGAGAATTAATTGCAAGAATACTGCTCCCTACAGCAAGCATTTAACATTTTGAGGAGCTGGCTATGTTTTTCAGTTGCATATCAGAATGGCTTTGTGCACATGCCCTATGCAGTTCCACCGCAAGGTCATGCAAATTTGATATTCAGGCATGCAGGACTCTGGTGTGAAGATCTTTCTCTCATGCTAGGCAGGGGATAGATTCAGAAGTTATATCCAGAATGCCTTTACAGACTGCCTGCAGTAAGTATCTTAGGAAGAAAAACTGTATGAATAGTCAGTGCAAAAACTTGTGGAAAAAGTTACAGTCGGCTAGAAATCATTTGCTGTGAAGGCGCCAGAAAAAAGGGGCACTCAATTTATACAATTTTTTCCATACATGTGACATTTAGAAACTGATGGTTGCCACCTAGGTAGTCTGAGAAATTTTATCAACTAGAAGAACCTGTGACCTCTGTCTTCAGGATAGGCAGCAGGTTCATCTAACACTGCGAATTTTTACCAGAAAGCATGGCATCACATTTAAAAAAAGATGGTGTCTTTGATTTAATGTGTGAAAATTGAAACACATCATACAAACGAGAACTGCAATCATCTGGGTTATTATGCAATGAGTAGTGGTAATTTCTTACCAATGTTTTGGGACAACTTATCGGTCCCACCTTCAGGGATCAAGAACCCAGAAGAGCGCACTTCTCATCTACTTCACAGCAGAAGCCCAAAATCATGCATCATACTACTGCTGTGCACAAAAAAACAATGACATCTGCATATAAGGGCAAACGACTAACAAATGGAACATACCACATTTTGTCTGTGTGTGTGTGTGTGTGTGTGTGTGTGTGTGTGTGTGTGGTGTGTGGTGTGTGTAACTCTGCTCTGGTAAAAGAACCCCAATCTTTCATCAGGGTAGGCTGCTCATTCTTAGTAGTTTATACAATTTATTTTATACATTTGATTACATGTTTTACAAGTTGTTTCAATACGTTTGGAGAGTTATACACAATGTAATAATATTGTACTATATACGAGGTATGCAGTCACCCACTTTCAGCAGTTTGTCATTATTCAGTGTTCTAAGTTCATCTTGTGTTATATTTTGACTGAAGTCTACTCAAAGAATAAGTTTCATGTTTATACTCTGTACAGAAAGGGAGATTCATCATTTTCCCAAGTTTCAGAATATATGGTTCAGCTTCTTTACTTGCACTAGTTGACACAACTGCACAATCTAAGCCAGGTACACGCATTTTGTCATCTTCTATTAACAGCAGCAGACAGGCAGTCTTCAGCATGCTTGTGAAATGTATGAAGTTGAAGAGTGATATGCATTAATTTTGCAAGATATGTAAAGATATCTCACATCAGCATTAGCATGTGTGCAAGGACAATGGAAAAATTTTAAATTACAAGTTCAGAGTTGGACACATGAGGCATGGTTGACACTGAGAAAGAATTTAAACAGCCATGTGTAAAAACGATCCAGTACACAAGGATTGTAGTATTTTGCACTGTAATAATTCTGTATATTTTGCATACTTTGTATATCTTATAGAGCCTGTTATGCAGCGAGTTCCTGCAAAACCATATGACATATGGTTATTTCAGTGACAGTAAATTCCAATGAATACTTATGATTACATTTTATACCATTCTTCATACAATTAACAGAATTGAACATATAATTCCTTCATTTACGACAACGCCACAGACTACAGAGCAAATTTCTTAGTGACTGCACTAGAAGAGCTAGTCAGTGAAGAGTCAGTACATTACAGACTGACCATTTAGATCTGCAGATGTGTGGGAGGACACTAGGAGACAGAGCATTTGTTCTCTGAAAGAACTCAAAGACAATATTCAGACAGAAACTGCCAGTATTTCAAGATGAGATCAATTATATATCTAGAAATATTTCCAGAAGATTCAAGGCCTGCTAATGATCAGGGTGGCACTTTGAAACTTCTACAAAGTAAGGTAAGTTGAACTGAGGAGATAACATTCAATCTTATTAAACTGCCAGCAGATGTAGGCTTCCCATATGATAATACTCCTACAGCTGCCATGCTCAGGGAAATGACAAAAATACTCACTAAATAATGTTTTCTTTATATGCAGTAAAAATAAGATCTCCGATTAAATAACCAGTATCATGGCTATGTGACACTTGGTTTCCTTATTTATAATTCCTGACATACCAAATCATAGCAGGGCCAAGTGTAGAGTCAAAACTTGTATGATGTTCATTGGGACAACAGCTGCAGCATCTGTAATGTCACAAGATTGTGAAAATATGCCAAACATCACCAAATCATCATTGGAGTGATACATGCAGAAATTCATAGAAAATGGGTGAAAACTATCATTAAGTTAAAAGTAGTATTGAAAGTTCTAAATGAGACAATGGAATGTGTCCTTGTTGGATACTCAAAGCTGGTTTACATTATGGAATTACTGTAGCAGTAAAACAAACCTGTATGCTGTTTTTTAAAAATAAGGTGAAATATCAACTGATGTGGCCACCCAAACCCTAGACATACCCTACAATGCGCTCATAGGCAGTCAGGGGACATTTAATTACTTACATTCTGCAAGGGAAATGCCCAACAGATGGAGAAAGACAACAAACCTGGAATGGTTTATAAACTGTTACTACTGCTGAGTTTGTGATTTAAAAATGCAATTCCACAACATGTGACTGTAAGGCATAAATGAAACAATTTACGGTCACAAACACACATTTCAAACTGAAGATTCTTGTTGGTATGCCTTTCAAATATAACCCAGACTCACAGGTGCTGCAAAGCTGATCTGGCTTCAACTTTCCCTCCTGTACAAATTTCTAGAATTCAATGTGCTGGCTGCAGCATCACTGGCACTAAGTCTCTCCCTGTACAGCACATTTTCACAAATTCCATTTTGTTGCCCGAATTTGGTCAGCCATCCAAAAATGCACTGAACCCACTCCCAATCTCAAAGGTTCATGAAGGTACTTGGCTTGCTGTGCACATGTGGCAGCAGATGCTGATGTTTCTTCTGCTTCCTTCTGGTCAAACCACTAACGGAGGCAGCATCCACCTTTTGTAGGAAGACATTTTCACACCCTTGTTGTTGGAGGTCCTGTATCATTAATGTCATACTATTGTTCGTTATGTCACATATGGTATGTATTCCTATACCATAATCTCTGGAAAATTCTGAAGCCAAATCCCACTACATAAAGGGATGGATAATAGGATGTTAATACTTCCAAAAACCATGAAGCACTCCTGGCATCACCTGTTCTCACCTATGCCATGACCAGTGGAATGACCCTCCCCAACCCCTCCAGCAGAACCTTCTGTATACATTCCAGACCCCAACTCTGCCAATGTGTATGTAAAGGCATGTCACACACAGATAACGCACACCAAGTATTCCACTGTACAAATATGCAGTACTTGCACATACTTACTTTACACTGTAAGAAGTCTTCCAGAACACCATGGACAAGGATGAAAGCTCTCATTACACTGTGAGTCCAAAAGACTCCTGCTACCAAGCTCAGAGAGTAGGGCCATGATCTTGTCTGCTGTGTCTGCTTCCACCACTGGAGGGATACGGTCACCTGATGGTGGAGCTAGCTGTGTCACCTCATTCACCTCTATTGCATCCTCAGTTTCTGATGTCTCACTGTTTTTTATACCTGCAAGATAACAAGCCTTTACTTGCCATACTCTCCTGCTTAACCCACCATATTTATGTGCATGATTATTTATATATGTGATTCAGACTGAACCTATATTAGATACTGGCATAATTTGTGGTTACTGCCCATTACATGAAGCACTGTATACCCCTATTACCTGTGCGCAGATTATCATGTGCATTATGTGCATGTCATGTGTTGGCATGGACAGCACGTAGGTGGACTGAGATGGTAACTATGCTAATGCACAGTACTCTGTTAATGCAATATTGAAAACTATCCCGCCCAAAAGACAAACGCAGGTGTTGTGTGTCTGTGCATAAATACAGCTTGCTGCTATAAGTGGTGCTCTTTTTATTGCATTCCTTTGCATCTAACTGAGATGTCAGCACAAAGGCACTGTTCTTCTATGGTGCAGGTGAGTGGATTGATGTTTATGGGATAAGAAAAAGTGTAAAGTTTCTCTCACACCACTTTTCCAGTTCTGACAATGACTCCTGGCATGCACATAACAATGTTTCTGAGACAACACTATACAGATATGTCTGATGCCTGGAATAAAGAATGTTTTGTCCACACAGATGTCATTATGTTTCATGATTATTTTATGAAACACTATTCAAGACACATAAAGAACAGGTGATTCACTCTCCAATTATTCAAATACTCTTTCAATTGTAGAGATAATATAGTGCTGAATGTCTGGTATATTACGATGTGGATACGTTATATTATTAAGCAGCTTTCAAAGACTAGTATTTAAAGCTAAAAATCAAAGACAAAACATATCACAAAAGGAACCAAATATGCACATAACAACAAAGAGTATGTCATAAAATATGTAACCAAAACAGAGATGTTATTCTATAGTAATTCATTTCCTGTATAATTTCAGTACCTTCTTCCCCTTGTGGCTTACAGATAACTGAAGTATTTTCAACTGAATGCTCCACTGGAATAGCATGACTCGTCATGCAACGGGCTTCCTTCTCTGCCACAAGTTGTTGCACCAACTTTGTCAGTTCACTGAGCTTCTCCCTCATTTCTTCCCTATCTTTTGAAAGTTTTGATAACTGCTCATCTTTCTCTTGTGCTCTTTGCCTCAAAAGAGTCCTCTGTACTTGATATAAAGCAATATATTCCCCTGAAAATAATCAAATATTACAGAAACACAGATCACACAGAAGTGGCAATTTATGATATATTTCCTTTGGAAACCATTAAATTACAGGGCAAGGAGAAGCTGACTATAATAACAGGAGAATTTGTGACATTACTGAAGGTACCACCTCAGAAGTTGCTTGAGACAAATGAAGACAATTCTCCACAGCCCCAGTTAACAACTACTGGCTGAACAATGCAATCAACACAGTACAACTAATATGTATCATCGAGAGATTTATTACCCAAACCTCAACATTTGACCTAAGATCACTATCAGGAGGTACAACTTAACAACACAAAATAATCCTAAATATTCATATAATCACATTACAATTCATAGGTAAACCTCGTTATGGTTTAAACTAGTCACATAACATTAAAATTGATATATTAAAAATAAAAACAAATTTAACATTTTTTATGCATTTTACTCTACACTACACACAATGGTAATATATTTGTGACTTAGCTTATGGCAATATCAGATTATTAAAATTAAAAAATTATTAGATGGCTGACTTCTTGCATATCGTTAACATGACTCAGTAACTGAAATGCTGCTGTCTACCATTAGATTGTAACTGCAGACATGTGATGATTGTTTTGAATGCAAAAACAAATATATGTAAACATTACAGCATATTACCTTTCATTTTAATTTATCAATGTGACTACTGTATTACTAGTTTAATAAGGCATAACAGATTTCCCATATGAAAGGTAATGTGACTATCCACAGAGAGGTGATTATGTCTCTTTTCTGTTGTTAAATTGCACCTTCTGACAATGGCTAAGTTGAAACATGCCCTGCTCCTGTGTCTCAATGTGCACCTAGTTTAACAGTAAGGAAAACAACATAAACTACCAACCATCAGTTTCATTTAACATAACTGATATGAGTTAGAACAATCTTAGAATCACAGATTATTTGCTCACACAATGCCAACTGCATAACTGGTACATAATCAACACTGATTAAATTACTCTGGAACGCTATAAACAGAGATAAAAAAAGAATAAAATCTGTGGTACTGATTTGGCACCACAGATCCTGGAAAGATCAAAACTGAAGACGAATGGAAGGTATGTACTGGTTTGTTCTGTTGAGTTCTGTTTGTCTCAGTTCAACTCAACTCAGCTTTGGTCTCATCTGTGCAGACCTTCCAATATTCTCTCATGAAAATATTATGCAGGACTGTTCAGAAATGATGATGCCTCCACACATTTAATCTGTAATTCCACCAACCACAGGCACATTATGCCACAAATCAATGCACGCTTGTATTCTGCAATGATGTGAAATCTACAATCAATGACAAACTGCTAAATGAACTAGCTAGAAATTTTAGTATGTTTTAAAATTTGATGAACAAATTATATTATGAATCTACTGAACAAGTTAGGACATGTACTCACAGCATAAGTTCTCTTTAATTAACTATTTAAAAACTGTGAGACAGAACTAATCCAATAAAAATGAGCATGTTTTATTTTTCTCTGTGCTTCTCTGAAATATATTCCACTCTTATAAATAATTACGTAGTAGTTACTCTCAAATATGCATGCATAAATGCACAAAAACACACACACACACATACATATTTACAAGTAAAGCATCCATCACAACTGTTGTACAATTTTAACCAAAACCAGAATGTACCTACAAATTTTAGTACAACTATATCAAAGTGTGTTCAAATCCATTCAGCAGATCTCAAGTCGCAACATGCAGACAGACAAGTTGCACTGATTTATGAATGTACCAGACAAAATATTTTGAATTACCTCTATTTTTGATTATTTGTGTATCTTCTTCCCTTCACTGACATAGACAACTAGGATTCTGCCATATTTTACCTCTAATGTCAAAGTCAATTTCATAAGAAATGTCATTTCCCAAGTACTTTACAGACAAAAACTTATTCTACAATGAAATCTGAAATATACTATAGCTCCGTTCATGTTAAGTTCACATTAAACTGTTTATTAACTAATGTTCCACTAAATTAAAAGTAGCTACTGTAGCTATCCCACCCATTTCTGTATGATAATTACATCACTGGGAAAGAGTAACATATTTACAGAACACTTCTATTCACCATAATGAGTGTCTGTTTTCTTACCTCTTCTAAAATAACACAAAATATAACAGGAAGGATGCACACTTTCCATGAACACACTGCTGGAATCCTGCAGTGGCAATTACTTCCTGTGAGATGAGACGTCAGGAGAGCAACATAGGATACAGGATAAAACATTAAGTGCGCAGTGCTGGACTCTTTTTTTAATATTGTCCAGTAAGTGAAACTTCTACTTATAATTATTATTATTGTTGTTGTTGTTGTTGTTGTTGTTGTTACACAATATGGATGTCTCTTGTCACACCGCTCAGGCTTCAAGCTTCACACTGCAGTACTTTCCATATTATGTGTGATGGTCCAAGTATAGCTGTCTTTTGTAGTGAATCTATCGAATGTTTTCCTGGTACAGTGTCCAAATTTTTCCTTAAGCTTCTTGTTACTATTCCAGTGGCTCCAATTACTACTGGTACAATCGTACATTTCAGGTTCCACATTCGTTGTATCTCTATTCATAAACTCTTGTATTTTAACTTCTTTTCCGCTTCCTTTTGCACAACATTTCTGTCTGTGGGTATTGCCACATCTATCAGTGTGCATGTTTTCTCTTTTTTGTTTTCAATTATTATATCTGGCCTATTTGCTGTAACTTCTCTGTATGTGTGTACTGAATGATTCCACAACACTGTAACATCTCCATCTTCACACACTGGCTTCGGAATGTGTGTGTACCATTTGTCTGTGGTTTCAATGCCTAATGCTTTGCATACTGAGTAGTGCAAATGTGTACAAACTTTATCGTGTCTCATTAAATATTCGTTCTTTGCCAAAATGGGGCATCCTGAGGTTAAGTGGTCAATAGTTTCTTCATGTTGCTTACATAACCAGCATTTACTCTCAATTTCTTCCTTCAACATTTTTTTCTTGAAATAGTTTGTACTAATTGCTTGGTCTTGAGCTGCTACTATTGTACTTTCTGTTTCTCCCTTGATGTCACCAGATTTTAGCCAGCGATATGACTGTTCAATGTCCACCAGCTTTTTGTCTAAGTTACGTGGCAATTGTCCATGCATGATGAGCCGTACCCACTGGGCTCGGCTCAAAGGCCGTTACTATGCGGAAGTGATCTACATGGACTTTGACTCCGGTCATTAACTTGCCTCTTGATTATCGTTCGACGATTGGCTGCCGTGAGTGA
>Ga0123355_10013166_pt1 | contig 12857 bp, 5 predicted proteins | sample TergutEmb28metaG_3_FD_89872 | JGI IMG/M metagenome (GOLD analysis project Ga0123355, IMG submission 89872) | Embiratermes neotenicus P1 segment gut microbial communities from Petit-Saut dam, French Guiana - Emb289 P1 | ecosystem: Host-associated > Arthropoda: Insects > Digestive system > Gut ...
CCCTGATGATGGTCGATATATGACCGAAACATGTTGGAGTTAGTAATTTTATAACATTTTATATTGTTTTAACTTATGTATAATAAAATTAAGTGCAATAAGCTGGCTAATTGGTATAATTAAATACAATATTTCAGTTACTGACTACTAGCCAAGAACTAAAATGATAAAATAAAAGACGGTTGCGTTAGGAGGAGCAAATATTTATTTCATTTTAATATTGTAATTATAAACAAGTAAACTCAAGGGCAATGTCCTCTTGAAGCTGGCCTTAGAAATTTTTGTGAAAATAATTACGAATTTGAACTCACTCTCACATACATTGTGTTTAATTTGTCTTTCCCAATAACTTTAAAGTGTTAAATGATTATTCATAGCTCATTTATTTCCCGTTAACGCACTTTTCGAAATAGAATGATACCAGTAAGGAAATATCAAATTAGGGAACGATTAACAACCTAAACTGTTAGTTACTGTAACGAAACATTTGTCAAGGAATTAATAAGCCACCAGGCGTTTGCGGTTTCTGCTGGTACGTTACAAATTTAACCTACCGGTTTATTAAATTCGTTAGGCTCATGCTAATGTACTATTAATTTGTGTAGCACGAATATAATTTTGGCTACATAACACGAAGTACTTAAAGAGTTAATGAGCTGGTATTCCTGATACCGAAAGAAAGACAGGTGGAACAAGGTTTGTTTGCGGCAAAAAAGAGAGGTTCTTGCCAGCGGTAAGAGCCAGTAATCGCAACAGCCTACGAATAATGACGCTCTATATGCAACATAAGCCGGCAAATGGAGCAATATGATGGACGCTGCCTGGGAAAGCGAAAAATGCTGAGGAAGAACTTTAGCAGGAAAGGATCACGCAGCAATGTGATCAAACGTGGCAATTTTCGTCGTAATTTAGAAAGTGAAATTCAAATACGGCCATAATATAATTTTTCATCAAGAAGTGTAAAGTTAATCAAACCCCGAGCACAACGTAATGAGAACAAAAGCAGATTAATGCCCAATTTGAGAGTTGCTATAACCGGACCGTTCCCACCTAAGGGTGATCAGTTCCATGTTTCAATAGCTTTATCCGCAGGAAAATCGTACTGTTCACAATCACTGTACTTGGGCTGGGTTGTTTCTTGGCCCTGAAAATGAATTTTTTCTGTTGAGGAGGATCAAACCCCGCCTTCCATTCCATGCTCAGTAAGGTTAGTACTGACGTGTGTCATCTTCATGAATAGAACAAAACATAGAAGGGTAATATTATTCAACACGGAGATTCAAATCATCTGCTGCGTTAGACAAAGTGTCGGCTGAAGCAGAGTTCCAGTTGCTTCTAAGAATCTGGTTTAGCCATCTTTAGTGTCGTACATTTTAAGAAAATTCTCCTAGGCAAGCTTAACGCTGCAGAAGGAAAAGTTACAACAATCCTATATAATTAGCTGTGCCTATTCGCATTCGACAAAGCGTAAAATCCCATTTGGTTGAGGCACTGTGCTACAAGCCAGAAGGTCGCGGGTTCGATTCCCGATGGTGTCATTGGAATTTTTGATTGACTTAATCCTTCCGGCCGCAATATGGCCCTGGGGTCGATTCAGCCTCTAACATAAATGAGTACCAGGAATGTATCCTGGTGGTAAAGGTTGCCGGTGCATAAGGCTGACAGCCTTACCACCTTCATGTGTCGATTTGCTTGAAATTTAGGAGTCCACAAACCCTGGAACCCTCAGGACCTATCCATACTTTTACAGGGATTGCTCTGACATCTGGTGTACTCTATGCAGCATGCGCTTCCCGTTGTGTGATTGTCTTTCCATCCTCTTTTTCACTCGTTCTAAGACCCACATGTCCTCCTCAGCACCTTGTCCCTAAACGTCCGTACAATCCTTGTAAGATGACCAAATAATTTGAAAACTCTAAAGCAACAGGCGATGTATTTAATTTCTGATACCTAAAATAAAATTACTTACGATTGTAGATTAGTCTAATATCCACTTTACAGTAACTTTAATTAATCGTTTTCACCACTGGCCATGTTAATTAAAGCACAATTTCCTCGGTAAACGCGGAATATAAAATACCAAACAAACAGGAGAGAAAAGACGGATTTTGTAAGAGGCAGGCTGCGTGACGTCATCAAGATGTTCCAGAACTTATCTGATAAATACATGCTCTCTAAGCGTGTCTGCTAGAGCTGGCGTCTCATAAGATGAGTGTCATGGAGATCAAGATAGAATAATTACACCGAGACAATACAAAACTTCATCTGTAGCACTGTGGATACCAGCTTTAGTTGTGAGGTTAAAACAATATTCCTGAGTTCGTAGGCAGAAGACAGAAAAGTTTGACCACGTATAGTTTGATATTACTGCCGTTATGTGGCAGTAATATCAAATTATTCATATCACACATTTTATTATTGTCCATTACGATCCAAAAACAGGGCGAAATTCAACAAAAATTGAAAAGTGTACTTATTGGCCAAACCTAATATTACTGTTTTACCATGGGTACCGGGTGTCTTTCCCGGAGGTAAACCGGCCGAGGCGTGGCGTTGATCAACCCCACCCCTCGTAGTGCCGAGGATGTGTATGGATAGAGTTATACCTCTTCCTCCATTATGTAACTTCATGACATGTTACAGGGTGATTTTACTATTCCCCATATTCTTCAATCTTGAAGAATGAATTTACTGCTGACACACAGCTGTTGTCTGAGAAGTAACAAAACACAGGCAACACTCTAAGCATAATTAAATTCCTTTTATATTTATTTAAATATTAATCTTTGGAAATAATTTTTAGATGAAACTTCCCATTAATACTGCATAATTTTCCTTCCTTCTCGATTCGATCCATTCCTTTCCTCTTGTCTACCCTGTTTCTTTCCTTTCTGTCTGTCTTTACCGTTTTGTTATTTCTGAGTTATTCTTCTCCAAGTCTACAAAAATCCTTCGAAGATATACTTGTGTGTGTATATATATATATATACACACACACACACACACACACACACACACGTCCGTAGTAGCCACTTGTTCAAAAAAGCATCTGGGTCAATATAAATTTTAACCCAAACAAAAAAGCAGCTGCAACTTCTATACAGTATACAACTTGACAATCTTACTCCAGGTGATGAAGAACTCTAATACAGGTGTATAAGTTTTTGAACTTTTGGAATCAAACTGACCAAAACAAACCCGTCCAAATGCGAGTCTCCCAGCACTGCTGAAATAACAGATATAAATTTATAACGACACGTTTCCAGCGGCATCATATTGGGTAGGTTTTTGTTGTTGTGTCTTTTTCGATTCATCGCTGCCGGCCGCCATGATACGTTTTGCAGATCTGTCGGACCTCTCCTAAAGTGCAATTTTAGCAACGAAGAAAATACATATCAGACCTATCACTGGTAATGACAGACAGACGGCTACAGACAGGCTACAGACAATCTACAGACGGGCTACAGACAGGCTACAGACGGGCTACAGACAGGCTACAGGCGGGCTACAGGCGGGCTACAGACAGGCTACAGACGGGCTACAGACGGGCTACAGACAGGCTACAGACGGGCTACAGACAGGCTACAGGCGGGCTACAGGCGGGCCACAGACAGGCTACAGACGGGCTACAGGCGGGCCACAGACAGGCTACAGACGGGCTACAGACGGGCTACAGACAGGCTACGGACAGGCTACAACTGTAGGGGTGCACCTTGAATGAAAGAGACTGGATAAATGAAGGAGAAAGTTCTATGATGAGTTTTTTGTTTATATTAGTCCATTCGCCTGCCCGTCGTCATAAGCAGTAAACATAAAGATGCATGCTAATTTATTAAAGTTTGTGTAATTAGGCATGAACATTGTGCGCCTGGGTACAAATAAATCAGTTTTAACACAAAACAAACAACATTTTTAAAACAGGTACATAAAATTTCGGAAGGCCTAATTTTAGAACAATAATATAATTCTTTGTGGAACCTTTACTTTTTGTTTCTTCTCTGACAAGAGACGTTTTAAAACTTGGCCGATATTTCACTTCTGTGATTGCATTTTGTACAAAACAGACAAAAACATTACAGTAGTAATGATATATTTGCGCCTCCTGACAATAAATGACGTATTTCTGTCCACTGCAGTGTGATTTACTTTGTAACATTGTGACATTGTACATGTACTTACTGCAACCGACCGAGAAGTTTGCGGTTGGTCTTGGCAGTTCTTTGCGTTGGGTAAAGCTGATGGCCTTTTATATGTAACCACTTAAAAATGCATTCAACTGAAGTGCAGTCGTGTCTTGTGCGTGTGCGATAGCACAGTTATTTTCTGTAGTGTTCTGTATGGTTACAGCTATACATAAAGTTTACTTTAGGCTTGTTATAAACGGAACACCTAATAAGTGGCGACCAGTAGAAAGAAGGCCATGCAGTGAGAGAGACACATCTTAAGAAGCATTATCGCCGTTGTGTTTATTCGAACATAAAGGAAAAATTATGCACAGGCATAGCAGTCATAACACAATTATATTTGCAATTATACATAACATATCAACTACATGTTTCGGCCATTTCTGATTTGCTATCATCAGGTTGGATACAATTATCAGAGAAACTATATAACATAATATAATAAGATAAATATAACAGCGTCAGTTTTGACGTTTTGCTGACCGTGCAACTCAGTATGTTTATCTCAGTAATTAACCAACTTGATGCACAAAATTTTTGTTTTACAATAAGTTTATTTCATGCCTCTATATGTTTCGAGCATATGTGCTCATCATCAGGAGGTCAAAGTTGTATTATACAACCTCTGGTATCATCACACTGAAAAAAGTGAGTGGTCTAAAATTACTAAAATACATTCATAATTACATAAATGTATTTTAGTAATTTTAGACCACTCACTTGTTTTACTTTTATGATACCAGAGGCTGTATAATATAATTTTGACTTCCTGATGATGAGCACATGTGCTCGAAACATATAGAGGCATGAAATAAACTTACTGTAAAACAAACACTTTGTGCACCAAGTTGGTTAATTACTAGGATAAATAATGTCAGTGTTTTTGTATCGTATTATACTATGTTATATAGTTTATTTGATAATTGTATCCAACCTGATGATGGCCAAATCAGAAATGACCGAAACATGTAGTCGATACATTATGTACAGTTGCAATTATAGTTGTGTTACAACTGCTATGCCTATGCATAATTATTCCTCTCTAGTAGGATATTCATGTTTTTGACTGGATCTCTATGTTTGCTTCCGAAAGTCATTGCGAATGTTAGGGACTCCGCCCATGTTGTATAGGTCAACTTCAGTCTCTGGAGTAAGGGACAGTACTACAAAGGCACTAGGTCTAGTGTTAGTGACTACAGAAATGTTACTACTTTACCCACGACAGACATGTAATTTATACGCTGACTTCTGGTGGCTACTGTGAAAATAAATTTTACTAGTCCCAAAGCAGGATAGCTACCGAATAAGAAGCCACGTTGTTTTACGTGTGTTACGCGCCTTCGGTACGTAGAACGTCCTGTCACTAAAGAAACGCAAAGAGTGTGGGAGGAAGCGTCATTGGCCTGTAGTAAGGCAAAGTACTATGGCAGTATTACAATACGTATCTGGAAAGACTTGGCACAACCACGAAACCTTAAATCAACAAAGACGATCGCCAGGGATGAAATTCAAACCCAGGCCTTTGCGATTAACCTCTAAAGCGTAAGTTCTGATGAACAGAATTGCAAGTGACCGTGACTTAATAAGGAAATGACTGCTTCTGTCGGTAAAATAAGGTTTCACAGACGCAAATTATTCCGTTTCTCTATTGGTCTGAGCAAAACGAATCGCCAGTGTAAGAGCATAATCAGCATTATGCCTGCTTCCAATTAGGCAAGCATCTTACACAGACAAATTAATAATAATATCGAATTGGTTTCTCAAGCTTCGTTGTTAACTGACAGAATCGGTACAGCGCAGCCGATGTAGCGACTAGCACATGGGCTGCTAGATTAAAAAATCTGAATTAGAGCCCACAGGATCACTAAATCCTTCTCTTCTCCACATCAAGCGGACCTACATTGAGATCCACTGAACTTACGATCCAGTGGACGGTGGCGGTTCTTTCTCTGGTGGTAAAGCGGCCGTAGTGTGAAGCTCAACATATTCAACTATCTAGTGATAACACTAGATACCGTGGAATTATGTTTCATCTCTTTAACACGTCTTCTTTTCTTCGTGCTTGTAAGCATAGCGACAAGTTTAACTGTAAATTAACCTCCTTTTCTTACGGTTCGACAGCCCTAGTGAGCCCAAGCATGCTCACTGTGGAGGTTCCGCGATAACGCTCAAACACACCACACTCGGTAGGAATCCTCTGGACAAGTGATCAGTTTGTCGCAGAGACCTCTGCCTGGCAACACATAACACTCACATGAGACAGATATGTGTCCCGGCGTGATTCGAACTCGCAATCCCAGCAAGCGAGAGGCCGCAGACCCACTCCTTGGACTGCGCGGCCACTGGGATCGGCTCTTGTTCTCACATCTCAATATTTTTCAGAACCTGATCGTCGTTCAGATGCTCTATAATCTCTCCCAATTGTAAAGTAAACTTACACAATTCCGCATACACCTCTCTACTTCACCACCCTCCAAACTATCGCATTAAAAAAATAATAATTTTTATTAACTGTAGTTGGGTTGTCACCCGGTGGCAGTGGTTATTTTACATGTACACAAAATTTGAAATTGGTTACTAATAAATTTAAGTTGGGAGGGCTACATGAGAAGCATGTAGTGGCAACTTGGAATCTTGGGAACCATCTCAGCATTTGCTTATAGACACAGGGAAACCAAGAAAAACATGTGTCGAGGTGGCCGGTCGCAAGACATTCCGAATACTGACTTATAACCAGCAGTCCGGGATCTAAAGTAAAAACAGCAATACACACATGGTACAACAAATACACATAAGATGACAACAGTACACACAAGACAACTAACAACAACACACAAGACATCTTAAAATACAACATGTACAAAAGGTAAACAACACCAAAGTAAGAAAGTACAGTATATAGTTCCTAGTATTTTTTCCCACACATATTGTACTCACACTTTCACCCCAGCCCTTCACTTCTCACCACTTTACTACTCATATAAACTTTTCCCATAAAGTCTCGTTTTTACCCCCTTCCCTACACTGCACTTCACATCACTTCATTTCATTTCACTTCCTTACACTTTTAGATGATTTTCACTTCGTTTTACTTCGCTTCTCTACATTTTAGATGATTTCCAACACACTTTATCTTCCTTTAACTCACATCGATTATCACTTTCCTTACTCTCGTTTAAAAATAATTGGTTTGCAGGGGAGAGTGCCTAACACTTCTGCCGGTAACTGGTTCCAGTGTTGGATGGTCCTATTCACAAAATAATATTTCCCTATATCCGTCCTTTGCCTCCTACTCCTAATTTTCCGTTCTTGATCTACCCTGCTCAGATAGTGTGGCCGTTGTATTCTGTCACCTACAGCCTTCCACGCCCGTTCTCCACAGTACGTTTGAAGAGGGCACATATGCGTGATAACTTTCTACGTGATGCCAAAGTTTCCCAGTTCGAACTGCTCGTATGACGTGCAAATTTGGCAGCTTCCTTTTGCACTCTGTCTAACGCATTTATTTGTCCCTCCCTGTACGGATTCCAGCACGCGGCCCCATATTCAAGAATCGGGCGTAGAAGTGACATGCAGGGTAAACTTTTGATATTACTATTTCCCTTTTTGAGTATTCGCATTGCGAAATGTAGTGCCTTGGTGAATAGTAGAACTGATGACTGAAGCTTCTTAATTCTTAATTTATTTCACCTTTCCTTTACTTCCCCTCTCTTAGGAAGAAATTACACTTTAGTTTATGTGCTATGAACACACAAATGTATTTATTACAGCATAAGCAGAATCACTAAAGAGATGGTCGCGGAACGACAGCAAACTTCGGTCAGTAATTTGATACATATTGGTCTAGAGTATCTGTAGCAACTAAACACTGCTTTGCCATTCACCGCCTTCTATAAACTGCCCATCAGCAAGACACCTCTGTTAAAAGAGCAGGGGCTGAACTGGTAAAATATTACTAACTCTTCAACCAATTTGCCCTGCGACGTACATCTTCTGAAGTGGTTTAGACTTCAATCAATCCACAGTATGGAGAGCAGAAAGAGACTGATTTATATTAAGAAAACGGGAAGAAGAAGTGCAGGAAACTGGAGAGAAAAATTGCTTCACACATTCCTACTGCAATTGCTTCATCAGTCACTATGACTCTTTATTTAGAAGAGCGAGATAAATTTACTGTAGTACTGCAGCAAATTCACGAGACACGGACTGTAATACTGCAGTTAACTTCAGGATCTAAATCGTAACTCCAGTGTGTTCTGACTCTTCCAATAATAATTTTAATTCAAAGCGTGTGACAAATGTGTTGCTATTACCTTCCAGATAACAACTCATTCGACTTTCCTACTCGGTATTTTGTCTAGAAATGCCTCACTTGATAAGGTTGTTGTGCGTGCTCACGTGGTTATGGATCGCCCCTGTTATTACTCTACCTCGTCCGAACTGAGTCAAGAATCACTTCAATTTATCAACCAACGATTGCACATATAATTTCACATAAAACACTTTTAAAACACTATAAAACACTTTAAAACATTCCGACATGTTTCGATCTTGTCAGATCATCATCAGGGTGCTTTGTTCCTTGTTAAAGTTATATTACAGTATTCACAATTCAATTCGTATTTGCAAACGCGGTGTTGTGGCAGCATATCATGTTGTGTTGTGGAGCAGTGGCTAGGTGTGCGTCTTACGACGCACACCTAGCCACTGCTCCACAACACATTCCCACACAACATGGTATGCTGCCACAACACCTCGTTTGCAAATACGAATTGAATTGTAAATACTGTAATATAAATTTAGCAAGGAACAAAGCACCCTGATGATGATCTGACAAGATCGAAACATGTCGGAGTGTTTTAAAGTGTTTTAAAAGCGTTTTATGTGAAATTGTATGTACATTCGTTGGTTGATAAATTGAAGTGATTCTACGAAAATGCACGGTGCTACAATAAGATTTATGAGTCAAGAATCTTACGTCGTATAGAAGTTACTGATAGTGTGTTTGAATCCCGGTGAAGAAGTCTGTCTTCTCAGTCTAGACACGAATGCAAACACGTTCAGGCGACACGTGTATTTGGCATTATCTATCGTCTGCTTCATTCTGAAAACACCCCATACTTCAGAGCCTGGTACCTTTTTCGTTACTGAACTCAAATTGAAAACTGCAAAACAAAATTTTTGGATCCGTTGATCTGAGCTCACCTCTACCCCTGGACAACAACATTGGTTTTAAGCAGCGTACATATCTTGACAAAAAATACTGACGACAGAAGCATAGCTCGCCTTCAAAATGTTGTGTTTGATGGTTGAACAAAATGAAATCTAACCTCTATGTGCCACCTCAGTAACACGCCAACTTAACAGCTCTTAAAACTTAAACAAGGCACGTATTTTTGTATCACTGTCGGCATGCAGAACGTATTCAAAATACAAAATACAAAATACAAAGAAAACAAAGTCAGACTTGCAAGATTTAAGGTCCTCGCACAGCTGTCGCTCAGAATTCCAATTTCCCGTAATATGACGCCGCGTCACTGGGTTTCGGTTTCAGAAGATTAGACGCCATTACCTTGCTTCGAAACTTCGGGATCCGATTACCTAATGACGCGGCGTCATATATAAGAGGGAGTCATCAAACCAAAGCCTTTAAAACAAGACAAAGTAAATTAGGGTGAAAGTAACGAATTCATGAAGAGGTTACTTTCAAAATATTTGTAAGATTAGTAGTACATATGTGGGCCCAGCAGCTCAGTCGTTATAACGACTGGCTACGGACTGCAAGGTACGGAGATCGAATCCCAGTAGGGGTGAGATTTTCCGCACCTGTCCAGACCGGCCCTGGAGCCCACCCCGCCTCCTGTACAAGGGGTACCAGGTTTTTCCCGGAGGTAAAGAGCGGCCGGCGTTTGACGCTGACCCGTCACCCCCTTCTAGTGCCGTGGTCAAAAAAGAGCAGAGCTATATCTTCAGTAAGAAATAACTTCTCTTCCAGTTGCAAAAGCATGTGTCGGTGTGGTTCCAGGCATGATTCCATGACGATGTGCGATACTGCAATTGCTACAGAATATTAGGACACTAGCGGCACAAACCCTAATAGCAAGCTATAGTCACATGGAATTACTACCACCATACTGTAACTCAGCTCTAGGTGGAGGTGAACAGAAGTTCAAGCCATCAACACTTTATTCTTAGGCAGATAGCCCGTAACACCCACTGAATAGACGGCTGGGTTACGGAATTTAAAAGTCTGTGATCAGGAGGGAGAGATTGCTCAAGTTCCATTTTTGTTCGGAAGAAAGAACATAGCACCTAATTCTGTATCTTGCATGCTAGAAGTTAGTAAGCTACAATTTTTAAATTCGCCATTAGAGGCCATTAACCTATAGCCTATAGATATAAGAATTACGTACATTGCTACGGTATATGTCAAACAAGGTTGAAGAAGAGTTTTAAACTATTTTAACGTAATAATATATCAGTAAAAATGCCACTGCTTACTAACCACGTATTTTGCACTGCAGACTAATGCAGTTTTCACAATTTAAACATTCGTACTGTGATCGTTCTAATTGTAACCGCAATACCAGTAATTTAGTTTAGCCATTAAGACTCACGTACGTACGTATTGCGTCCCACCTTTCTCCTTGTCAAAATATACATAGTTCTACCATAGTACAAGGGGTGCGCGTTGGCGAAGTTGGGTGAGGTACCGAGGTGTAAGCTATAAGGTCGTGGGCTCCATCTGCGATGGGGTCATTCAGCCCTGAAGCCGACTCAGCAGCTAAAATAAGGAAGTACCAAGGGTGTCTCCTGGGGGTAGATGCAGCCGGTGTTTGGCGCTGACAACTTTCATGTACTGATTGTTTAGAAATTCTGGGAACCTCACCCCTCTACATCCCTCATGGCCTGTCCAGAGCTGTATAGCGATTGCTTTACGATATTGAAAATACAGCTTTTCTTTTGTTCTTTTTTTTTGAATAAGAAGAAAATGAACACTTTTTAAGTTACTTACTTTTGTTATTAATTGTTAACTTGGTCTTATTCCCGAAACGTAGGTTCCACTCTTCAGACAGGCTATTTCCACAAATCGGTTGCGTCCCACCGGTTGAAAAACACCAAAACCCGCTGAAGGAATATAAATCCGGATTAACCTTTTGGAGCCGGAATTATTTTTTTTTATTTTAGCACATTCTGTATATAAAATGTGAATAATACAGGAACCAAATACATTAGATTTATGAAACAAACTGCATTTTGAAGAGGAAAAAACGGAGAGTATATGCCATGTTTAAAATTTTCAGTATCTATATTTGTTGAATAAATATATAAAATGCAACATTTAGAGGTTAGCGGTGCGGTAAGACCACTATAATCGACGTTAGGTGTCAAAAGGTTAATTTAGTGCAGCGCCTATTATATTATAATATTAGGAATGTGACAGAATATATTCTGGAACGACATCACTGCTTTCTTGGTTGCACATTACGTCTCGAGCTAAATATCCGTACGATAAAACAATCCTCTTCTGGTTTTAACGAATAAATTATCTGTTGATTTAATCTTCTAAACCAGAATTAACGTTAAACCATTCCTAATTAATGGACAATTAAAAAAACGACTACAAATATATCAGCATTGCAAAACGGTTGAAGCTGGAGGTGCAAGTCATTTGTTCGTAGCGCGAAAAGAGAACTGCCACAGAAGAAGTCAGTTATAACAGCGAAAATCTTTCTTTAAGTACCTTCAAAGTGAAGCACTGAAAGACTTGTATATATGATACAAAACACAACAAAAAGACTTTTAACATAAAAAGAACGATACGTTTACTCTACACAGAGAATCTGCTGGGAGGTTATGTTATTTTAAATATAAAAAGGAACAGGTTCGTCGAGTGTTATATGGGCCGTGACATGAACGTGCGACGTTGTCATATATCTGTCACCATAATATTGTGTCTTAAGACGCAAGTAATAAAGACAGCTGCTTATTCTGTGCTTGGCAACGACGTATTTGTGGTGGTATAATTAGAATAAGTTTAATTTGCCCACCTAAAATAAGCGTGTGTGTGTAATATGATTTTAAATAAGGAAAATGGAAGAAACACATTATTACGGTACATAGGTCACAATTAGATGTTACAGCTCCGTGGCAACACTGAGGGACTATTTTAATAACACATAATTCAAACAATTTTTTTCTCTCTCTCTCAAGTTTTCAAGCATGAACTCTATCTAAATTCTTAACACGCTCGCAGCGCTATGGAGGCTCATCTTCATAATGACACTTTTTTATGGATGGAAAAATTCCACATCTCGATATTTATAGTCTTCTCTGGGCCTAAACTTTAGATTCATGAACCTAGCTATTAACGTATTTATTCCAAAATGTGTTGTTTACGTGTCTCAACCCAAAATCCTCCTTCATGTTTATTTTTGGTGGATTAAAATTCGGAGTTTGCAGATAACAGGCAACACAGGTACTGCGTAGAAAAGAAAACCAACTAGATGCTACTGAATGCTTTATTGTACCTATAATCTGCTCAACATATTTCGGGCACTTATATGCCCATCATCAGGAGCTCGAGACTATACTTGTGTTATTGCCGCATATGGTGTGTAATGCTTTTGTTGCTGGTGGTCGGCTGTTAGACACAGAGAAGCAGGCTATGCG
>Ga0123355_10013167_pt1 | contig 12856 bp, 14 predicted proteins | sample TergutEmb28metaG_3_FD_89872 | JGI IMG/M metagenome (GOLD analysis project Ga0123355, IMG submission 89872) | Embiratermes neotenicus P1 segment gut microbial communities from Petit-Saut dam, French Guiana - Emb289 P1 | ecosystem: Host-associated > Arthropoda: Insects > Digestive system > Gut ...
GTGCACTTTCTTTTATACAAGTCAGGATATTTTTCCATCACTTCTTCCTGTGTCAGCCCCTCATAAACACCAAAACTCCGCTCTTGAAAGTCATCTGATACAATTAAAGGAATACGAAGTGCTTCATTGATAATTTCCGCAGTATGCCTTGCTCGTAACAAAGATGACGTTACAATTACCTCAAAACCAATATCCGATAGCTTTTCTATCAGCTCCCTGGCCTGTTCGATGCCTCTTTGAGTTAAAAGAACATCTCTTTTGCCACCGTATCTTTTCTCAATATTTGAGACACTTTCGCCATGACGAGCCACATATAAAACCATTGCTGCCCCCTATTGCCCCTTATACCCCCGCGCCAACTCCTTAATCTCCGCCGCGTTTAGGCGCACCGCATCAGTCACCTTCACGCCGCCTAAGAGCCTGGCGATCTCATCAATCTCTCCTTGCGCATCCAGATTCTTAATATTCGTTTCTGTGCGACCATCTTTTGACGTTTTTTCAATCAAGATATGATTATCTGCCATGGCGGCAATCTGCGGCAGGTGAGTTATACAGATAATCTGCTGCCCACAAGCTATGACATGTAGTTTTTCCGCGACTTTTTGAGCCGTGCGCCCGGAAACTCCCGTATCTATTTCATCGAATATAAATGTTTCTACGCTGTCTGCTTTTGATACCACGCTCTTCAGAGCAAGCATAATCCTTGACATCTCACCGCCTGAGGCAATTTTCGTGAGCTCTTTTAGCGGCTCGCCAAGGTTAGGCGAAATCAAAAAAGCCACATTGTCATTGCCGTTTACACCAAATTCTTTTTTGCTTTCCACTAATATTTTAAATTTCGCGTCCTTCATTTCAAGCTCTTTCAGGATTTTTTCGATCTGACCCTCTATTATACCAGCCTGCTCGCACCTTATAGCATGCAGTTTTCCACAAGTTTCGGTAATCTCTTTATTGAGCTCTTTTCGCCTGGCGTTAATTTTTTTAAGCATATCGCCCGCGTCCATGTAAATCTCATAATCCTGTTGGGCCTTCTCAAGGTATGCAAGCACATCCTCCACTGTCCGCCCAAACTTCTTCTTTAACATATAAATAAGCTCAAGGCGCGCTTCCACATCGCGAAGCTCCTGTCCGCCCCTGTCAATATTATCATTGTACGCCGAGAGGTCTCTTCCAAATTCGCCAAGCCCTATTGACAAACTCTCCAGCTGCTCATGCAGCTCAGCCGCGTCTTTGTCAATGGACACAATTTCCGAAACAAGCCTAAGCGCCTGGCTCATGGCGCTCGCTATACTGCCTTCACCATCACCCGCGCCCATAATCAGGCCAATAGCCCGTCCTGCGTTTTCCTTAAGCTGCTCTGAAAGCCTTAGAGTCTTTAGCCGCCCATTCAGCCTATCTTCTTCACCCGTCTCCAATGAGGCTTTTTCGATTTCATCTATGTCCTGTGCTAATGCCTCAAGCCTCTCGCCAGATTGACCGCTTTTCGCAGTAATTTGTGCGGCGCTTTTGCTCAGCTCTTTATACTCACGCAAAAATTCGGCAAGCGCACGCTTTCGCTCCCCAAGCTCAGGAGGGCAAAATGCATCCAAAATTTCCAAATGCTTCGCCGGGTTCAGGAGCGATTGATGGTCATGCTGACCATGTATATCTACCAAAAACATAGCCAAGTCCTTCAGAATAGCCAAGCTCACCAGTTTGCCGTTTACCTTTATAGTGCTTTTTCCACCTTCAGTGATGCTTCGCTCAATCAGAAGGCAGTTATCCTCTTCAAGACTTATACTGTGCTCTGCAATTTTTTTCTTAAGCTCATCGTTTTGCACAGCAAAAAGGCCGCTCACCACGGCCCGTTCTTCGCCAAGCCTTATAAAATCTTTACCGGCCCTGCCTCCAAGCATAAACTTAACTGAATCAATTACCATGGACTTCCCAGCGCCAGTTTCACCTGATATTATGTTTAGGCCGCTCACAAAATCCACACTCCCTGACTTTATGAGGGCCACATTTTCGATATTCAAGTTCTCAATCATATTCGGCAAGCACCCTTCGCAGACGTTCAATAACTACCAAAACATCATCCGGATCTTTCATTACAGACATAATAGTATCATCACCGGCTATCGTGCCTATTATCTCATGGTTGTCCATAGCGTCCAAAGACGCGGCAACAGCCATAGCCATGCCGGTAAGAGTCTTAATGACCATAATTGACCCGGCCGGCTGCACACCTGTCACACCTTCTTTGAAAACCCTTTTCTGTCGTTCGCTTATCTTACTTTTACTGTCCGACAAAATAGCATATTTCTGCTTGCCTGCTCCGGCCGGGATTTTTGTAAGTCTAAGCTCTTTTATATCTCTTGAGATGGTGGCCTGTGTGACGGCAAAGCCTTTCTGCCCCAGCCTGTCCACAAGTTCTTCCTGGGTTTCAATGTCAAAGCTGTCTACAATACCTATTATAGCGGCATGTCTCTTTTTTTTCATACGATTGACACCCCTTTCAGTGATATCGTGTGTTATAGCAAAAACTTATAAGTTGGAGCCCCAAGCAATGCTTTATCAGTTAGCACTCAATCCATGCCAGGCTATATCACTCATTTATCCCTTTGCGGTAATGAGCCAACTTAGCCTGATACTCTTCGGTCTTATGATAGCCGCAAGATCTAAACTCATAGCACCAGCCACGATAAACGCAATCCACCACACATGCCCTGTATATCTCCGGCTCAATTTCCTTAATGCCTTCAAGCACCATCTGCCATGCTTCCCTCGTTTCTTTTGAGGCGCCCATGCAGAGCCTCTTACGCGAAATATTGATGAATGCTTGGACATTTGCTTCGAATTCGTGCTCAATCAAAGTCGATTGCGGTAACTCGTCCCTGTTTGCGCTTGTGCGGTCTGTTCTTTGTGTACGAACCCAATGCTCAATCCCAATTTTGTGACGCACGAAGTGCACAGAAACCCAAGATTTAATGTCATACCACTTGCATTTTATAGTATATTGCCTTACCGGAGAATGCTCACAAAGCAGCATCCGCCTTTTCCATTTTGACGAAGGCTCTTTCTCTCCGGCCTCCATATGTACAGTTGTATTGGCGGAATCAGCTACTTCACGCCATGTACCTTTAACCCCTAAAATTTTAACACGCAATATAATCCCTCCAGTAGCATACTGCTTTAAAATTAACGCAACTTCATGCGCAGTATATCATAAAACCCTAAATCATTCGTTTTAACAAGCGTCACGAACTTCTCGGATTTCCTAACTCTAACACTTTGCCCTTTTCTGAATACTATGTTTTCCTGACCGTCAAGCGTCAGCAATATATCTCTATCATCACTCGGCTCATACCTACCACCCACTTCCAGACTCACAACATCCCCTGCGCAAACGACCAGTGGCCGCGAGTCCATTTTATGCGGGCATATAGGCGTAATAGCTATATTCTCCATATCCGGCTTCAAAACCGGTCCGCCCGCAGAGAGGTTGTAGGCTGTACTGCCTGTAGGTGTCGCTATTATTATTCCATCGGCCTTATATGTATCCAAGAATTGACCGTTAATATACAAGTTGAACGACTTTGCTTTAGGATGCATGCCCCGCAGAACACAGACATCGTTTAGTGCCAGCAAATCACTCTGTATAACATTAGAGTCTTCATCCAGAACCTCTGCCACAAGCATCATTCGTCTATCCGTTTTGTATTCACCGGCCAAAACCTTCCCAAGCGCGTCTATGCCGCCCGGGCCGCCTTCCGAGTCCGTCAAATAGCCTAATGTGCCTAAGTTAATACCAATTATAGGAACATTGTGCCTCGCCGCGAATTTTGACGCATTAATCATTGTGCCGTCGCCGCCAAGCGCTACTATGAGGTCGCTTGATCTATATAGCTCGTCTTCCTCAGCTGTGCTGCATCCATCATGCACAAACTGCCCAAAATCTTCAAAAACTATGGGATTTGCACTTTGTTCGCGAAGCCAAAGAGCAACCTTAGCCAAGTACGCTCCGCCTATGTCTCTATCTAAATTAGATATTATACCAATATTTTTCATGATACTCCTTGCCCCTTAGCCCCATTTTTCAATGTGTAAAGCAAAAATTCCACGTTCCCATCGCCGCCTTTTATTGGCGACTCTATATGCCCTGCACAGGTGAATCCTGCAACCTTAGCATAATTATACACCTTTTCAAGCGCCTTGTAACGAATTTTCGGATTTTTTATTATGCCTTTTTTACTCGTGGCGCCCCGCCCTGACTCAAACTGAGGTTTCACAAGGAATACGCCGCAAGAACTATCGCTCATGAAAGCGTATACACTTCCCAAAATCTTTTCAAGAGATATAAAAGAAACATCAATGCTAACAAAATCAATTTTTTCAATAGTTGCCGGGTCCAAGGTTCTTATATCGGTTTTTTCCATTGAGATGACTGCTGTATTTGCCCGCAGCTCGTCTTTGAGTTGGTCTGTCCCTGTGTCTATTGCATAAACCTTCTTCGCGCCATTCTTTATCATGCAATCAGTAAATCCGCCCGATGACGCGCCCACGTCCATGCATGTAAGGCCCTCCAGATTTATGCCAAATTCATCTATCGCAGCTTGAAGCTTGAACCCACCGCGAGAAACGAAATTCAGCAGATTCCCCTCAATCGAGATTTCATGATGCTCATCCACTTTCACGCCACTTTTTTGAATCACTTTGCCGTTTACTTTGACTTGCCCATTTTCTATGATGTCTCTGGCGATTATCCTGCTCACAGAAAGTTTTTTTGCCACAGCCATATCCAACCTAGTTTCTATGTTCTCACTCATCCGCGCCGCCCTCAACCACATCCAGTATACTATCCAGCATTTTTTCAGGCGTCAAGCCGCACTTATCAAAAAGCTGCTCACGAGTGCCCTGCGGGATAAACTCGTCTGAAAATCCAAATTTCTTAAAATGCTTAGGAAACGTTGCCATTTCACAAAAACCGTTCATCACCTGCGTGCCAAAGCCCGCCGAAAGCTCATTTTCCTCGAATGTAAACACATATTCATAGCTCGTAAGCTCCCGCACCATATCCAAGTCAAGAGGCTTGGCAAATCGCGCGTTAATAAGAGTTGGATTGTAGCCTCGCTCAACAAGCTTTTTGTAAAGCTCACAAACCCTATCCATCATAGCACCAAAAGACACAAGCGCAATCTGTGTACCCTGCTCCAGTGTCTCACTTTTGCCGAGAACTATGGGCTCATCTGTATGACCATATACCATTGAAGCCGAAGCCCTGGGATAGCGTAAAGCTATCGGCCCGTTATACGCTATAGCGAACTCAATCATCGCTTCAAACTCACGCTTATTCTTAGGCGACATTATTGTCATACCCGGTATGTGGCTCAAAAAAGATATATCGTAAATGCCCTGATGCGTTTCACCATCAGCACCCACAAGCCCGGCTCTGTCTATCATCAAAACTACATGCAAGTTCTGCAAGCAAATATCATGCAAAATCTGGTCATAGCTTCGCTGTAAAAAAGTTGAGTACACAGCAAAAACCGGAATATGCCCGTTTGCCGCAAGCCCAGCCGCGAACGTAGCCGCATGCCCTTCCGCTATACCAACATCAAAGAATCGCTCAGGCAACTGCTTAGCAAAACTCTTCAGGCCGCAGCCCTCAGGCATCGCGGCAGATATCGCGACTATCCGCTCATCTTTTTTGGCAAGCTCTAGTAGTGTTTTACCAAAAACATCGCTATACGAATCCCAAGCCTTGGATTTAATAGGCCTTCCTGTTTGCACGTCAAACTTATCAACCCCATGAAATGCCCCGGGATATTTTTCCGCATAAGAATAACCCTTGCCTTTTTCGGTATAGACATGAACAATAACAGGCCCATCCATTCGTTTAACGCGGTTAATCACATTAACAAGCTGCATAACATCATGCCCATCCACAGGGCCTATGTACTTAAAGCCCATCTCCTCAAACATGGTCCCCGGCAAGAGTGCGTAGCGCAGGCTGTCCTTAGCTTTCTCCAGCGCGCGCCCCATGGAGTTGCCTAAAACCGGCACACTCTTCAGCGCCCGGCTAACATTTCTTTTTGCGCCTATGTATTTTGGGTTGGTTCTGATATCGTTTAAATGTACGCTAAGCGCGCCCACGTTTTCAGATATGGACATTTGGTTGTCGTTCAGAAAAACCATCATATTCGCATTTTGCCCGCCCGCATTGTTTATAGCTTCATAGACCAAGCCGCCTGTCATTGACCCATCACCTATCACTGCGGCCACTTTAAAGTCTTCCCCCGCCAGATCACGGCTCAGTGCAAGCCCAAGTGCTGCCGATATGCTGGTTGACGAGTGCCCTGTGTCAAAAACATCATGAACGCTCTCGCTGGTTTTAGGAAAGCCCGACAGCCCGTCCAACTGCCTAAGCGAAGAAAAGGCCTCTTTGCGGCCCGTTAATATCTTATGAACATAGCATTGATGCCCTACATCCCAAACTATCTTATCCGTCGGGGAATCAAGGCAGTAGTGAAGAGCCAAAGTCAGCTCTACAACACCCAAGTTAGAGGCCAGATGCCCGCCTGTTTGAGAAATCGAATCTATCAAAAAGCTCCGTATCTCGGCACTTAATTGTCGCAGACCTTTCATATTTAGCTTTTTCACATCATCCGGTGAGTTGATTTTATCTAAAAGACTCAGAACGTTTTCTCTCCTTTGCTGCTTTATGCTAATCACTTATCATGCATACATCACAATCGCTATCACAACACCCAAAATCGCTCCGCAAGCCACTTCAATAGGCGTATGCCCCAAAAGCTCTTTCAGTTTTTTATCAAGCACGATTCCTGTATTTTCAATATTCTCAACGAGCGTATTTATCACCTTGGCCTGTCTGCCCGCGGCACGGCGCACCCCGGCGGCATCGCTCATTACGACCACACTTACCGCGGCGGCAATTGCAAACGCCGTGGAATCAAATCCTGACCCAAGCCCTACGGCAGTCGCCATGCTAGCCATAAACGAGCAATGAGAGCTTGGCATGCCGCCCGTGCTAAACATAAGACTTGGCTTTAATCGTTTAGCCCGCAAAAATTCTATAAGTACTTTTAACAGCTGCGCCACGGCCCAAGCAACAAAAGCAGTCCATAGAATCATATTGTCAAGCATTTCTATCAGGTGTTGCATATCTAAAACCCCTATCAATAGTTTCGATCCATAAGCTTGCTCATATAGGTTTTCAGAGAATCAGTTTTAAGGGACAGCCCATCAACTATATCCAACGCTTTGGCATAGTGCTTTTCGTAATCAGCTTCCGCCTGCTCCATGCCATACAAGGACACATGTGTCAGCTTCGAGTTTTTGGCATCACTGCCAACGGACTTGCCCAGAATCTCCGTGGTGCCTTTTATATCCAATATATCGTCTTTAATCTGGAAAGCAATTCCAAATGCCTCTGCCGCATCTTTTATCTTCTCCACTTCACTATCAGATGCAAGTGAAATAATCGCTCCGGCAGCGACAGCGGCTTTGATAATTGCCGCAGTCTTGTTTTTTTGTATATATAGTAATGTGCTGCCAAGGGCAGTTTTATCCTCGGAAATTATATCGACAACCTGTCCGCCTATCATTCCGCGTGTCCCGACAAATTCAGCGACTTCTCGCATAGCAAGCACTGATTCTTTATTAAAATTATCGGCGCATGCATTTGCCATAATTTCATAAGCCAAGTTCAGCAGCCCATCGCCGGCCAAAAGCGCCATTGCCTCGCCATATACTTTGTGATTCGTGGGCTTGCCGCGCCGTAAGTCGTCATTATCCAGGCAAGGCAAATCATCATGAATAAGCGAATACGCATGGATACACTCAATGGCCGCCGCGAATGGCAAAACCACGTCTATATCTCCGCCAAACCCCTCCGCCGCATACAACGCAAGCAGCGGCCGCACGCGCTTGCCGCCGGATTTTATGGAGTAGCCCATGGCTTCATATATTATTTCAGGATAATCGCTGCGGCTTAGCTGCTCATCCAAATATCCGTTAATAAGATTTATATAATCATGCTCACTCTTCGTCATGCTCATCTTCATCCCCTTTGAATGGGCTAAGCTCAAACGCTCCATCCATTTTCTCCCTAAGGACACTGATTTCTTTAGAAACATCTTTCAGCTTGCCGCTCAGCTCACATACGAGCGAAACACCGTCTTTATAAAGCTTCAGCGCTTTATCTATATCTATATCCGCATTTTCAAGCTCGTCTACAATGTCCTCGAGCTTCTCAAATTTATCATTAACACCCGATTTAGGCATCCTGCTCAGCCTCCGAATCTATACTTGTGACCACCGCGTCAAAGCTTCCGTCACTCAACATCACATTCACTTTAAGCTGCAGCGACACATCTTTTATGCTTTTTACTGTTTTTCCATTTGCTGTGGTTATCGAATAACCTTTTCGCATGACCTTAATCGGCGATGCTTCCTCAAGCCTTGCAATCAGACTTGCTTCGCGTAGCTCCATGCGCTCTGTGCGCAGCTTCATTCCCATATTCAGGAGCATTCGCACGCTTTCTAACCTTCGCCTGTAATTATCGCAAAGGCTCTGCGGTTTTACAAAAGCACGCGAACTCGCCAAATACCTAAGCCTTGTATCGTAGTTGTTCATAATATCAAAGATAGCACGATCCAAATGAATTTTAAGCCCCTCAAGCCTTTGAACTTGTGCTTTTTTAGGCTTAATCACAGCAGCGACCGCCGATGATGGGGTCGACGCTCTATAGTCTGCAACAAAGTCGGCTATGGTAAAATCAATTTCATGGCCAACTGCTGATATCACCGGCGTTTTTGATTTAAATATAGCCTCCGCTACAACCTCTTCGTTAAATGCCCACAAATCCTCTGCAGAACCGCCGCCGCGCCCAACTATCATCACATCCGCCCGGCCCCATCTGTTTACAAGCTCAATGGCCTCTGCGATAGAAGGAGCTGCTCCATCACCCTGCACAAGGCAAGGCACAACCACGAGCTTAACTGATGGATCGAGATTTTTGGCAATTTTCAACATATCTCTTACAGCCGCGCCCGTTGGGGAGGTTACTATAGCCAATGTCCTCACATTTTCAGGGATCGGCCTTTTCGTCTCAGGATCAAAATACCCTTTTTCGCTCAATTTGCTCTTCAAGGCCTCAAAGCTCATATGAAGCTTTCCGCCGCGCCCAACATCCATCATGACCTGAACATAAAGTTGGTAGCGCCCCTGCTTTTCATAAACCCCTACACGCCCAAAAATCCGAACTTCCATGCCATTTTCCGGCCTGAACGTAAGGGCATGTGCCGCGTCTCTAAACATTACGCAGCTGATTGCTGAGTGTTCATCTTTCAAGCTAAAATACAAATGCCCTGAGGAGTGATGCGTAAAATTAGAAATCTCGCCGCCAAGCTCCACAGCCTCGAGTAGCACATCTTCTTCTACCAAAGATTTTATATAGTGAGTCAGCGCAGTGACGCTTAACATGACTCCGCACCGCTTGGTTTTTTCGACTGCTTCAAAATTGTACCGAGTATCGCGTTAATGGACCCCGGCGAGGCGTCATCGCAATACGCTTTCGCTAGCTCCACAGCCTCGTTAATGGCAACAGACGCCGGAACCTCATCGCTGTAAATCATCTCATAAACCGCCAAGCGCAGTATCGCCAAGTCAGTTTTATTAAGCCTGTCCGGTGTCCAGGCTTTCAGCGTTTGACCTATTATTTCGTCAATTTTTTCAAGATTTTGATATACGCCGGAAAAACCTTTACGTATGAACTGAAAGTCTGCCAACTCTTCAACATGGCTTTCTTTATAGTTATCAAAAAGCTTGTCTATATTGCCATCTTTCAAAAACTCCAGTTGAAATGTAAGGCAAAAAATATGCCGGCGGTCAACCCTTCTGCTCATCTATAAGTTCTCCATTCGTTATGCTGAATTAATTCCTTTGATGCCGTACCTACGAATCTTTCTTCCCGCCTGACTTCTCAGTCGAAAGGCCTGATATGTTTACATTGACTTCCACAACGTCAAGCCCTGTCATGGTTTCGACCGCCGTTTTCACGCGATCTTGAACTTTCTCAGAAATTTCAGGGATTTTGTAACCGCTTTTGATGAACAGGTTCAGCTCAACCGTTGCCGCGTTTTCGTTTATTTCTAATTTCACGCCTTTAGAAAAATTCTTCTTGCCAAGGCGTTCCGCGATATCAGTAATATTACCTGCAGCCATAAAAGCCACACCGTCTATTTCCATCGCGGCGGTGCCCGCTATAGTCGCGATTACTTCATCCGCTATGCTAATTTTACCCAAAAATCCTTCACTTCCGCTTGTCAATATTTCAGCCATATTTACCTCCTGTACTTCATGTTATTGTGGATATGATAAACTAGATTGCTCTGCAACCTAAGAATTAACTAAAATATATAAATATAAGCATTCTTCCCTTTTCACACAGTATACCATAAAAAAACATTGCGTCAATACGAGTACTTTTAAACCATGCGCAGGCGCGTAGGGACGACCGTCCTCGGCCGTCCGCTACTGCTTTAACTTACTTATTTCACATAAGCAAGCGCTTCAATTTCCAGAACAGCGCCTTTGGGCAGTCCCGCTACTGCGTAGCAGCTTCTGGCCGGATACGGCTCAGTGAAAAATTCCGCATAAACCTCGTTAAACGCCGCAAAATCAGCCATGTCAGTCAAAAACACAGTTACTTTGACCACATCATCCATCTTCGCTCCGCCTGCTTCGAGTATGAACTTTATGTTCATGAGTGTTGCGTGCGCCGCTGCTTTGACGTCTGTGATTAACTCTTCGCTGACGGCAAGGTCAATAGGCAATTGACCTGATGTAAATACCAAATTACCAACTTTGATGCCTTGAGAGTAAGGGCCAATTGCCCCCGATGCATTTTGCGTTACAATTGCTTGCTTCATTTGTATCCCTCCATGAATATATAATCAGTTCACCCGGCAAAATATAACACCGGGCGAACTTGTAATTATATAGCTAATCCAGCCTCCAACGCTCCACGCTATTGAAAACATTATTCATAACAGGCCTCTTGTCTCCGCTTATTCTGGCATCTGTCAAGAGCACGCTTTGTCCAAACATTATGCTGACCAGTGGAAGTTCATACGCTATCAACTCTTGCAAGTCATTGATAGCGTGCCAAAGCACTTCTTCATTCAAAGCCCCGGCGACGCGCTCCAAAAGCTCATCAACCTGCTCACAGCTAAACGCAAAATAATTATATGCTCCGGCTCCTATTGCGCTTGAATGGAACAGCGGCCTCAAATCCGGCATTGTCGAAAAATTGTAAGAGCCCAAAAACATATCAAAATTCCCGGACGAAAGCCTTTCTAAGTACGTTTCAAAATCATAAATATCCAGATGTACTATCATTCCAAGCTCTTCCAGATTACTTCGCAAAGCATGGGCAATCGCCACGCGCTCAGGACTCTCAACATTTACAAGCAGTCTGAACTCGAGCCTTTCAAACTGCCCGTCGAGTTCTTTGCTGAGCACACCTTCTCTTTCATGATCTCTGACACCAATCTGAAACAACACATTCCTAGCCTGCTCCATGCTGTATTCGTAGAGTAAGCTGTTCGGGCGATAAAAATGTGATGCAGGATTTATTACAGTGGTAGCCTCTCTGCCTACACCCAAATAAATATTGTTCAGTATGTGCTCCCTATTTACAGTATGGGCTATTGCTTCGCGTACCCCTTTGTTCGCAAGGAGCCTGTTGTTGAAATTAAAGCCCAAAAACACAAAGTTGTTAGTATCATAAGCCGTGACCGACACAGCCCTTGCTCCGCTAAAGCGCCCAAACGCCATAAGATCTACGTTCATGACATTGATTATGCCTTGCTCAAAAGCCATGAAATCCGTCTCTTCACTGTCTGTTATAAGCACATAGGCACGCTGTATATACGGCCTGTTTCTAATCGTCCTGCTTTCGTTAGGCACAAGCGTCAGCCTGACAACAGGCTCAAACGATTCCACCGCAAATACACCGTTACCCACAGGAGCCATATTCCTGTGCGATGTAAAATTTATATGCCCTTCAAAATAGTGCCTTGGTATTACAGGGAACGCGAGCCCAAAACTCATGCCCCCTTGAGGCCTTGTGAAGCGCACCCGGAAGTTTTCGTTATTAATAATTTCTATTCCCGCAATATCTCTTATGACCTCACGATATATATTACTGCCAATATCGCTGTTTATAACGCCCACGGAAAAGGCTACGTCGCCCGATGTTACTCTAAACCCATCGCTCCAAAACGCGTCTTCTCGCAGAGTAACAACAGCGCTCATGCCATCGCCTGAAAACACTATCCTCGACGCCAAATTTGGCGCGGGGCGCATGTTCTCACGTACCTCAACCAAAGGCTCGAATATAAGCCCCAGAACCCTATCGACACTTCTGTCTTGATTTATAAGCGGGTTGAGTGTCTTAGGGTTGCGCATAGCCATATTAAGGCTCATGCCAAAATGGGCGGCGCCTCCGGTCGGCGTGCCCCAGGCAAGCGCTGTGGTGTCGTAGCTGCTATTGTACACCTCTGCCGGTTGCCCGAGATTTGCGAATTCAGGTACGCACCCAGTCATAAACAACATTATATTGCATAAAACGCATAGTATCTTTTTCATTTTCATGCTCCAAATATACTACTGAAACCTATGATATACACTGTAAAGGGCGGAAATAACACTACTAACGTTTATTAGCGACATTACAAACTTTTTTCATATTTCATTGCCTTTTCACCAATATATCCGACACTTTCGTAGAATTTTCGACCCCCAGCATTGGACACAGGTGTTTCAATCACGATTTCACGAACGTCAACGCGA
>Ga0123355_10013169_pt1 | contig 12855 bp, 4 predicted proteins | sample TergutEmb28metaG_3_FD_89872 | JGI IMG/M metagenome (GOLD analysis project Ga0123355, IMG submission 89872) | Embiratermes neotenicus P1 segment gut microbial communities from Petit-Saut dam, French Guiana - Emb289 P1 | ecosystem: Host-associated > Arthropoda: Insects > Digestive system > Gut ...
CACCCATCCTACATAACACATGCGAGATCTCGTACCCAGTTCACCTCTTACCTCCCCAATGTATACAACCCACATAAGCCGAGTATAGCTGCTTACTAAGTTTTTTTTCATTTCTCAACCTGAAGATGGCCAATGTAAAGTGCCGAAACATGTAGTTGTTCTTTATGTAATAAATTCTACACATATCTCTACCATCATACAGTTGTGCTAGACAAATACATACACTCCATTCTAGTTTAATTATAAACACAACGGGGATGACGAACCTTACGGTAAGTATTCTAATTCAAGAAACATTACAACGCCAATAAACACTAATAAGGTGAAAGACGAGGGAAGTTCTTACAGTTTATGTTCGCCATCCCTGCAATACTGCCAACATGAAATTTTAAGCAAACCAACACCGTCTTTGTACCTCCCCTCCTAGCTGCAGAGACACCACATTCATTACGATAAAATATTACTGGGATCAGAAAGAACACAAAAATTAATTTTGATGTTTTGCTGACCGTGCATTTCAGTATAATCCTAGCAATTAACCAACTTAAAGCACAAATTCCTGTTTTATAATAAGTTTATTATATGCCTGTACATGTTTCGAGCACTATGTGCTCATCATCAGGAGGTCAAAATTGTACTATACAGTATCTGGTATCATCACACCTGTAGGTGGCCGTCCGGTGCACAGGTTGTGAGAGGACTGCAGGTGTGATGATACCAGATACTGTATACTACAATTGTGACCTACTGATGATGAGCACATAGTGCTCGAAACATGTACAGGCATATAATAAGCTCATTATAAAGCAGGAATTTGTGCTTTAAGTTGGTTAATTACTAGGATAAAAATGAATACTTTGCATTAAAGCAATCGCTGTAACAGCCGTGCGGCTATAGCTGGCTGAGAGAGAGTGTGACAAATTCAGAGTAAAGATACGATATGAGAAGGGCTCGAAGTACTATATGTAACCAGAAAAATAAAAATGTGTACTCCTTACTGACCCTACCAAATTCTCCACCTTCCAGTATCTTTTCTTGGTTCCCAGCTGGCTACAAATGTTATGGTAACAGTTGTAGACCTATACACAGATTTACAATGTAAACTTTAAGAAATCATTTGCCATCAAAGAACGATAAGGGGGCATGGGAACAGAACGGCCGGTTTAGGGCTATCGTAAAGCGAGCGGCTGCGTTCAAGGCTGGTTGCATTTCCGGTTCTTGTCACACATATTTCGAATGTAAATTCACAAACTCTTCAATCAGCGAAAGTAGGGCACAGAACTAATTAATTAATTTGAAGAATCTGCGCTCCGCCAGCATCTAAAGTTACAGGGATTCGTGTGAACAATAAATCACAACACAATAAACATCCATCATGCTTTCATTTCAAGTGGTTTAAGAAGACTACGTGTACTCTGAACATGAACACAGCAGGCGCAACCGAAACGTTGGCTACTATTTACTAATCGATAGTGCGTCACATTACAGAAGACTTACAGTCGATGTTTTCAGGTTGGGTAGTAAAAGCCATACCGTACTTTCTTTACAAAACCGGCGTGCATGAAGCCCAGAAACAAACATACAACTGTCTTACGGCTTACTGAAGCTGAAAGGGTCTTTGGTGTTTAATAATTTAGAAGAGTAGAGAGACTTAAACTTTTGCAAATTTTAGGATATTCAGAATTATTTCTTATTACATGTACGAGGCAAATAGCCGATGTGGGAGCAAACACAGGCCTATAAATGAGAAAAAAGTAAACATATGATTCTCGTAATAAGACACTAACAAGAAAGAAGTGTAAGGCAGTAAGGGCACGCGTGGGCATGCGGTGGCGAGTTGGTCGAGGCAGTGCGCTACAAGCCGGAAGGGGGACGGCTTCGATTCCCGGTGGTGTCATTGGAATATTTTGTTGTTCTTATCCTTCTGGGCGCACTATGGCCCTAGAGTCAACTCGGACCTTAATAGAAGTGAGTACCAGGGGTATCTCCTGGGGGGTAAAAACGGCTGGTGCATAGGGCTGAACTTACCACGTCCATGAGCCGACTGTCTAGAAATCCTGGAAGCCTCCACCTTCTGGAGCCCTAACGGCCTATCCAGGCCTGTAATAGGATAGCTTTACCTTAAATTTACGGTAATACTGAAAATGAAACACTACGTACAGCAGGGTGGTTCTAGAGTATGACAGCCCAAGAGAATGTAAAATCAATTACATCCGCAGGGTTATGTTGGAGATTAACGTAACCTCACTGTTACAATATACTAATTCAGGAATCCCGAAGGAAAGAGAGAATTTCAGAGAGTTTGGAGTAAATGGGAGCATCAAACTAAAACAAGATACAGTCATGTGGATTAATCTGCCTCAGTATAGGTTCCAATGTTGAGGGCCTGTGTAGACCACATTGTTCGCTGCCCAATTTAAGGAAGGGAATTCCAAGAGCAGAGAAGCAACTACTAGCCCCTAAACGGACCATACCCAGTGGTAACTTTCTCGCCAATCCCACACGCGCGCCATATCTCACCATCTTCCCATTCTTGACCCGATAGCCCTAACAATACTGAGTGAGACGTAGAGGCCAAGAAGATCCTCACGGAGTGGGCGTGTCTCCGTATTACGACATGCACACATGTCATCCTCAGCATGGTTTGTAAACACCTTCAGTCTATTTACTTTTCGTGCGGTGTAGCAAACTGTGTGACAACCACATCTACAGTCATCTGATATTACATGAATCTCATCGTTGCACCGTGCATTTCGTAATATCACTTCAACTATTAACCAACAAATGCACCTATATAACTTTCATTTAAAACACTTAAAACCACTCCTACATGTTTCGATCTTTTCAGATCATCATCAGGAAGTTTCGTCGTTCCTTGCTAAAGTTATTACATAATCACGATTTAGTTCGTTTTTGTAAACAAGGTGTTGTGGCAGCATATCATGATATGCTGTCACAACACCTTGTTTACAAAAACGAACTAAATCGTGAATATGTAATAACTTTAGCAAGGAACGACGAAACTTCCTGATGATGATCTGAAAAGATCGAAACATGTCGGAGTGGTTTTAAGCGTTTCAAAGTGTTTTAAGTGAAAGTCATTTAGGTGCATTTGTTGGTTAATAGTTGAAGTGATCTGATATTACACTTCATTTAATCTTCAGGTTTCTCGGTAAGACAAAACGAAATTCTAACCACAAAGTCATTAAGATCCCGTTCTAACACCAACGTTAATTGTGCAAATCCGGAAATAAAATATTGGCGAAAACGATTAAAATGCGTGGAATTGATGAAAGAATATTTGGGGCGTTGCTCCCAGCAATTCGTATTTAGCTTCTGCTACTGTAAGTCACCGTGACAGGCTCAGAACTCTCGTCCACATTACCATAACGCTACTGCCGAATGAAGAGGTGACAGCTGCGCTGTACAAATGACATATTCTTGTTATTTAACGACACTTACTGAACCGAGTAGGTGTTGCTTGGAATTAAATGACTGTATTCGAAAAATTAGGAAAGGTTTGTCAAGGTCCGGTCGTGGCTATCACAAAGGTGTTGTGATACAGTCTCAAAGGACTACGGAAATCCACGAAAAACTGTCTGGCGCGTCTGTTTCCGGGTCGAAACTCCAACCTGCAGATTTCCGCATTCGACACATGAATGACATCCACTGGCATGATCACATCTGACAATACGAACTGTAACAGGACTAGATTTACATGCCTACGTCCCTTGTTACTGTCTTGCAGGTAGAGGATTGTCAAGAAAAGCAGTTACATTAAAAACTGCTTCATCAGAGATTCATTTCCAAAAAAGGAACTCGTAAATGAGATGCAAAACAGATAAAACAGAGTTTCAAAGATGTATATATGTACACTGGGATGTCTCTGACACTCCCTGACATGTACACAAACGCACACGCACGCATGCACAAACACACACTAAATACCGTCAATGAAATAAATTTCCCTAATTGACTTACTAATTAGTAGAATATATGGCAACAGGCATCATTAACGTGAATGAAGAGGTGTAATTCAATAAGAAAGTTGAAAGAGCTCATCTAATTATATTCATCTTTGCATAATGAGGCCTACTGTGTCTACAGGCCTACAGAGTGAGCATTAGAACTATACTTTCTGAACAGCTCCGGCTTCTGTGGGTGTGTCGTGTTGAAATGCTTAACAATTTCATCACAAAAGACGACACGAATGCAATTCCATACACGGTGCACTTCTTGTCGCGTTCAACACCGAAGGCGGAAACAACGAAGCCTAAAACATTCACCAGGCCTGTCTGTTCGTTTGTAACAACTCGAGAGCCGCTGACTGGATTTTAATCAGATGACACGAAGAAATCTTGCTAAAATCTTCTGACGTATTTCAGTTCGAGTTACAATCTGATAATAACAAAGGTAAAGGTCACCCTACGTCACGCCTATGCAGGAAGAAAAGAAGAGGAGGTACGGCTTCAACCCATTCGCAACCTCGTCGTTCGAAGCGGGTGGGTGGTCAGCACTACGCCCCGGCCGCTTTACCCCCGGAAAAGACATCGTATCCATTGTACAGGAGGCAAGGTGGGCCCCAGGGTCGGTCTAGTCAGACACAGAAAATCTCGCCCCCACCAGGACTCGATCCCCGGACCGTCTAGCCTGTAACAAGTCGCTATACCGTCCACGGCATACCGGCCGCCTCGAAAAATAACAACACACACTCAGAAGAAGAAGAAGAAGAAGAAGAAGAAGAAGAAGAAGAAGAAGAAGAAGCAGAAGAAGAAGAAGCAGAAGAAGAAGAAGATCTGTCTGTAGACGACTCATTCTGTGAGAGCGTGGCGTAACTCTCTAAAACTTTATCAGGGCAACAATAATACCCAACGAAAGAAGTGCAAGAAAAAAAAAGGCATGCTTTATGTTCAATATGCTTCTTCGTAGCACCTTGTGCTTTCAAAATAATTAAACAAAAGCAATTATTGTATTATTTATTACGCGAAATAACCAGGCGAACATGGCAGAACTGTCAACGCCACGCGTACACTTCCCTACTTTTTGTGTTACTCATACCGTGCAGTTTCTTACATTCCATATTTTTAAAAAACCAACAAAATGCGCCAATTAAAACATAGTAAAACAGATGAAACAATACACTTCATATCAGGTGCCAACTCCTACATGTTTCGACAACAAGGTGCCATCATCAGGAAGTTTATGAACAACGAAGTTTCCTACAAGTGTCCAACAAGTATTTCAGGCGCTATTCGCCCTCATTTCCACCATAAATGTTACAAGTCTTAAAATGTTACAGCTCCACATTACACGTCAACACACTGCAACAACACCACACAGCGATAAGCCTTAGTTGTTGATAAACTCCCTGATGATGGGACCTTGGTGCCGAAACATGCAGGAGTTGGATCTTGATACGAATTGTGTTTTGTAACCTATTTGCTTGTATTTTAATTGGCGCATTTTTTTTAAAAGAAATATGGTATTTCCTACTTGTTTGCTCTTAATCCATAATGCAGGAGTAAATGTTAGGCAGTAGGACAATCAGTTAGTGAGATTACTCCTGTCTGTCCATAATTCTCGTCCTTTCATGACCCTCAAAACCGCCTGCATTCATAAAAAATTGTGTGCAAACAAAAGGCGCGCGCGCGCGCGCGTGTGTGTTTGTGCGCGTTCGTGTGTGTGTGTCCGACAGTCTCTGAGTCTGCTCGGGAAAAATCGTCCTTTCTCCTGGTGCTCAATGGAACCAGTCCACAGCAATACGAGCCAAGAACAAAAGTTTCAGTACGTTCACAATTCGAATACGATAATCTGTGTTTATTGGGCTTACGTCGAAAGACGGTGAACTGGTTCGAGTGGCGTTCCTGTAAGAACAGAGGGTACTTACCGATGTTGAGTGTATACTGGGAACCGCTAAACAGGACACTGGTTAGCGCTTACCTGAAACAAACACAGACGAAAACTACATTGAATACTATCACTTACGTAGTTCTAAAAGGTCTCTGCAGAATCAGACAGACACATACAGTATATAATGTGCCGGCAATAAACAAAACCTGGGGCGTTGTTTCCAAATATATTGATTTCCCAAAACCAAAATTCAGGTCCACAGCACACACACACACACACACACAAATTTATACGGCGCCTCAGATCCTTCCGTCACTTTAAAAATACCACTTAAATTAAAAAACGTGCACTTTAAGATTTACACAAAATTTCAAACCTGGTATTTTTTCTGCGATGTACAGGAAACGAAAAATCATATGAAAACAATTTGAAACCGGATTGGATCCTGAAACACAAGTATCTGTACTGCATCCCAGGAAGTCAGCAAGTTCATAATTTTAACTAACACAAGACTACGGCCTACTTGATATATCCTCCATACACAACGTCAGACAATGATATAACACGTTCTGTCAGACGACCAATAGGTGAAGTGGCTCTGCGAAGAGAATCGGGTTACAGACAGGAGCGCTCACGGCTTTGTGCACCAATACAGAGTCACAGCAACTGCTAACGACGATGAACAATATATGCGTCCCTGTAGAGATTTTCACAGCGAATCAAATGTCACGTCAAAAACTATTTGTCAATACAAACTTCATTTTTATGGACTAAAATTATCAAATTAATTACGCAATTTCTTTACATTATATTTATCATTTCGTAAAACATAGACCTAAAAAGTGCTGAAATAAGATTTCCTACCAATCTGTCAAGCCTCTTCCTGGTACCTTCATAAGTCCCGCACTCCTTCCCGACCCATATGTACGAAATGGCTCAGGCTATTAACCGCCGGCCTCTCACCGCGGAGGGTCGGGTCGAATCTTAGGCCAGTTCATGTGGTATTTCTGGTGGACAAGCTCGCCACTAGGACAGGTTTATCTCCCAGCAAATCGGGTGTCCTGTCAATGGCATTACAACGACGAACGATATTAATTCTCTCATTCAATTCATTCATCTACACACGACGCCATACAATCTCGGCAATTCAGAGCGTCGTTAAATAACACATTATCACTACTGTTCTTGCAGCTAACAATAAACGTTACTTAAAGGTAATAATTTCAAGGCTTTCAGTCTACTTTCGCACATCGGATTTATTATGAACATTCACTCCTGCCTTACTTGGCAACTACGACTTTTCAACACGGTTCACCTTTCAACTTTCTTCTTTATCTTTCTTTATTACTGCAATTGCGAAAATATTTTTAAATAACCTAGTAAACACACATGTGTGTACCGCTTATGAGCTCAGTTTAAAATAAATACATTTTCTCAAGCTCATAACAAGCCTTACCCAATAGTTGTGCCTCATGCGGAGAAAGAAGTTTGCACTGCCTCTGGGTTGATGTCGATTAATGCCATGACGTTCGTACCAAATGGCACGAGTTTATCAAAAGTTCAACAGCTACCAGTGTAAGACGGACAGGCGGACAAGATGCCGCAGTTCAAATTTTCCTCATATAATAACAAGCTATAACACTGTACAATTCAAGAGACAATCTGTGTACGTATGTTACTGTCGACATTTGACGTTCGGTCCAGATGCCTGTTGCAGATTTCTTGCTGACAAAGTTGCTGACCATTACAATGAGTTACATCGACGCGAAGGGCGAGGTCAGAGGTTCCACATATTTTAAAACACAAAACTTCTGGACTTCATCCTTCAACTCGTTCGCATAAAGATATTTGTGAGAGATAACAATATGTGACACACACATTCCACTGTTCACATAAATAACATGAACTGCACTGGAGGCAATGTTAAAAACCCCTTTCGAGTAATAACAGTCGAACGCTCCACTTCAATGTTACCTTATTGCCAATTGTATTTTGTGCCTACAGTCGTCATGTGACAAAGTTACTGATTTGTGGCGTTAAACAACTAACGCAGTTTATACACGGCGTCACCGATTATTAAACTGATTATTAAAAACGTTTGGTTTAAGCAGCCTTCGGACCTCCGCAGAATACGGTCAACATAACACCAGCAAGGCAGCTTTTACATTTATTTCAGACTGGCAATACTAAATTCATTCGAATACACCATAAAGTTTAGTAGACAAACTGCTGGAACTGACGTAGAAACCCCCATAATTATAACGCTCATAGGGCCGTGCATCGTAATATATTTCTATAGTAAAACCAACCAAGTGTACCAATGTATCAAATTTATTTTCTTTTGGAATAACTCTACATGTTTTGGACGGTCTTTTCGTCCATCATCGGGAGTTCAAGACTGTACATACAGCAACAGGCATTTGTCAAACAGGAGTATCTCTTTGACATACGCCTGTTGCTGTATGTACAGTTTTGAACTCCCGATGATGGACGGAAAGACCGTCCAAAACATGTAGAGTTATTCCAAAAGAAAATAAGTTTGCGACATTGCTGCATCTAGTTGGTTTTACTATAGAAACCCATAATTATGTCCGTCTTTCATGCATTCATCGCACAGTAATGCACAAATATAGGCTTGAAAGTATCGCCTGAGCACGTTATCATTTGATGGCACTGTTATGGCTGTCACGGTGCGTTACGGGTGGGCTTCGGAATTCTCATAACGCACAGGTTAACTACTCCGACTCTCATACCGGTACGTACTTCTGCACCCACCTGTATCAGTTAAGTCCCCCAGCGATGTAGACAGCACGTTCCTCAGAAATGACGGAAAAAATCTTACACCACGAATGAGGTAGAGCGTTTCTCTTAAAATATCAGAACAAATTCATTATCCTCCACGGTACAGCAAGCCAAAATACCATGTAATTTAGACATTAATGTTTTCCATAAAACCGCTGAGTGTTTTCACTGACAGCTCTGAAGGAATTAAGGTCAAACCTATTAGCGCTGATGAACTCATAGGTACATACGTTCTCTGCAAGAAGTGCCTAAAGTAAGCACACGTGGCTAGGTTTTGTCTGTTCCCTTCCCCGTCCGTGTGCTTCATATCTGACGCAGTTACAAAACGAAAATACTTCAATCCAATTCGGGTCGTGACACCTACCGTCCATGCAGATCAAAAAAAGAAGCTTTTTCAGCTTTTCTCAAAAACATTTCATGAACCAAGCATTAGCCTATACGTAACAGAAACGTCAGTTCACATAATGTCGACAAGTTCCAGTTCAATTTTTTTTTTTTTTTGTTTTCTTGTTCCACTAAGGTATTACATAACGCTGAAAAAGAAACTTACCCAAAATTCAGACGTTTCAAGGGACAAAAAAAATGTAACCAGATATAGGCCTACTTAATCCATTACTCACTCTAACCCGCACACATTCATTCTTATTTCATCTGCTACATGATAAAACCTATGAACTTAATGGTTTCTCTATGTAGACATATGCAGCCGGCAACGAAAATATCTATGTCGATATGTCAACCATTAATCCACAGTAGGATGAAATATATCAAGCAGTCAGTCAAATACGCTGCAACTCTAGTACAAAGGCCGTTGGGCATGTGCATGGAACACGGCAGGTGAAACAAATCCGTTGCTACTGGCTGGGTTAGTACTGGTAGAGCAAATCCATCAGCACTGCAGCTGACCCCCCCACAGAGGGCTAGCATTGCTCTTTCGGGGGCGAGAGGAAGGGTGAGGTACGGAGGGGTGGAAGTGGAGGTGGGGGGTGGGGCAGTCGTTATTCTTGCTTAAATGTACCATTTATGTTGAAGCGCGTTCAGAATCGTAACTATCAATATAAACATCAAACATGCTCTAAACGAGCTGAATGATATCAACTCCACCGACACCCCAGTTCCAGCCTCTCCTGTCATTAAACTCAAAACGCTCCATCGCACGGACTACGGCCGCCACAAACTAGGCATGTTAGTTCATGCTTTCAGCTCCTTCAGTGATGCCATTTCAACGGCACAGGTTACACGAAACTGAAAAGAATCAATTCACGTATCTGAGGACAGAAACTACAAAAAAATCACGAACCAGGTCACGATATGCAGGGTGCCAGCAAAGACCGCGTGTCTCTAATTCGACGTCGGAGTACAAACTGCAACGCCAAAGTGACTCCGTACCGACATTTTGCTCAGTTCCGATCACAGAATTGTCTAGAACGGAAAATGTAACGCGCAAGGAAGAAATAAAAATCCATAAAGAAATTTATTATAAAAACTGAATGGCACAGACCACGAGGAAGATCTTAGCACTAACGGGAAAATGATGTAAAGGCATCTTTAGAAGTACTCGCAGACTGGATGCACGCGAAAGGTATTCTACCTCATAGCGTCCGGTGACAACTGTCGTTGCCGGTAACGGCGATGGATTGCAGCGTCTTACAAGAGGCCAAGAAATTCTTGACAATTTCAAGTGACTACCATTTTTCCAAGATGAACCACACTGCACTTAGTGCTGTACATGTCTGCGATCTATCTGCCTACCAACTTACACATTCCCACCTCTTATGGCTCATAAGTTTGCACTGCCAAATTCTAAGACAATCATATGTTTCCCGCTTGTAGCCACGTTTTACTGCATTCTTCAGAAAGAAATACATTAATAATTGATTCGTTTTTCGGAATGTCTCTACGTTCACAAAACTGCAGCACAGAACCATCCATTAACTACTGCAGGCGTCATGCCCATCTGAGCAGCTCCACCGATCAACATGACAATGACAGCTTAGCAACACAAGAGCAAAAAGATTACAAAACTACCGTGTCTGCCACAGGCATGATGTTCAAGAAATTCCAGGCAAATCTTTCAACCGGTTGGAACGTCCACAGGAGGGCATACACAACAATCACATCACAAGTAAACTCTACCTTATCAACCAAGACGACAAGGAAAGAAGGGAAAGCAGCAGAGGACAATTCTCATGATCCGTTGAAATGAACTAAATTAAGTGCTCAGAACTGCAGCATGTCAAACGAACAAGAACCAAGTACTCCGCTGCTAAGTACTCCCAAGGGGATACAGAATTACTTAGAAACATCCTTACGAACTTCGGCGAGAGGAAGGCTAGGGTGAACACAAATGCTAGTCACGAATCTCCCATTTTGATATTCGCTGCACGGAGCACGCAGCAAAGTGGTTCTCCGTCCGTGAGAGACTGCATATAATTCCACCCCTTATGTACTTTGCACAATTACTTTTGTCCATTCTCCGAGAACAGCAGTCAATCTCACAGCCAACAACGACGTAACTGAAGCCATAGGAAATTGGTCAACGAACTACAGCATAATTGCTGCCTTGGTAACGACATATTAAGTAGTAACAAGTTATATTCTCTAATCTGGGATGTGACGCAGCCTTCATTGGCAGTTAACTGCCGACGTTTCGGGACAAACATTCAGTCCCATCTTGAAGGGTCAAGCAGTCAAAGAACTACCTATCAACGCTCAGTAACATCCCAGAAGATGGAAGATTTCATTTAGCCCGCAGCGGAAGCTTGAATTCAGACAAACATGTATCTCATGCCATACCCCTATCCCAGACGTTCCGAACATTCAACGGAAGAGTGAAAATACGTCACCACCGATCTCAAGTATCTACTGTTGGCAGAAACTAACTTGAAGGTAAGCAAAAATTGGACCTACGTTGAAGACCCAAGCCCTGTGGGATATCATACCATGTGCAGTGAGGTAAAATTATTAGGCTTTCGGAAGATCTGGCTGTCTCCATCTTCAGGACGGCATTCTTGGATAAGTCAATATGGAGGCACCAATCACCAACAAGACGTCGCTACCAATATGCCAATCCAAATGGCGTCAAATTCCAAAATACTGAAATGTTCATTAACAGTGCTGACACAACGTCTAATCTGTAAAACTCGCCCTTTTGAATGTCTTGACGAAGCAAACCCAGAAATTTGACATACCTCGCTGCAATACTTACCACCCTACTTTTTAATGTCAACCTCATTGGTCAAAGAGTTTCCTAGTTCTATCAGAAAAGGTTGTTATGGGCTGCGCCTTAGATCTTTCTTGCACTTCCGCTCCAATAATCTCGGTTGCTAACGGCAACACAATATCTGCACCCTTTCGGTGAAAATACATTATAATGAAAGACAAATTAAAAAAAAATCTGTATTTTATTACAAAATTTATTTGAATTCAAGCATCCGTCCAATTAACTATTTATTGGTAGCGTTAATTTTGTGTCCCCAACCTTCTACCGTCCAATAGCACGTCATTTCGCCGACATTCAATTTATTAATTCTTTGAGATTCTTAGAACGAAATGCGAATGCTCTCTTGAAAAACATTAATAAGTACGTCTTTGTAATCAATAAGAGATGTCTTTTCTTTGAGGTAAGTACATTATTTTCATGAACTTCTTTTCACAAAGATTCAACAGCCATAATTTTAAATCCAGTTATTCAAAAAATTTGCATCTGTCATGTCCTGTAAGTCCTCAAAGGTCTCACAAATGAATAAAGAGACGAACATGCAGGAAGTTTGTTGAAGAATAAAAGACCAACTTGATGTCACTTGCTATTTTATTTCACTTCTTATGTGCTCAACATGTTTCGGACATTAATATATCCATCATCAGGAGTTTGCGACAATTCTGTTGAATTACCACATTGGTCGTATTGTTCTTGGTTCGATGTGTGTTGGAGTTTCGGTGTGGATGGGTTGGAGTGGTATCCGTATTGCAGAAAAAAGCAACACGGATACCACTCCAACCCAACCATACCGAAATTCCAACACACATCGAACCAAGAACAATACGACCAATGTGGTAATTCAACAGAATAGTCGCAAACTCCTGATGATGGATACATTAATGTCCGAAACATGTTGAGCACATAAGAAGTGAAATAAAATAGCAAGTGACATCAAGTTGGTCTTTTATTCTTCAACTATCACAATGATGCACGGTCCAATA
>Ga0123355_10013170_pt1 | contig 12854 bp, 6 predicted proteins | sample TergutEmb28metaG_3_FD_89872 | JGI IMG/M metagenome (GOLD analysis project Ga0123355, IMG submission 89872) | Embiratermes neotenicus P1 segment gut microbial communities from Petit-Saut dam, French Guiana - Emb289 P1 | ecosystem: Host-associated > Arthropoda: Insects > Digestive system > Gut ...
CTTCGTTCCTAGATTTTGTGGCGCCCCCCCTCCCCCCCCCCACCCCCCGGGTGTGTGTGTGGGAGGGGGGGGGGGGGGGGTGTTATTGGAAGGAGGCATTCAGGTGTTTCTCAAGTCATGTCACAAATTTTTTTTTTAAGAAAACCTGTTTTCAGGCACTATGCATTAGCTCCATAGCAGCTGAAGAAAGGGAATAGTTACAGCCAAGATGAGAAACACAAGAGAGTGTAAATGTAAAGAAGGCACAGAAATTTTCAAACTATGACTTAAACAATTACATTATAGCCATTACATTATATGATTTCTTCCTTATGCATGTATTTCTCCAGTAAAATTTCATTGCATTACACCATACTCTATGTTCACAAACAAACAATTTAGGTTGGTCATGTTTAGCATATGAATTGGACTGTGGGCCTTCAGATGATGGGTGCTATGTAACTGAAAGTGCTGCAATGAAACTACTACAGGTGAGTAACACAGTGAAAGTTTAAATTCATTAATGGGCAGTGAGTGAAACTAAATGGCAAACTATATTAATATGCCACTTCTTTTATATTTGTTCTCCTAACAATTAAATATTTCCTTTATGTCTTAGTATAATGCATGCTAGGTTTTCATACTCACACATAATTGTAGCACTGATCACGCAGAAAGCTGAGAGCTTTGTCCAGCATCTGTCTTGAGAAACGTGCTGCAGAACCTCCATTTGTTCCTAAATCACACTGTCTCTTCGTTTCCTCCAACACACACTCACGGAAGCGAAGGTGTGAGCTGTCAACAATTGAGCAATTTGTAGACCTTCTCCATCATTTGAATTGTGAAGACAATGACTAGGTGAAAGTGCTTAGATCTAGAGAACCTAATGAAAACAAGTATTTTTGGTGTACAATATTAGAACCCCTTTACATTCTCTGAATCATGCATTGTGATAGAAACCCTGTCACAGACTTCAGGATACATATGTATACACCTTTCCATCCAGTGCTCAAACTGGACCAGAAAATTGTTTTGTCTGATATCAGAACAAATTATTGTGTTTCAGTTGATACTGCTCTTCCAAAACCTTGGTATATGTGCACAAAATTACTTGGAATCACATTCTACACTGCTGTGACAACCTCAGAATTCTCACTGCAGTGTTTTAAAAATAAACAGCTGTAATGGCAATGTGATATGAGTGGCATTAAAATCATGTAACTTTATGTTTTTTGAAATATGAATAGACTGCAGTGCTTAATCAGAATTTGATTAGTCTTCTGCCTGACAGTTACATATCCTTGTATCCCATGAATATTTTCTAAACCACAGGCATGCATTTATTTATGAAATCCAGTGGCACTACATCCAAAAAGGGACCATTCAATAAAATACACATTACTATGTTTCATACTTTGATTTAAGCATGAACTTTAGAAGAACATGCTTAGAAGTGCCAAGACTGAAAATACGTGATATATAAACAATAATAGTACCACCAGTTGTACACAAATATATTGAATGCAGTGTATATTCACAACAAACTCCTAGATAGTTGGTCAAAACATGTAGGATTTCATTGTTTATATAAACTAGTTTCAGTATAGTTGTGTGCATTCGTTGGTACCATTATTGTATATATTTAAATAGTACACAGATATATTCTTATAATAAAACCAATGAGATGCACTGATTTCTGAAATTTATTTTTGGAATAGAACTCTACATGTTTCGGACCGGTTTTCTGTCCATCATCAGGAGTCCAGTTCAGTATACACAGCAATAGGCATATGTAATGTAATGTAATTTATTCGCATTCCATAAATCCAGTTTAGGATACAATCCTGTGGACATAGACATAGTCACATACGTACCGTCTAATATAATATACACAGTTTTGGGAGAATCCTAATAATAAATAATAAAATACAGACAATAAAATACCTAAAACCAGTTTTCAATTTTCCATCAGTTTTCAATGGATTATCTCTGATAATTAAAATATTCCTCACTATTATAAAAAGAATTTTTGAGTGCAAACCTCTGTAAAGCTTTCCAGAACGGTAATATCTCATTAGCTAAGTCTTTGATGTTGTGAGGAAGGCTGTTAAAAATTTTAATTCCTGAGTAGTACATTCTCTTTTGGAACTTTGTTAAATTAGCTATGGGTGGATGTAAATTAGTTTTAAATCTTATGTGGATACTATGGATCTCATTGTTTGTATAAAATAAGTGTTTGTTTTTTATCACAAATATTGATAGTGAAAAAATATATTGAGAATATAAGGACAGTATTTACAATTTTTTGAACATTCTCTACATAAGTCTCTCATTCTTGAATCTGTAATGATTACAATCACCTTTTCTTTTGAATTTTGAAAATCTTCTCACTATGTGGTTGATTTCCCCATAAAATTATTCCATAGATTATAATTGAATGTATGTATGCAAAGTAGACCATTCTTAAAGTTTATTGAGACATTATAGCATGTATTGTTTGAATTACAAAACATGCTGTATTCAGTTGAATAAAGAGAGACCAACTTCATGTAACTTGCTTTATTATTTCATTATTTAATGCTCAACACGTTTCGGATGTTAATACATCCATCCTCACGAGCTTGCGACTTATTTGTTGAGTTATTTCATGGGTTTTATTGCTCCGTAAGGATAGAGGTTATTGCATTAGCATGCTTATTTAGTGGTGAGTGTTTAGTTGTGACTAGTGTGGTTGTTTTAGAAAGCGTGTTTCTGCAAATACTGGCTGCTTTGGTGTCTTATGGCTAATAAAATAACCTCTATCCTTACAGAGCAATACAACCCATGAAATAACTCAACAAATAAGTCTCAAGCTCCTGAGGATGGATGTATTAACATCTGAAACATGTTGAGCATTAAATAATGAAATAATAAAGCAAGTGACATCAAGTTGGTCTCTCTTTATTCAACTATCAAGATGATGCGTGGTCCAATAAACATAAGATGCTGTATTCAATTTGTACGTCATTTGGTCTATATGAGCCTTCCATGATAGGGAATCATCAATGATCAAACCCAAGAATTTTGTATTTGATGAGCTTTTGACATAATTACCCTAATAGTTAATTTTCAAATCATAATCCCTACAGTTTTTCGTATTAAATTGTAAGTAATGCATTTTATTATAATTTAATACTAATTGGTTTATTTTTAACCAATTATTAATATCCCCAAATATTTTATCGATTCTTGTTTCAAAGTTTTCCAGATTTGAACTAGTTACTATTATACTGGTATCATCCGCATACAAAAAAATTTTGGTTCCAATGGATTCTAAGTTTGGCAAGTCATTTATATAGATTAGAAAAAAAAAATGGGTCCCAAAATTGATCCTTGTGGTACCCCCTGTTTTATTTTTTCCCAGGTGGATTCAATACCATTATTATGACTTAAAATTACTTTTTGATTTCTTCCATATAGGTATGATTTTACTAAATTGTAAAATTTTCCAGATACTTCATAGAATACAGAATAGAATATAGAATGTCACACAGGTTATGATGACTGCTTGCTCAAGCAGTCAGCATAACCTGTATGACATATACCTATTGCTGTTTATACAGTACTTGACTCCTGACGATGGACAGAAAACCTGTCTCAAACATGTAGATTTCTATTCCAAAAATAAATTTGAGAAATTAGTGCATCTCGTTGGTTTTATTATAAGAATATATCACAATGCATGGTCCTCTGAATGTCAAAGTGCACATATCATGGATCATACAGATTACTTAAACCTGATTCACTCTTTTGAAAATAAATGCATTCAAAGAATTATAATTTTAAAAAATACATTCAAAGCCTTATATTTTGCAGTTACCTCAGATTAATACCAGGATTTATGAATTCCAGCTTTCAGAAATAGCAACAAAGGTGGCATGCAGCCGTTCCAGGTGGAAACAATATTAACATGGTTATACATAGTATTCTGTCATGTTGTGTTATGATAAATATTTTAAAATATTTTAACTTCTATCTAAAATACAAAACACAAAGGCTTTAAAAAAGGAGAGTGAGACTTCCTTTTGCATACCCATTTTATGACAGCAGCTGACAGTCTCTACTGCAATTCATAACTTAAAAGTATATGATATGTAATGGGGCATGCACCAGGAAAAAGGTGGTGGGCTGGTCCTGAGACGACCTTAAATTTATATCTGATTTTAAAAAGTGTGTTGTAGAAATTTTGTCATAAATATAAACATAACATAATACTGTTTACAATTACATTCATATATATATACATACATACATATAAAACTACATGGTCTATAACTCACCTAATTTAAATCACAAGACCTAATCTTGTTTTTTATTTTTCTAGGACTTTCAGATTTTTTTTTTTTACTTTATTTTCAAGAAGTAAATCATGTCAATCGTTTGGTATCACCATGTCTACAAAGTCTGAATTTTTTAATTTGTGTTTTAATTTCATTTTTCATTGGAGGGGTGAGGGGCTGCAGTGCCACAGAGCCTCTTACGCTGCACGTCTGTGTACAGTGCACATTTGACTGCTCTTACCAGCATAGATTAACACGGTTGGCTTCACCAGACACTTGGTCTACCAGATGCTGATAGTGCCTACCACAGTGTTCCTCTCTTGTCAGCGTTGACTTTATGCATGATGCATGTTTCAGATATTCTGCATCACAAAAGCAACACATAAGCCTCACCTCAGTGATGGCGATGCACTATGTTATTATACAACATGCAATTTAAGAAACAATGCTAAGTGTCATTTACAAATGTATTTGCTGAAATGCTCTTAAGGTAGGCATACACATATAAGAGCTTGACGTCTTGGTTCTGTGTTTTCTGTACCAACATACAATGTAATTATATTTCTAAAAGATCTCTTTCTAAATTGTCATTTCAAAGAAGACAAAATGTTGATTTCAATATCATAATTTTTCTCTTTTTTACATGTTATAGAATTTCCAAATACATAGGTAAATAAGAAAAAGTAGATTCTGTAAAGTGATAGTCCTCATGAGCTGAACTTATTCAAATATATCAAATTCAATCATGTTTATACACACATAAATACGTACATATTATGACATGTTTCATCTAGTATCCAGAATTTAGTCAAAGTGACAATAGGACACACAATAAGTCCTCAGCAGTAGAAGTAGCTCATTTAGCACAATGACAAGACTATGAACTGGGCAATTGGGAAATTGAGGTTAGAAACAGATATTTTTATTTTGTTTCCATCATGTAGAGCTGGTCTGGAGTCCACCCACCCTTCTATCCTTTTGCTGAGGGTAAACTGGCCAGCATGTGAACCACACCATTCACCCCATCTAGTACCAGAATGATGAATGTGAGCAACTGTACTTCTACTGTCCCATACAATTTCATGGGGCGGTGCTTAATCATGCACAGGGAAAATTATCCTTCGACTTTTCTTTTCATAAATTCCTGTGTCAAACCTAATATTTAATCTTGGTCATTGATTTGGTGTGCTGTATAAGCTAATCACAACCTCCACACAGAGAGTTTTATATTTGAACAACACACACAGAATGCAAAATGCAAAGGCTTGGTTCTATATTTCATATCATAAATGTTTGGTGGAATGTAAATAATATGATTCAGTTAGTATGGATAAAAGAAAATAAAAAAATAGAGGCATGTTATAATACTCCATACCAGATGATATAAGGAGCTAAGCTGGCATGATATAAGGCTGGAGCTTACCTAAATTGCTTAATAGGTAAATATGAGAGAGACATGATGCATTGTACATCACTATTATGTAGAGATTATTAATTATTTTCCCTAGGGAGATAGTGAATATACAGGCAGCCATTAGAAATCTTAGGTCTTTGGTTAGGTAACTGATTCAAACATCAGCCAGTATGTAGTGAAAGAATAAATAAACACTTTTGGTAAAGAGTACTTCAGTACTGTTTTCAAGATGTTATGCTTCTTTGAACACCAAGTACCAAGCCTAAATACTTCACATGTAATTTAGAAAGCAGTAATACAACAAAAGGGAAAGCTTTTGGAAAGCAATAATCATTTACTTGAGTATCAAAATACTGAAATACAAGTATTTTCAAGATGTTAATATTCTGCCAACTCTAATCCATAATTCGATTACAAGGCACTATGAACTTGGAGGAGTTGATGAACATCCAAGTCTTCTGAGATATGACACCATGTTGATTGGTAAATAGTTTCCAATGTTTTGCCTCCAGATTCAGGGTCCATACAGTCCAACATAATGAATAATTGAGGTTGCTATTCTCACCTGTTTGGTAGGTTGTGACAGTGCACATTTGATGAACAGAATCCACAGGACTCTCAACAGCTTTGTTGAATTCCTGCCTCCGAGCCTCAGTAAAACAGCGATCTGTGTATCTCTTCACACAGTCGACAAATTGACTCCACCGCCTGGCAAACATTGGGATAACCACTTCTAAAAAGCTGTACTGTATCTACGCTATTGCCATAACAAATACACCAGTTGACTAACAGGACCAGTCATGTTAATGGTAACAGAACAATGGTAAAATTAATTTTCTGTATAAAGTTACATAGAGTATTTTAATGTTACACAGACTTAAATACACCTCATGATAACACAATGAACTACTTTTCAAGTCAGAAATTTATCAACAGACTAAGAGGAGTGTGTATTTATCTTCTTAATGCCGATTTAATTTTAGCCTCTTCATTAATCACATTTGTGAGCCCACATGGTAAAATGTTGAATATTTTAATGCAAACACAATTATGTACTTTTCTGAAAATATGCAAGTTTGGTGACTGGTCTATGAAGACTGTATTTATTACTTGTATTAATATTCAGTACTCATGAATTTATTTGAAATTGCCCTGGCTTTAGTAATAAAATTGTTTGTTTGTTTATTTTCACATTCCATAGATCCAAATTAGGTTACAAAAACCTTAAGGATATAGAAATTGTCATATTGTTATAAATATATCTCATACAAAACAGCTTCTAATAATACACGTTAATTATCATTCTTGTTGTTGCTAAACAGTTGTTTGTATTAAAATATATTTATAGCATACAACACATATACTATACAATTTAAAATGATTAGAGATGAGTTATAAATACACTTCCATTGATCCCTATACACAAACCACGATTCCTAATTAAAACTGTATTCTAAATACTCTTCTGCTGAATAAAAGGAATGTAAGTTAAGAAAACTTTTTAAGGCAGATTTAAATAATTTTATCTCGTTTGAGAGATTTTTTATTTTTAGTAGTAGGTGGTTGAATAACTTTTTCCACAAATTCATTGAACAAATGTATTCCAAACATACATTCTCCATTTACTAGGGTATTTAATTTCCATTTAGGTCATATTTTTACAGAGTTCAGAAATGTATTTCATTTTATGTTTATGAGTTTAGTTCATATTCATTCATATTTATTCACCTTCTATTAGATCTTTACTGATACAGAATCAGTCACAATAATACATAAAAGTTTGCAGTGCATTTGTCATAACACAATTAACAATTAAAATACACATAAGACAAGCAAGAAAGGTAATGAATAATAAGAATAAGTTAAGTTACACACTAAATAAGATCTTATAGCCATCAAATCAAACTAAGTAAAAAACAAAGAACCATGATGATTGGGATGCTGATTGATAAAATTCATCTAGACTACAGAAGGTATGTTCTGTAAGGTAACTCTTTAGTGCAGATTTGGAACGCTTAGCATCATTCAACAGAACTTTAATATTTGATGGTAAGTGATTATATATCTTACTTCCAGTATACAGTACTGCTGTCTGCATTAATGTTACGTTTGTAGAAGGTAAATGTAAGTTGTGGTTGAAACGTGTGTTCAAATTGTGAATTTCAGAATTGGATAGAAACGGATCTCTATTCTTGGTAACAAAAACAAGTAATGAGAAAATATATTGAGATGGAACTGAAAGTATTTGTAACTGTTTAAATAGTTGACGGCATGAATCATGACTCCCAGAATTTGTAATGATTCTTAGTATTCTTTTTTGAATTTTAAAAATGCTGTTACTATGATATGCATTACCCCAAAAAATAATACCATATGACATGACTGAATGTACATAAGAAAAATAGATCATTCTCAGTATATCCACATACAAAAAAGGTTTTATTGCCCTAATAGCATAACAAGCCTTATTCAATTTTGATGTTAATGCAGCAATGTGATCCTTCCATGACAATGTATTATCGATGATCAAATCAAAAAATTTAGTGCTATTGATGTTAGTATTTATTGAATTGGGAGCAATTATTTGAAGTTTTTTTTAGTCAAGAATTGCATAAAGTGTGTTTTATTACAGTATAATGTTAAAAGATTACTCTGAAACCAGTTAGTTATTTCAGTCATTATTGAATTAATATTATTCTTAAATTCCTCTGGATTAGTGTTTGATATAATAATGCTCATATCATCAGCAGATAGTTTTGGGTTAGCTAATTTACTTATGCTTAAAGAAATATCATTTATATATATAAGAAACAGTAATGGACCCAATACCGAACCCTGTGGAACACCTTGTTTCACATGTACCCATTTAGAAGATAATTTATTAGGTTTATTATCTTTCATTGATAGTCTGTGACATCTTTTTTCTAAGTATGATCTCATATTATTGTTAGCTATGCCAGAGATCCCATACAACTTCATTTTAGCCAAAATTATTTCATGGTAGTGCCTTCAGTTATCAGATATTACCTTAGTATTGTCATAATGCAGAGAGAATTTTACAAGAAATAAAGCTGAAACACATTCCAGTTTCTTGATAATTCAGAGACTTTGTGATTGCCACCATATTTGATTGGTAAAGAAAATTGTTATCAGTAAGAAGTGTTTTCATACTAAGTTTGGTGAGATATATCAGGAATGTTGCTTGTGTGCTATTTGTTATTCATCTTTAACTGTGTATGAGAAGAACTTTGGTCTGGTAAGTTCTACATTATACACTAATCTGTATGTGCATGCGCTATATTCATTATACAAGATGTTCTTCTGTAAATAAGTATGTCAAATTTTGGAAGGAACCAAAGAATTAAAATTAATCTATTAATAATCTGTGGCCAACAAAAAGGGTGTATTGGCAAACTGAAGAGAGGATTTGAGGGGTTCATAATATATGCCATTTAATTTGCCCATACAACACTGATTTAGCATACAATTTAAAAAACTAGATTGTCTAATTAAAATACATTCTAATGTAATCTCTGGCAGAGTCCATGTAAGTAAATATCTTTCTGATGCAAAGCCTTTTCAGAAGGTCCTGAATCAAGGAACTGCCTGTTTACTGCTACTTTTCAACCTTCCCTTAGCATATGCCATCATTAAGTTCTAAAAGTCAGAAGAAGCTTGAATTTAAAGGAAAACATCAGATTATGCTCTATTTACACATGCAAGGGAGTATGAGAGAAAAGCTTACATTTACAGTTTGAAATGTTGAAGCAAAGAGATATGTGATAGATCTGTGTGTAGATGGGAAGTTAATATATATTTGAAAGAAATAACCAAATACATTTGTGGGCATGAACTTAATTCACCTGGCTATTGTAAACTGATTGTGAACTAGTAGGTTGCAAAAAAAGGGATGAAATTTCTGAACTAAGTGAGTAATTCTTAGTTTCCCAGTGAGGACTGTACTTCACAGTGTTATGCATACAAATACAGATAAGTGCATCTTGATGCTAGTTCTTTTCAAATGGCCATTAAATAAATAGAGTAAAACCATTCATATTGATGTACTTAGAATACTGTAAATTGGTGGATAGAACTTCTCAGTTTTTCAGAACTACAAGCCTCATTAGTGGAGGGCTGGCTGGATATTCAAATTAGTTTCTTCCTTGATTAACTGCAAAATTTTTATGAAATTCTTGTTTTTTTCTTTTGCTTTTTGTGGCTTCTTAGTGCGTATACTGAAAACCATATACACAATAGTGCTGTGTTAGTATAAACACTGAACAGAAACACAAATAATGAATATAAAAATGAGAGAGATACATTTTTCATTATGTGTTATGTTTGGAAAAAGCACCCACAAATATTTACCTGCAAACGATATCAATGTCAGCCCTGTTGTCTGGAAAAATAAGGTGTGGATCTTTCAATAATGGATCAGCCATTTTTACACAAACATCATAATCATGTCTGGAGCATTGTGAGTTGTCCACCTGTGAATATGCAGTACCTAAAATAAAAAATAAATGTGTGTAACATTGAAGGTGTATCTAGAGAAAATACATGGCTTTGAATGTCAGGGTATAACTGTCAGCTACAACAGTGAATCATGGTCTTTCCCAGTCCCTCCAAACAGAACAATACAATGTATGTCTTCTCTGACATATTTCTAACAGACAATTTGTCACTCTCTAGTATCTCTCATTCATTACAACATATTTCCTGTAGAAAACCACTTATTACTAAATCACATATGAAGTAAATAAAAGAATGAAATGACCAATAAGATGTTGCAAAACAGAATAAGAAGCCTGGATTAGACTATCTATTTATTATGAAGAGTCTTAACTTTTCTGAAAAACTATGTCATTTTATTCTAACAGCCTAAGCTCTTTACTTAAACAAAACAGCAAATTCCAAAAATGCCAGACGAATTTAATTTAAAATGACACTTACTTTCATTTTAAGAACCAAATAGAAATGGACATCAAGTAATTCTGAGCATGGAATAAAAATAACACCCTTAACATGGGTACATAACACTGATATCAGAATTGTCTAATATTTCAATTCTATACAACGCTGACAATTGTGCATTTCATTTAGAAATACACAGCTTCTGGGTTTTGCCCAAAGTGTATTTTTTTCCAAAAATACACAAAAATAATTGCTAGGGGCGGCTCGTCTATAAAGGCTGCAGCCAGAAATTTGAGCACAATTAAATATCTGAATACAAGTTTTCGTTAGGAGATATGGACATTATTTATAGCATTATGGATGAAATCATTTCAATTCAAAATTTCGCGACGGGCTTTAAGCGTTGTGCCAAGCGAGTGGGCTGTGTTGGGTTAGCGCAGCTAGGCCGATTGTTGGGAAGAAGGCGGCAGCTAGGTTGTGGACCGGCAAGGGTTTGAGGAAGGATTCATAAAGCAGAGAACAAAGTTAATATTAATCGAAACATTTTCACCTTCCAAAACGTTTATCCTTATCTGTAGTGCTTTCAGGCGCTTTCGCTAAATTGCGAAGAGCGACTATTAGTTTTTCATGCCTTTCTCTCAGCCCTTCTGTCTGTCCGTCCGTCCGCATTGAACAACTCAGTTCCCGCTGGGCGGATTTTTATGACGTTTGATATTTGAGTATTTTTTTTTTAAAACATGTCGAGAAAAATTCAAGTTTTATTAAAATCAGTCATCTCGCTGAATTCTTCTTAGAATGAAAATGTTTTGGACAAATGCTGTAGAGAAAATCAAAACACGCATTTTATGTTCAGTATATATTTTTTTCGAAAATCGTGCCGTTTATAAGGTGATATGGAAAAGAGTATGGTAACGCCAGACAGGCAAATGACGACATTACAATACGGCGCATGCTCTTAGCATGCTGGAAAACTAAGGCTGTAGACACACTCTCAGAATTTGTAATACGTATCGCTTTTTCACGGGAAAAATGGTTTTGCAAACGCGCCTTAATATTACGGTATAAGCACATTGCCTGCATTTGTATTTCTTTTAAAAAGAATTGCCGATAATCCTTCCTTGGTAGCAGGTACACATGAAAATGTGCCATGTCTTCTCAGTATTTTTTTTACTAACGCGACACTGTGAATAAAGATTCAGGTAAGAATTTCCATTGCATACCTCTTTTTGTATTTCTGTGTTTATAAAACTCTAGAAGATCGAAAAATCCCAAGAGATATGTAGTTCTAAATTTATGACATTTTATTTCTTACATTTCACCGTTCTGTTCAATCCGAAGATTTTTATTCTACACAGGCAAGGTGCTCCTTTTAAGGTAGGCCTACTATTACAGCATTTGTCTATAGGAACCAAAGAATTCTATGAAAGACCTCAGTGAGAATATCTGGTTAGAGCGTTCAAATTCGATCCTGGATTTACAAATACTAACCATAAGTGCTGGCCACTACGACACCCGTGCTCTGTGTAGATTATGATGTTGTGGCAGCGCAAATCTTGAACAAAGTGTTTCCATTTCAATCCAAACGTGATTGTAATATCGTGTGTAAATTTGCTTGTAAAGCCGGCACAGCCTATACAAAAACATTGGTTAATTTATAACTGGATTAAGACACGACACACCTGGGTTGGCGTGCGTGGTCGTCGTTGCCTGGCAACGGCCGACATAGTGGTGCATTATGTTAATCTTAAGATGCTATCTCATGACACCAAGTAAGAAGCCAGAGCTATGTTAAAGATTCTCTTTCGATTTGATGATTTTAAAGGCGCACTAAAAATATTTCCCTTGCAGGAAAAGCTAAGCCAATTGAGTCTCAAGATAATTAATTAGATTTTAAATCTGTGTTCAATTGAATTCAATTTACTGAATCCACTTTGTCCCATGTGTGGCAATGGGCATGTCAAAATCAGTTTACAATCAATATCAAGACTCTAAGAAACTCAGTTTGCAATCCATATCTAGGCTCTAAAATTACAATACATCAACGCCTACAACAAAATACAATACATTATAATACACTGCCCCAACATCAACATTAATGAAAGTGGATAATAATAATAATAATAATAATAATTATTATTATTATTATTATTATTATTATTTACTGCAATTGGGTTGTTACCCGGTGGCAGTGGTTATTTTACATGTAAACAAAACATGAAATTGGTTAC
>Ga0123355_10013171_pt1 | contig 12854 bp, 9 predicted proteins | sample TergutEmb28metaG_3_FD_89872 | JGI IMG/M metagenome (GOLD analysis project Ga0123355, IMG submission 89872) | Embiratermes neotenicus P1 segment gut microbial communities from Petit-Saut dam, French Guiana - Emb289 P1 | ecosystem: Host-associated > Arthropoda: Insects > Digestive system > Gut ...
AAAAGAAAGAAGTCTTTCATTAAAATTTAATATCCCTTATTTCCGAAATTTTTTTTTTTTTTTTTGTAAACCCGACGCCCCCCAAAGAAAAAAAAAAAATTTATTAAAACCAAACCCCCCCCCCCCCCCCAAAAAAAAAAAAAAATAAAAAAACTATATCATATAAAATATTGGCGCTCTCTTGAGGTACATTTTCCTTTGAAGTCAAAATGTAACCTGACCCGTGCCCAGCTCACATGTGCTTGCGCTGTCCTGGGGATTTGGGCGCGTGACGTTGGCATTGTTTCGGTTTCTTTCCCTTAAATTTGAAGAAAGGAAACGTCATGATTGCGACATTCCAGTTTCTGACTCACGTCTTTTGAAGGCAGCAATAAGATACACAGTATGCAGTGAAATAAGTAACTGAGCTACAGGTATTTTGATGTAGTTTCGGAATTTTGCGTCCAGTTGCAAATAATACAATGATTTTTTTTTTCCCCCTTCTTTTCTTTCATTCTCTCTAGGCTTTGATAAAGTGTTTGACCTTCACCAGTTTCTGTCAACGTGGAAACGTGAGTGGATCTGAAAATTTTATTATCGTGTTACTGTGACCCACGCGATGAGTAGTTTTTTAAAGACTTTCACGTGCTTGCATAGTCGGGATGGATGTCTGAGCTACCCGCACGTCGCTTTTCCAACACGAAAAGTAATTTGAAGTTGATCAGACCCAGATTTTGAGTAGCGATATTCCATCTTATCTGTCAAGCCGGTTTGAGTGATCTCTCCGTACTGGTTAACTTTCCGTAATTAATTCCGGCCTGGATATGCACAGGGTCGTTAAACAGTGCAGTCCGCAGTGTTGAATGATATGGGTTGAGCATACACATGCTTACTGGGTTTATCTAAAATGACTGTGAAAACCTCAAGAGTGTGTTTCCCACATCATGGCGAAGAAAAGAATTCCTCTCACACACACACACACGCACACACACACACACGTATGTACATATACGCACACACACGCATGTATATGTGTATATATATATATATATACACACACACATACACACACGAACATTTAGTTTTTTAGGTACAGCCCAGCAGCTTGTTGACCTCAGTCCTTTGAATTTTTATCTGTGGGGCACTTAAAACCCCTGTTGTGTTCATCTCCAATTGAAAATGAAGGGACTCTTCACCAACGTTTTTCTCACGTCTGTCAAACCAACCGCAACCGCTTCGGGGCCTTTGCAAGTGTGCGACAGTCCATGATCAGAAGTGTTCATGCGTGCATTGGTTCACCGTTGAGGACATTTTGAGCTTCTGTTGTGAATTGTAACTTGATAAACAGAACTCAACAGCCATTGAATGGGGAACGTTTATTGTAAATGTATTGTCAGTTGTAAGTAAAATATTACATAGTTAAGTTGTTTACTGTTAATTGTAATCTTTCATTTAAACTGAAAAGCCACTCATTTTCGGACCTACGCTTAATTATACTCTCTCTCTCTTTTTTCTTCTTCTTCTTCTTCTTCTTCTTCTTCTTCTTCTTCTTCTTCTTCTTCTCCTCCTCCTCCTCCTCCTCCTCCTCCTCTTCTTGTGTAGTAACTCTGTCTCTAGGTTTGTCCAAGCAATTTTAGATACATGCTGTATAGATGTGCATACATATTATCAGGTTTTTCGTTCTTGTAGGACTTCGGCTTTTTCAGACAATTCCATAATAGTTTGGACGTGCTGTTGAAGTACCTACCAATTAGTTGGTTTGTAGTTTCTAGTCGAAGATGCTTGGTTAGTGTGATTCTTGTGAGCTTGCTGGAATTAAAGTAACCCACTCAATTGTGCAGCTAACTCTCGAGGCCAAACTGGAGACCCCTTTGTGATATGTAAATAAGCTCGTATTCATAAGCCACCACTCGTTTTATTCATATAAGGTGTCCAACAGACATGGCCGGCTCATGTTACGGAAATTCGCAGCTCCCAGCACGCGGAATTTTGTCATTATTCGAACACATGTTTTGCATAAGGTCGAATGATTGCGTATATTTCAGAAGTTTGTGAATTATATTTTAATGATAACGAAGCCATTGCAGCTAATTACTTGTAGAAGAAGGGAGTTGCATAGCGTGGAGCTTCGTAAGTTGTACTCTTCATCATGATGGCGATAGGATTCATATGGTGACGGCTGGGACAAGCACTCTTGGGCGTCGAACCACAGAATCTGTGATACTGTTGAGGTGCATCTTAAGTGGGATTGTTAGGCTCAGGATGGAGGCTAGTTAGCTGTTCTGGTGAACATGGTAATTAACCTTCGGATTCCACAAAAAATTTATAAACCTTCAAACACGTTAACCTTCAGAAGGATGGCTGTGTTTTCTGGAGCTGTGCAGTATGTGTCGATTGAAATTTTAGTGGAGAAGACTAGGCGCGTCATTAGGGTATGTATAATTCATAAGTTGTCTTGAATACAGCAGTGAGAACAGGTAGGCGCACATGCCAAGAAGATGGTATATTCGGGTATATGGCGCCGTGTAGTCTGGTTAAAGTTTACTGAAGCTTTGGAGGAACCTGTTTCCTCCATTGTAATGACAGATAGGAATGAATTGGTTCTAGCAGGGTGTTTGTTTTTTCTGAGGCTTTGGAATATTGTCTTAGAGTAGCCTATATATACCGTGAAGTCACCTCCATGAGACCTTCAGTTGCGCTTGGGCACATCCCGCGTTGAAACGTGGAAGCGTTTCGTTCTAATTTGTGGGATAATTCGATACGCTCGTAACTGCGACGCCCTGACGGCGGCTATTTACGCTCTTCAGCTGGGGGCGTACAGGCGAAGAGAGATGTCAGGATGATGTGCACAATTTGATTTGTCATAAATAGCCAGAAAGGGTCACAGAAATACCCAAGGCTGTTACGTATGGGAAAGTCCGTTGGGTTTCTGTAAGGAGCGGTCAATAAGGGATGTCACGTAAGGTGGGGGTGCACATGTTGTACAGGAGTCCTAGAAGGCACTCAGAATTCCACGCGCCAAAAGAGTGATATGATCAGAAGACCCACAAGAATGGGGTGCCACCGTATAAAATTAAAGGCGCAAAGGCGACCTGGTCCTCGGGATTTGTGCCTCAGATTGTTTTTCTTATATAGGCCTAATAGGAATAAGTGGGGATGGCGTGGCCGATTTAGTGGTTGGGCAAGTGAACGTGTTTTATTTTCTCCTTCATAGTTTCCAGATCGGCTCTGGGACCCAACCATTCTTCTGGTCACTGGATATCGGGGACTTTTCCATGTGGGTAAAGGAGCAGGGTCATGAAGCTGACCACACACCTCACAGAATGCCGAGGTTAAAAATGAATGGCGCTTCCCGTCCACTTCCCCACGTTTCCTCATTGCGTGCACATGGACATTTGATCCGAAAATGTGTGGCACAAAATTGTATATTACAGTGAGATCTGGGCGAAAATTAATTGTTGTGTTATGTACCACCTAATCGTACGCGTCTCGTTTCGGAAAAGTTGTGATGTTCAGTTGGATGCTACGTGCGTAAGCCCGTGTGTTACATTGAACACGATTTGGTCAAATTTGAAAAGCTACTTTTTTTTTTTTTTTCAACCCCTGAGTTTAACACCAGCTGAGTAATTTCGGGGATTGGATGCATGGGCTGCCAGAGACGATGTGGGTTGTTCGTGGTCGTTTAATTACGCGTTTGGAGTACACATTAAAGTGTCACAGAATGTCTGAGTAATGTTTATCTGGCTTCTGGGGTTTAGTTCTTCAGGCTATTAAAAAGGAAGTATTAAGGAAAATGAGGTGTTGATATTGGTATGTATGTTTGACATGGCACAGAAGATATCTGGATGTAGTGTACACTTCATTGGGCGGTTTCCAGTAAATACTGTCGTAACAAACCTGAGAGTTTGTTAGTACAGGGAAGTGTCTGACCACTCGACAGTTTTTACCGATAATCAATAGGTTGACGACATCACGCGTCCAGGTATCACAGTCGACTTCAGCCGGTCATAACAAGACGCATTAATTTGTTGAAGCCATGCTGGTTTTCTTTTTTGTTAATGTTTAGTCTCGTTTGTTTGAAGTTTACAGGAAATTAATTGACATGCTGTTGTTCCTGTGTATTGAGGTAATGGAAATTCATGCTAAATTGCATACATCGGAAATGACTTGGCTACCCTGTGACCACGTTCTGTGTGCGCTAGTTACGTCACGTGGTGCGCGTCAGCTTTCAGTCTGAAATAAAAGACGTGCAGTATGCTGCTTCTTCAGGCATGTACCCATCGAGACGGCATATAATGCCAAGTCTTTACACTGCATAGACCTTTCTTACACGAAGTGCCCTGATGCCTGGGAGTGTTAAATTCATCAGTAGTGAGGTGTGGGACAGATTAGCCCGTCATACGTTAGTGAGGTAGTGTGCAGGGCTGACAAACGTGCGGTTCCCGGTCACCTGAATGATTTCAGTAATGCAGTAGAACGGACACTAAAAACAATTTGACAGTACTCTCGATATGAAATAAATATTTGCTGCTACCAAAATATTGTTTGCAAATTTCGCAACTTGTTCAGGTATATTGCTCGGATTTTTTTTCGAGGAATAAAACAGTTCGTCTTCGTTTGTAACGATTGGCGTTCTAATTAATTCAGCTCCCCCTTGATATATGTGAGACCCTTAGGCAAGTCCTTACGAATTACGTGGCCTTCCTATGGGTTGAATTTGGCCAGCCCTGTTCTGCAGCATTTTGTCATGGGCTAGGCGCCCCTGACTCATTCAGCAGCAGCTCATTGCTGCATGTTTTACGTACCCCAACCTGTAGGGACCGAACGTAGTCGGTGTACTGAGTAGGGTGCGAGCTAGATGATCGAGGAATCGTCGTTCGATTCCCGGTAGGGAAAGAAAATTTTCTTTTCTCGGAAGCGTCCAGACCGGCCCTGGAGCCCTGCCCAGAATCCTGCGGCAAGGGTCTGAATCTGACAACCGCATCTAGAGCCTAGGTTAATTAGTGTAGCGGTGCTTCCACCGCCCTCCACCCTTCCGCTGCATGCTGTAATGGCGTGCGCTAGAATAGTTTTATCGTATTCAGCGAGTAATCATTGATGGCAGGTGCTATGCTCTTGTACACTGGTATTGTACGAGGGTCTCATAGAACAGGTTATATTAATTATAAGTTTTATTAGCACTCAGAAAGAATACAATCTTTAAGCTAATGTAAAGAAATTATATGTTACGTTAAACATTTTTACATGCGAGTGTCCAGGTTTCAGAATTCCCATCAAGGGATCTGCAGTGCCGAACTTGGGAAACAGATCTACACAAGCTGTTCCGAACTTCCCGCGGTGGTGTGGCGGGTAATTTACTTTTGCTCACTGCTTGATCTTTGATATCATCTGTCGTTGCTCGTCTTTTCCTGTACAGTCGTAATTGCTCTTACACTGATAAATATCTAAGCTGTCGTTCTTTATTCTTTCCAGCACATGGTTCAGACGGGAATGGCGACACCTTATGCGACGCAGTACCCCCAAAATGGGGAGGCTGGTCCCCCGAAGACTGAACCCGGCAAGGAGGGCCCACCGGTAGCTGTGCCTCCGTTTTCGCCTCCAACAGTTACACCAAACGGCATAGAACAACAGACTGTTAGTATTGTAAGTACCATTTTCACCGAACCTTTGTTATGAAGGGGAAGCAAATATACAGTTGTATACGACTTGATGTTTTTTACCTAGCGTTTTATTTAGTTTTCGCACGGAGACCATTTCTGTCTTCTGCCCTGAAGATGGAGGTTGCTGGTTCCGCCGAAACGTTGGTAGTTCTCTTACCACACTGAAGGGCTTCACATCCCGTTTACAGCAATATTCAGTACCTACGGGGTCACATTCGGTGGTCCAGCTTTGTTAGCAGAATAGACTGATCTTCATACCATTAGTAATAGACTACAGCCCGTTCACATCGTCATGGTTGGGATGTTGAAGTGTAACCTCACGTACCAGGTTGTTACCAAGTACGCAATTGACGTCGCTTGAGTATCTGAGACTGTCGATATTGAGTCCTAGTTTGATTGTTTAACACTAAAGTAATGAGTTCAAAGTGATGTGGAAGTGACCGTGCTCCGATTCACGGCACTCTTCTGTAATTTGTGAGGGAGACTGAAGAAAATTACGAAAACCTAAGGTTAGACTGTGTCCCTGCCCGGATTCGAACCGGGCCCCTTAAAGATGCAAGGCAAATGCTCATGCTTGAACCAGCTTACTGGTTGTCCCTTGTCTGTCTACCCGCCTGTGTGCGGTTACCCATTCGTCAGTGTCTTTGTGTACTGTGTTTTGGAATATATATACTGAAACTGTTACAACTTTACACTGGCAGACAATTCACAGGGTACATTATCATGGTCTTCTGTCTATTCCGTATCTCATATTTCAAATGGAGGTATCGTTATCCCGAAGTCAACACCCCGCCCCGCGTTGTTCATTTTTCTTGTTACGAAGTACATATTGTGCCTTTAGGTCATTTCTTAGCCCTGACGTAGTTTTGTAGAAATTCATTAAAAAGTTCTTGTTGTTTGTTAGCTGTGTTGGTTTTAATTGTGATTAATTCCTGCACTGGGCTGTTTACTGTAGCTTGTGACCGTTCCGTGGCCTAGGCTATTCGTTGCCAGCCTGGCAGTCCAAACTAGTCTGTGTGGGATATGTGGCGCACAAAATGTCACCGAGATAGATTTTCTCAGAATCCTTCGATTTTCTTCTGTCAGTACAATTCCACCATTACTCCGTACTTTTATTTCATCTGCCTCCCTGCCTAAATATCTGTCTATCTGTCTATCTATCTGTTCATCCATCTACCGACCCACCTATTCCTACCTTACACAAGGGAGGTCTGTCCTCTTGTGCTGGTCATTAATTTGAATGTGTTTTATGATACCAGGATCGCATTGTTTTGCAGTATTAAAATACTATCAAATGTAGGCCTGTCTACTTAGAAAGGTGCGCACGGGACAGCACTGTAAGATTCGTCAGTGGTTACAATTTACGGGAGTCGTATTGAGTTGGAATAAGTAGCTGATTGTAGAGTAGCTACATCACGTGGCTTCTACCTGTTCCTTAAAGACTACCTGCATTGTGTTTGTCTGGTTCCTTATTTCATACCTTTACTTTCCTGCCGGTATCTCCTGCTTATCTTGGGGTTCAGTCTGTCGTCACAGTAGCGACCGGCTAATTACATTCCGGTGCAGGCCCTAGAGGTGGATCTACCCCATTTCCTTTTACATAGTTTGTTTGTAAGGCATGGGTGTACATCCTATGCATAATAGTTAAAGCTTTAGTTTCAACCGTTAAACTTTTAGACCATTAGTGTAATGCTCAGGACGTTAAAACTAGCATGTGTCTGTTATCCAGTGGCCATTTTCAGGAGGGTCCTATATCGGATGAGTAAAACTGCTACGTATGCAACACAGGTGAAATCGACGCTTGATATATAGACTGTTACCTGTTACCTGTAAAAATTGTTGGTATGATACAGGCATAGGTCGGTCCAGCTTGACATCGAAAACAGCCGTGTTATGAGATGCGTTTATTTGGAGAGAATCGTACGTAGGCGTGTTGGAAGCTAACGGTTGTGTGCTGGTATCTAGTTGGGGAATGACTGCGTTAAGTTTGGGCCTATTCGTTATGTGTGTATATATAATAGTTTTACTGGCACAATAAAATCGTATAAGGTAGTCGTTGGCGCAGTTGGTTGAGGCACTGGCTACAAGGCGGAAAGTCGTGGGTTTGATTCCCGATGGGATAATTGGGATTTTTCATTGACTTAATCGTTCCGGTCGCACAGACACCTTTATGTGCCGACTATCTAGAAATTCTGGGAGCCTAAACTTCCAGGGGTCCTAAGGGCCTGTTCAGGTCTGTACAGGGATAGCTTTACTTTTATGTAGATATAAAATTGCTTGTGTCACCGAAGGACCTATAAAATTTGTATATCTAAGCCCTTACGTGTGTGTTAAAATGGGGAGACCACGAGAGTAAAGGCGGCGTGTTTTTGTTTCGTTTTAGTGTTTGTTGGAGCGTAAGCGTACAGTTCCTTTAGAATATGGATTATACCGTGTTGTGGATGGTGTTATATTTATTAATGTTTTTGTTTGGGTTAATTGACAATCCCGGAGACTTCTCAGTAGCGAATTTGTGTATAGTCTAATAGAGGGAGGGACCGCGGTAGCACAGTGGTTAAGGAGCTGTGCTACAAATCGGAAGGTCGCTGGTTCAATCCCAGTTAGTGTCAGTGGATTTTTGATTGACATAAAATCCTTCCGATTGCACTATGGCCATGGGATCGACTAAGCCTCTAACAGAAATGAGTACCAGGAGTATTTCCTGGGGGTAAAGGCGGCCGGTGCGTAAGGCTGACAACCTACCACCATCCTGTACCGTTGTCATGAAATCTGGGAACCTTAACTTCCTGGAACCCTCTGGGCCTGTAACGGGACTGCTTTACCATTTTACCTAATAGAGGGAACGCCTGTGATATATCTAATGAAGTGGCTAACAAAAACATTGAAAACAGCCAGTTTCCTCGAACGTGAACTGAACTGCGCACGTTCCGATCGTAACGCAGTACCGCTTCTTTAAGCTGCTTAGTGAAAGGGCAGTGTTACGTAAATAGGTTCTTTTATAAGGAAGTTTCTTTGGTAGGTGTATATATATGGACAATGTAATGGAGACGCTGCAGTTCTACCAAATGGAACTGTCTGGCAACAAGAGGGGAGATCAAGACTTGCCGATGCCAGTTTATCTGTTACTGCAATGCCGCAGCAGTTGACATATCCGTTGCTATGTTTTGAGTCCATTGTTCAGCACGCCTGACTGTTGTATCGTGCCCGGCTATTTGCTTACGATTTTAGTGGGTGCCAAAATTCTTTATAGCACGCATACAACTGTAGCTGTAGTGATACTGCGTAGCGTGTATTCGAGGCCGCATTATTTTTGTCAGCACGCTGTGGTTTCGGCATGCATATAGTACTCACATGAAGTGGACTGTATGTATTTTATCATTAAGTTGTGGGAATTTCGAAGCCTTCGTGCGTTATTACAAGCAAAGGGCATTTTTCGATGTAAGATTCACAACGTAATGCTCACATATGGGGGGAAGTTTAGGCGGAAAGTACCTCTAATGTAGCCCAGCACATGCGTAGGGCGTATTGTAATTTTTATTACTCCTCTGAACGTTATATGACTGTAGTTCACAGTAAAACTTTAGTGTCGGTTTGGAGATCTTTTCTTAGTACTTCCTTCCGTTGTCGCTGCCTCGGGTTACAACCTGAAGATGAGGGAAGTGAAATAATAATAGGGGATTCGTGTGGCCATTTTAGGTTCACTTACGTAGTCGCGAAAAACGTTTATTAGCACTTAAGGCAATAATTCTATAGGGATATAGCAGTCATAACACAACTATATCAGCAGGTGTATATAAATTATCAACATCAGCTACATGTTTCGGCCAATGTTGCTGTGACCATCATCAGGTTGCGTACCTTACATTCTAACAAACACAACGGGGATGACGCTCCTTGAAGTTGAAAACGTTTATTAGCTTCGTCGTGTCTGTCCCTCCGCCTGTATATCCGCATATATCATCTCGGTTCCCACTGGACGGATATTTGTGAAATACGATATTGTGAGCCCGCCATGAAAATCTGCCAAGCCAGCCTAAATTTCATTAAAACGGTACAAAAATATCGAGAACTTCACGTGAAGACCCAAAAAGAATGAGATGGATGGGGAATGTAGCACGTATAGGGGCAAGGAGGAGTGCTAACAGGGTTTTGGTGGGGAAACCAGAGGGAAAGAGGCCACCTGGAAGACCCAGGCGTAGATCGAAGGCTAATATTAAAATGGATCTGTAAGAAGTGGGGTGGTGGACACGGACTGGATTGATCCGGCTCAGAACAGGGACAGGTAGCGGGAACTTGTAAACGCGATAATGAACCTTCGGGTTCTATAAAATGCGGGGAATTTCTTGGCTGGCGGAAAACCGGTTAGCTTCTCAAAAAGGACTCTGCTCCGTGGAGTAAGTCAGTAATAAAACGCACTGTCTTGGAGTGAAATGATACCGGGCTGTTAGGATAGCCGAGGAGGTATAAACGTAACGCGAATGCGCCAAAGTGTTACGTTATTTGCGTAAATTATCATGTGAATTTGTTCGTCAGTGCGCTGTATCCGTCACTATCAACGTATGAACGCTCTAAAAACGCGGTGCTTGGCAGTAGTTATTGTAATCCAGGCCCACAGTGACAGAGTCTTGAAAGATTGGGTAACCCAGCTGTGACACCCCTCGGTCGCCCCTGCTTCAAGATTAATCATATGCCGCACACGTGCCATCATACTTAAATGCCATCTGTTGTGTTTTGCATTCACGATGTGAACCACCCGATCGCGACTTCCGGCCGTTCCTCTCGGTATTCTGAGCAAACAAAATCATTTGATTTGCCAATGGTTAAAGACCCTTTGAGCACGCCATGTTTATTGATTAGTGCAAGTGTGTTGCAGTAAGGGTATGCAAAAAAGTATCGTAACGCGTCTCTGTGCAGTAAGTGTATGAAAAAAAAATAGCGTAACGCGACTGTGTGATCAATGACCGTCGTCGCCATTGTAGAGGAAGCTTACCCATGAAGGTGACGCCGCGGTAGGAGACATGACGTAACGAATTCCGTCACGGAGGAGGAGTAGGCCTAAGCGCGTCTCCCGGAGGGAGGCCTCTCAACTGTAGCCACCAAAACGAAAGACTCGTGAGTTGTCCAAACTGCTCGTTATTTATAGGTAAACGGTATGTTCTGCTGTACTGAAACCTAACACAGGTTGATGTGATCACGACTACAGTATTTGGAATATACTTAATATACTTCGCAATCATCAGGTTTGCGGCAGCGTACCCAGTCCTGCCACCCGGCTTCACGGACGTTGTCCCCGTGAGAACTTCCCTCAACCCCTCTCCAGTACACATCCCACCGTGGACAGAGTTGGTCGCTTGGTTAATATCGAGCGGTCTCCGGGTTCAAGGTAACGAAATTAGTCGAGGTTGTGTTCATTCGTTTGGTAATTGAGGCAGGAAGCTGAAACAGGTCAACTGTGTCACTTATCTCCATGTTGACATGGTGATGTCATCGTAATGTGGTGTTTTCTGTCCAGTAGGCCTACATGTTAGTGAATGTATGTAATAGCGTTAAAGAGAAATTATTTCAGTTTGCGTTAAAATTGTACTTTTTCTGGCGCGATTAAATCGCGAGGCCAGCTATTCCTTACTGAGATTTGCAATCTGAAATACAGATTTATTCCTGCATGTTTTATATGAAATTGCTTGAATGTCTGACGAGACACCGAGACTTCGGAGCGTAAGCAGCTTCTTAGTACTTCAATCCATCCATGACCTACATACGCCATCATTATATACGGAGGCAGACATGGATAGACCCTTTTCGTCTGGCTCTCATTTCGTCGTCTATTAGTGTCATGTTAAATATACTATTCAACTACACTCTTCCGTCCCCAGACAATATCGAATGAATTGTCAGAACTGTTATGCATAATCTATTGTGAATAGGCAGGGATGAGGAAGAAGGTGGTTGTGGGCAGTGGTCTGCTGCTGGCATTTGGCGGGTAATGGATGCCCATGATAAACGATAGAGACCGCCAGAGTTAAAAACAGAGATGCGAACTGGATGGCTCCCAAATTCAAGTCTTTTGCGCTATTGCAACACAGAATTGCTTGTTGTTGCAGTAGGATGTCAAGGTACTGCAGAAAGTAGAGCAGCGTAATGTTTGTGTTATAGATATGAAGCAAACACTGTTCGCTTATGCACCATGTAAGACACAAAAGAAAACGTACCAATAGTCAATATGCAATGGTATGTTCATTTCTGGCCATGGGATCCCAGGCGAACACCTAGCAAGGCTGTTCACAAAAGAGGTAAAAGATAAAGTCTATCCCTATAACTATGCATGAAGGCCCAGAGAGGGAATAAAGGTACATTTCTGCCCTCTCTTTAACTTTGGCGTTAGAGGGGATGGGTGGTCAGAGTCACGTCCCGTCTGCTTTATTCCCGAGAAAAACACCTGGTATGAATACCCACTCTATAGGAGACTGGGTGGGCCACAGGACCCTCCGGGACGGGTACGGTAAATGCAGAAGTAAATGCGTGAAAGTTTTCCGTATATAATTAAGCGACATTCATAAAAATCGGCAGGAACAAAAATGCAATTATTTAACTTAATTGTGGCTTAAGAATACAGCGAAAGTAGCGCGTACCGCCTTCCGGTGTTTGTACATTTCATTGTACAGGTCGCAACGTAGCGGTACGAAGTACGCATTACGAATGCGGTAAAACTATCGACATTCGGGACGAAATGGTTGCCGGATATCCCAGATGTCCAGATATTCGGGTGTACCTCGGTGTACGTAGCAACCTCATGGAGAGATTGATTTGTCACGCAGTACCCTGGCCTCTTTTCCTTACCGCCCTTTCTGTACCGATTTCCTCACTGCTTTCGTAACATGCTTTAGACATATGTGTAATGTAAACAGCGAAGACACCGCTGATTAGTTGCCGAACTCTCGGAATCTGTGCAGGGTGCTGCCGGCCGATGGAACAGTGAAACGTATCGGACGTCTTAATAATTTTCCAGTGCATCTGTATAACACCTTACCCAACCTCCTCGTCTGTGTCTCTTAATTAATTATGCATTAATATTTGAACTTCGCAGTTTTATATTTCACTTACTTTGCTGGCACTCTTCTCTTTTTTGGGGGGGGGGGGGGTTTGTAAAACTCCCTTTTTCTAAATTTTGGTTTTTGGGTTGAGTTTGCCCTTTCTTTTAAAATTTTGTTTTATGGT
>Ga0123355_10013172_pt1 | contig 12854 bp, 8 predicted proteins | sample TergutEmb28metaG_3_FD_89872 | JGI IMG/M metagenome (GOLD analysis project Ga0123355, IMG submission 89872) | Embiratermes neotenicus P1 segment gut microbial communities from Petit-Saut dam, French Guiana - Emb289 P1 | ecosystem: Host-associated > Arthropoda: Insects > Digestive system > Gut ...
CCCCCCCCCCCCCGAACAAAATTCCTGGGTACGCCACTGGACTGTTGTAAGGGAAAAATGCGAACGATATTACTGACAGCATAAAAGCTAAACGTTACACAGTCATTTTCATAAATTCATAAATTCAAAATCTGCTAGAGACGTTTATGGTAGGTTAAGGTGTTCTCTTTTGTTTAGACAATATCAGACTTTAAGACGTTCTTTGGCAGCGACAGACTGCTTGTGTGATAAGAAATTAATGACTTCCCGTTATCTCCGTCACTGGTGATGGTAAGTTTTATCAGACAGCTAATGAATGTATAACATAATATTGAGGCGCGTTCGCGTAACTATTTTTGCAGTGGAAAATCAATAAGTATTACATATTCTGAGTGTGTCTGTAGCCTTAGTTATGCATCATGCAGCGCGCATGCGCCGTATCATATTGGCATCTGTGGTCTGTCTGTCTCTGCCATATTCTTTTACATTATCTCATAAACGGCACGATTTTCGGGGAAAAAAGTTATTCGACACAAAATGTGTGTTTTGGTTTTGTCTACAACGTTTGTCTGAAACACTGCTCATTCTAAAAAGAACTGAGCGAGATACTATTAAAAAGGCATTGGTGTTCGTGTAGAGTACCCGTTATTCTTGCCAGATTTTAATGAAACTTTAATTTCCACGACAGTTTTCGAAACATACTCAAATATCAAATTTAATGAAAATCCGTCCACTGGGAGCCGAGTTGTTCCATGCGACTGGACAGACAGACATGAAGCTATTAGTCGCTTGTTGCAATTTTGCGAACGCGCCTAAAACACTTCACACACACACACAAACACACACACACACACACGCCATTGTGTTTGTTTACACACTAATCTGCCCAGTTGTGTAAACTTAACGCACATGACTTAGCAGTTTGTCGCAGCAACTTTATTGCAAGCGTAGCATTAAAAAAGTGTTTCCTTGTTTAAACAATGTTTTCCGGGGCTGTTCCTCTGGCAGTAAAGCGGCCGGATCTTGAAGCGGACCGCTCATATCCATTTAGTGTGGAGGCTAAAAATGAATGCAGCCGTATCTCCGCTCCCTTGTGCCTTCATGGTATGTACAAGAACGACTTTACCTTCCGAATAAATGTCCGAAAATCTGTACATTTTCCAAGTACGCGACACATGTTTTTATAAAAGAAAGTATTTTATTCAATTCCGGCCTTTAATTTTCATCACCATTACTAAACGCAATTATACTTCAAGTTTGCTCGTGGGTGTGCCTGTCCTCTGAAAAATTACCCTTCCACGTGATTTCTCTTACCGTGTCCGATATCCAGCCTTGTCACTGGATAAGCCGTTTTGTACTTTTCATGCACCAAACTGTAACACACTTCGCTCTGTATGCCGTCACACGTTTGTAACACCCACTTCTCCACAAGTGTCAAATTCTCACAGAATCTAACTATTTAAAATTTCCTTCTTGTATTACTAACAGTGGATGAGAACAAACCCCACTAATCATCATATAATTCTTTCTATCTGAGGTGCAGACTGCGTTTTTGAATAGACCACAAATATGTTGAACACATCACCAAAATTCTCTATGCATATCTAATTTACATCATACGTGCTACACTTCCGAATCAATACCTCTGCATATTTTCTTACTCGCAGTGTTCGCGAAATTCCAACGCCGCGCTGACATCTTTGTATAATTTCTGTCATATCGAGCTATCATTTGGGCTTAAACTGTAGGGAGCTGCAATGAAAAATAGTGATGTAATTTTACTTACATTGACTTCAGAGTACATAACCTCATTGCTATGGGATGATTAGGGTAGTTAAAAATATAAAACGGGTGTTTTTGTCTCGTTTTGAAATTAAGGAACATCAAAATAGTACGAGTAATTTCCACAGTTATTAATATTTGGATGAGCATATGACGGCACACCAAAAATTATGTAACATGGCAGGGAAAATGAGCAAGGTTGCTGTCGCGTATGTGACAAGTTGCTGTAGGGATGAACACGATTCAGCTGGTTCAGGACGGAGGTCAATGGCGGGCTTTCGTTCACAGGTTGATAAACTTTAAAACCGCAAGAAATGTCTAAAACCAGACCAGCAATAGCTGTGCGTTGAGGTAGTTTGCGCGTGTTTCATTCCTTTCCTCAATTACGTGTTTTCACAACTGTCACCTTCAACGCCACACCTAACTGAACACTGTACTGACAGTGTTCAGTAACAAGAGCTGTCAGGAATATCTGCTTAGTTTTCTGTTGCCAGTATGCAGCTTCATATGCCAATAAGGCCAGTTCGCCGACAGACCAGCGGACGGAAGAGTAATCGTGACCTCTCCACAATGCATTGTCACTATTTGCTTTGTTTTTCTGTATGAGAATATATAATGTACTTTAGCTTTGTTCTTTTATACTGACACAGAATTAGCAGGGAAGAACTCAATATACAACAGCAATAATGAGCTACGCGCTACATGAGTGTAGTAGTGAACAGGGGTAATGAAAGAGTTGTTTTTCCTCTACTTAATTCGACACAAATACCTTTGAATAATATACTTTTACTGTATCTTTCATAGGAAATATTAAACAAGAATTATGGCAGGTTTCGAATAAGTTATTAGGAAACGACAGTAACACAAAGAATTTGATGTTTTGCTGACCGTGCATCTCAGTATAATCTTAGTAATTAACCAACTTAATGCACAAATTATTTTTTTATAATAAATTTATTATAAAACAATAATTTGTGCATTTAGTTGGTTAATTACTAAGAGTAACACAAAGAATTGCATTTGTGAAGACGCGAATATGAAATAAAACTTGGAGAAATCTTGGTAACTCAGTTCTAGTCTGTTTTCTTCATATCCCCTGTCTGGATAAAATAAAGAATAAACTTGGCAAGCTTATAACCGTATTTGATGTTTTGTATGGCTGTAAAATAGGCTGTCGCCCTGAAAAATAACGTGATTAGAAAGTGTCTGATGACAGGATGTTGAAAATGTCTGGACCAAATAGAAAGGGAGCAACATGAGGACAAAGAGAATTATGAATACGCAGTTAAGGGCTTTATGCATTGTAGTCTTCTTCCGGTATTATTAAGGTAATAAACTCTAGGGAACTGAAAGGTCGCAGGCATGCAGCATGCATGGGAGAAATGAGAAATTTATACAAAATTTTAGTCTTGAAATAAGACTCTGCATATTGTCCAGTGGCGCGTCGTTGTGAATACTGTAATGAACGTTCACGGTCACACAAACTCGGTAGGAATCCTCTGGACGAGGGATCGGGCCGTCGCAGAGACCTCTACCTGACAATAGACAACACTCGCAAGAGAAAGACATGCATGCTCCCGGCGGGATTCGAACCTGCATTCGCAACAAGCGAGCTACCGCAGACCAACGCGCTATGCCGCGCTGCCACCGGGATCGACGACACTAACCGCTGTCTCTAATCCCTCCCGACGGACGAAGGATTGCTGTAATCGTTTCGATCAGCTTCTTAAAAGGTAAATTCCTCGTATGCATAACTCACTGCAGTAATTGAGCTTTGCTTTACCGATAAAACTTGTTTGTTTCGTTGAAGGTCACGTGATAGCTGCGGAACGCTGAAGGTAAAACAAAGGCCACCATGACAGGCTAAGATCGTACGAACTGGAAATCCGTGGGATTTACCCCTTCTTCAGAAAACAGTAGGTGCTCAGTTAATAACCAGAAAGTTCATTACCATATTCACGGGAGGCCCCCGTTTACTCTTTCCTGAGGCAGGTACATCCAAGTCAAGTCTTCACAATGCCTCTTCAATATACGTTGTAGTATTATCCCTCTATATCGTCTGTAAGTCTCTCTAATTATCTCTTCCATTCACGATTTGTGACTACAATTTTTATGCCTTTCTCACATGTTTCATAAATGTAAGTTTCGCCCACTGTGTCCTAACAATACTTCTTGGAAATTATAAACTTTGACGTTCCTTATTGCATAGTGTTCTATAGCCTACTTCGACTTCCATTCCTTTAGTTTCAGACGTTCTCCTCAGCACCCTTTTATCAAGACGCCCTCAATCTGTCAATTCTAAAGGGTTTTGTAGACTTTGTCTATGGTTTCTATCATTTTCTTTTCTGAATTCGAGATCATGAACGAAGTGTGGAAATCTAGTAATTTTAAATCCTGAATATGTGTTCTTTCGGGTGAAGATGTACTAAATGTTGAACTGTTTCACTAATAAACTATTTTGTTACTCGGACATGATAATTGTACGGAGTTCGAGTGGTTAGCTTCACGCTACGGCCGTTGTACTCATAAAAAGAGCTCAATTACTCGTCATACAGTATACCTGGTAGGTTCCAAAGTCAGATTTGACTTGGTAACAATGATAGAATTGACTACATTATTGGCACTTGAACCAGATTTCCCCATCCATAAGATCTTCTATAGTGAATGACCTGTACTGATATGCAGACATTTAGGTTACGCGTAGCTGATGTGTTTACTTTCTAGGACCTCATTCATATGACAGTACTAATTGCAGTCCGATTAGCAACATCCACGTAAATAGTAAACCGATTTCTCTGTTACTCTCTGAAGTCTGCGTAGCATTAATTCTGTTGAAGGAATGTATGGCATGCTTATTCAGTCATGGATCCACGGAGTAGACCTTCAAAATGGGATCAGTGATACTGAATAAAAACAACGTACTGCTTTTATGCGGAAAATTATCCAAACATGAATAAAGTAAGTCGACTTACTAAAGAATTCAGTGTTATTTAAACCTAAGGTTCTATCGACATGGTTAACGTCAAAGCCCTCCAATGGAAAGATCCTGAACTGTAGGCAACCGCAGCAGTCACTTGTATGTGGTTTCTGCTCAACAGACAAAGGTCATGGAAACTTGTGCAATAAACCGCAAACATGAATTGACATCCGTGCCAATCATCGTCGACGAATAGCTGTAGTTATGCAACAAGCACTAGCAGATCGTTCGGACGGAAGTAATGGTTTTTGAATCAACACAGCCTTGAGCTTCCTTATTTGTTTACAATCAGTCGCACAACGGAAGAGTGAATGCTCCTTACACGTTCACAACGGGGCTGTTGTTTGTTGCTGGAGCAGTGTACGAAACGTACGCATAATGCATACCCGTCGGTGTGTCCGTGTTTCCGTTCCTATGAAACCTGTGAACACTTTACGATGAAATTTGGTTTTGTGTAGTTCTATATGCCAAGATTCATAGGTTTGTCGCAGAAAGCGCAAATCAAACTGTAATAATTTTCCAAAAAATGCATATCTTGCAAATATTTCGTATCGCAGTAACACAAAATGTAGATTTAACCTTCTAAAGCCTACTGGTTACGTGATGCACCAACGGGTTTAATATTCCACAATGGTACTTTCTGACCACACTGTACTTACGTGTTTTTTTATTTATCTCAGAACAAACAGCGATTTCTGCCCCATACAACGTAAGTAATTGGTTTTTTATAACCGAGATGAAAAGTGTTTACTGCGTGGTACGAGCTGGGTCTTTAAATAAAGCAGTCTGTGTTTCGTCTTTAAATGGTTAACCGTTTGGCGCCGGAATTATTTTTTTAATTTTAGCACACTCTGTATATAAAATGTGAATAAAACAGGAACCAAATATGTTAGAATTATGAAACAAACTGCATTTTGAAGAGAAAGAAACGGAGAGTATACACCGTGTTTAAAATATTCAATACCTATATTTGTTGAATAAATATATAAAATGCAACGTTTAGAGATTAGCGGTGCGGTACGACCCCTATAGTGGTCGTTAGGCGTCAAAGGGTTCATTATGATCGAAACGTTTATTTGAAAGGCTGGTGTCCTCGCGAGCAATTACCGCAATGTGTGGCTGATCATTTTAGTTTCTTTGCAGTATGGCCTCTGTCCGTAATGTTACTAGCCTTTGCAACAGTAGACTATTCATGGTCGTGAGCATCTTCTTCATAAGCATTATTGTGAAAGGTATTAGGCTATTCGTTGTTACGGTTTCATGCCGTCATGTCCATTTTTCAGTGATCTCCTTTCCGAAGGTTTGTGTTTTGTAATCAGTTATTTTATGCTGCTGTTTGCCATTCATACATACACTCATACATACATGTCTGTACGTGTTTCCAACAAAGCCGTTACTAATGCAGTAATTTTATGAGTCGTTTAATTTTTCTTGTAAATTTCCTTAATTTCTTCTGTAATGAGTCCGGTCGAAATCTTTATTAAACCTGGGGGCAATTGTTGTTTTACTAACTGGTTTCTGGGCAAGAAGTGGCGAATCAGATGGCAGGAGGAAGTGGCATACTGCCCCACACTTGATGGATTACCGCCATCAGTTGGTCCCCGGGGTTTCGGTAGACTGAAAAAGCTTGCACCATAAGACAGAAAGAAAGAAAGCAAGAAAGAAAGAAAACATATTTTTCATGGCAGTACATCAACAATAAGACCACTAGAATATGCAAAATGTCAAAGAACGAGAGAGAATGGAGTACAACTTATCATCTGCTTAAGCGTCGCTGTGAGGTTTGGGATGTAGCCAGACCTGCTACTCGTGAATCTACTTCGGCTTCCAAAGGACGGATTTATGAATACAGCACTTTAGATAAGGTTGTTAGGTCGTTCAGAACAGAGTCCAATGAAATGAATTGTTATTTTTCATTTGTTAGGAAAACTGTAATTAATCATGAAAATTGATGACTTCCTGTTTGTCCGGAAGTGAGCGGCTCACGTCGTAACAATTAACTGTCACAAAACATGGACAAACGTGCGGCCGGACATGAATATTTCTCTTAAATCGTGATGTTAGGAAACCAGGTAAATAGGTCGGTGCAATCGTCACTTGCTGTTTGCCAGAGGCCATGCGCACTGGACTTGAAGTGAATGAGGAAAGGAATGACTTCTTGTGGTGTGATTCTATTACACAATGCCGACCACCAGAAGTCACCTCTATTGCTGTGCCTTTTACAATACCAATGAAGAACACAGTCCTTAAATTATGTGCAGAACAATCAGCTGACTTTGTATGGTCATCATACGAAGCATATATGTACAATCTGTTGGCAGAATGTATGGTTTTTGAATGTGAAACCCGGCGGTACGTCTGGTCTGTGAAGAGATAGTGTACCCTGACTAACACCGTTCGCTTTGTAACCCCGACTACTGACGGATTTGTTCTCTAATCCTTGTTACGTCACAGTGTACATTATTAGCAACTTGGTTACTCAGTCTCCATATCCGTTTATGTCCTGACGGTCTAGCGTTTCGTATTTTAATAAGGCCAACGATTTCGCCGGTGTGAGGGGCTGAACATACGATACTGTCTCACCGAGCGTCATTAGGCCTCCAGGCTCTTATTCAGCAGGGCCAAGATTCAAACCCAGAGGCCGGCTAACCTGAGTTTGTTCCGTGGTTGTCGTCAATTCTTCCATGAAAATTCCGGGATATTCCCTCAGAATGGACCATAGCTGCTGCTTCTCACATTTCTTCCACCATATTACGGACTAATCATGCTATCACTCGACGCTAGACATCCACAGCTACTGACACGGACGATAAATGAAGTTAATGAAGCCAGTAATGTCGTAAATAAAGTCTCATAATCACTACTTAGATGGCGACGTTATGTAATATTGGAAGCCCGCAGCGTCGTCAAATGCCACACCTACTAACAATATTGGAAAATATGTATAAAATATTATTGTGGCGCGTTCGCGCAATGTTTCTACTTCCTTGGGTATCCTAACAGTCTGATACCACTTCACTCGAAGACAGTAAACCATACTTGGGCCCTCGTGTAAAGTTACCGATATTTTTTTGTCAAATTGTAACCAATTTTCGAATGTCGCGACCGATTTTCAAGAAAGTCTCCAATACCAAATTTCACGAAAAAGCGTCATGTGGGAGCCGAGCTGACATACTCGGATGGACAGACGAATATGACGAAGGTAACAGGCGCTTTCCTCGAGTATACGGACGCGCCTAGAAGTCACTGTCGATTTCAAATATATCGGGTGTTTTATACGAATTTTTGTCAGAATTGTCTTCAGCTGCTCTCCGAGAAATGGCACTCAAATGTGTACCCGGACCCAAGGAAAGGAAGATTATTAGTGCTGTGCAGATCTTGAATATGCGTCTCAATGAACACCGAAGGCCACTGCCATAGTGGCATGTCGAAAGTCACTCCCATATAGAGCAGACGTTAAGAGTGGAAATGTGTGCGCGCGTGCATGTGTGTGTGTGTGTGTGTGTGTGTGTGTGTGTTTGTATGCATGTATGTACGTAAATATGTATGTGTGTAAGAATATATGTATCTCCCCACCTCCACAAACGTGCTCGCGGAAAACATCGCCTCACTTGCTAAAAGCAAATAATATTTTCGCGCCTTTCGAATGTCAACAGCTGCATTGGTATGTTTTATTTTTTGGCGGACGATGACAATATAATATTACAATTATGTGCTTCTTTAAAAATAATAGAAACATTTTTTTTTGTACTTTTAGTATTATTAAAGTTCGCAAACGCTTTAAAAACCAACAAATAGCAAAAAAGACCCGAATAGTTCTACAAATTTATAAAAACCTGCTCGGAGAGAATTTATTGGGTCGGGGAAAAAAAAAAAGTATATCAGCTGGAAAAGCAGGACGTATCGTAGCCCTGTTATGAACGACGTACGTTGGTTTGTACCACTAAAAGCAGACGTCAATACTGTATACATTATCATCTCAGCTGAACAAATCATGCGTCACCTGGAGTTGTTGGAAATTTATTCCGGCATACAGCATGGCCCGTACCTGAAATATTTCATCACAATACGGGCTCACTTCCTCAACCCCGCTACATTTCCCAGGCTCTTTGGTTTTGTGTCTGCCGCAGTCTTCATTTTCAGTTCTCTCAGACCAAGATAAAAGTTTAACCAGTCACACAAAACAGGACACCCAGTAGCAGCAATAGGACAATACTAAAGTTATTTAGTTACTTGTATTTGGCTTCTTTAATGACACAACTGTTCAGACTATTTTTGGAGTCGAATGACGTCACAGATTGGTGAATCACGAATTTGGAAGGTGGAAAAAAAAAAAAAAAAAAACTATGGATACATTTGAGACAAAACTGCGACACTTGCCTGGAAGGAATTAGAGGAAACACAAAATGTCACAATCAGGGTAGCCGATCCCGGGTCGAGATATGAAATCAGTACCTGCTAATTACAAAGCAGAACTGATCGGTATTGATCAGATGTTAATAGGATTGCATGCTGGCACCGACTCTTCGGAGGAACGTGCTTTTGCCATATTCAGGAATATTATTTCGTAATTTTTAACCACCAAAAGTCATTTAGTATTTAATTACAAGCGGAATATCAAAACGGGTTCCAAACGTCCAGTTCCACCCCATGAATAATCATACTTGAACCAAAGCACTAATTTGTTTATTATATCAGATACTTGAACTTGTGTGACAGGATTCATGCTTGCGTGTTTGTATCAACAAAGCTGTTCCTCGACCCTTCTCACAAAAGAGACTCCATGGAACAGCATAAATGCTGAGAAGCCTACATTAGTGGAGTGATAAGCCAACTCCAACCGTAAAACGCGCGTTTTAACTACCTGTACGTACTCGCGTTAAGGATAGCTACTCCATTATCCGCACTAAAAACGTGAGGTATTTGTACTAACGCCCATGAAAACACGAATCCATGTGACGGACTTTAATGTGGTCGCGATTATACATACAATGCCTCCATCCTTCCCCGATATTACACCGCGACAGCAAGATAAACACGTTCTGTCGTCAGATCCATGTTGCACAGCTGTAAAATGAAAGGATGAGCCAGCCAGGCATTATCTGACGCAACACGACACATTCTGACGCAACCAGATATAGGCTGCCATGGAAAATTACCAAATAGCACGTGCCACAGTAACGTAAGCTGATGGAGGTCGCACGCCTGTACTTACTTCGTCTCGAAAATCCGTCGTGTGCCTCATGGCGCCACTCACTCCACGCCACACCTGTATACAGCGAATATACTGTCACAAGGTTTCTACCGGGGTCACCTTGCTGCTTCGTCAAGTATGCACAGCGCATGTGTGAGCCACGCCTCCAGTCTGATGTGACGTCATAGCCATCAGTCGAATTACACTTGGCGCTTATGGATGGTGTGCATTACTTTCTATACAAAATAACTGCTGGGCCTAATGAACTATGCGATCGAAATATCTAGGGCCAATAAATTTGAAATGTGTACTAATTTATATACTGGCGTTTGTATATTTATATGATTTAATGGGGCATGAGCTTCAGACGTGTGCTTATTTTACTGTACCGGACACACAACGAATGTGAAGGGAAACGGAGGAAATACATTTCAGACACTAGTAAGGTTGGCGTACGCAGATAAAACTAGGTGGCCTTTATGTTCCTAATCTCTTCACCATAAGGCACAACAAAGCATAACATAATGCAAGGACGGTAGAAAGGTAAAGCTGTCCCGTTACATGCCAAGCAGGCACAGAGGGGAGGTAAGGTTTAGCCCTGCCCATACTCGACCTCGGCGCTAGAAGGGGGTGGGAGATCAGAGCCACGCTCTGGCCGCTTCAACCCCGGGAAGGAGAGCCGGTTCCCATTGTACAGAAGGCTGGGTGGGCCTCGGAGCAGGTCTTGACGGGTCCAGAAATTCTCGACCGTCCACCGGGGTTCGAACCCGGGACAGTCGAGCCCGTAGAAAGTCGCTATACCGACTACTCTATCCCGGCCGCCAATCAAACGTCATAACAAATCAAAATTTCATTCACGGATAAATTAAGAGCAGATTAAATTCCGGCTGTTCTTGTTAGTTTCCCTGAATTGAAATTAGGCGTACATGAAATCACGTTATTAGGGATCTTAGAGAGACGGGGTATGGGTACGTGAACTGGATTGAGCTGGCAACTGAAAGTTGACTAGAGACGCACGGTAATGAACCCGTGCGTTCAAAAGAATCATGACTGGCTAAGCAAATGAAGAACCCTTTTCTGCGGAACTGATAATTTAAACAAAAATTTCCCCTTATAGTAAATACTGGCACAATGTTAAAAACATGACAGTGTAAACAACTGTCTTAGATGTGTTCTGACTGTCAAATGCTGATAAAATGGATATCATCGGCTGATCGGCCTCTAACATTATCATTATAATCTCCATTAACATTTTCTGTGCTACAGTTTACAGCCATCGTTTACACAAGTGTTTGCAGTAGCACACCTGTAGTTGTTCTTAACTGCGTACTATCGAAAGGCATTACTAAACAACTGTATTAATAATAACCTCAGTTATTACACAGCTATTGACTCAGCCACCATTTCCACCACGTCTAACTCTTGACAATCCATTCTTCTGAACTTCGTTTGAATATTATCTCTACCTCTTTCACAGGACCAATCGGATTTATGTAGTACTGGCTAGCGAATTTTTATTTAGAAGGTACCTGTTTCGACTTCTGTCCGCAATACCGACTGTCTGAGGTTCTTAGGTTTCTCGCCGTTTCTTGAGGCGTGTGTTAGAATAGTTCGTAACCAGAGACCAAACCTTTAATCTTTTTGCGGGATTCATCTATTTGTGGCATAACATCAATATTGACATACGTATTGCCGTCATGCACAACAAATGTTATTACTTTCGTCCATGGATGCTGCATGTTTCGGCCGTGTGGACCATCCTGAGGAAATACGTGACTATGAAAACACGAGTAAAAATGCTTTGAGATATTTTAAAAGTCGCGAGATCTCACAAACACTTGCCAAATGGCCTTTCACGAATATCTTCGTGTACCATTTCGAACTGGAAGATATTTTCAGCTTAATCTGTCACTAATTAACGGAACTACTTTCTTTGTGTTCTTATGTGAAAGAAAGCTTCATACTGGCGAATATTCTGTCCGGTAATTGTCGGAAGAGACATCAGAGCTTGAATTTAGGTGTCTGAATTACTCATTATACAGGTGGCGCAAAAAGAACGCATGCTTTTGAATCTGCCTGCGATTTCTTTCTTTGGGGTTACCTCAAATCAAAAGTCTACGTTCGAAAACCTCGTACAGTCGACGATCTGAAAGTTTCCATTCGCGAAGGAATTGCAACTGCACCACAAGAAATGTTAGTAAATGTGATGCAGAACTTTGAGGAGAGGCTCCGGACGTGTGTACGGCAAGAAGGTCGCCATTTTTCCGATATAATTTTCCGTAATTGAATAATCAATGCAAGTAATCAAAACTGCATTTATTACAGGTTGTTTTGGTATTAACATAATTTTTTAATATTGAAATAAAAAAAGTTACAATTATTTGAAAAATGCGTTCTTTTTGCGCCACTGTGTACAAATAATACATAACAATTAATTAAATTTATGAGCTATATTAATTACAAACACATCTGAAATCTGCAGTTAAAACGTATAACAACTCACAAATTATAACTGATTAGCTAACGGTAGTAATGAGGGCGATCAAATCAAAGAGGATGAGATGAGTGAGAGAACTGACAAATGTGTACGGATTTCCAGTCGGAGCCTGAACGGACGACACCCCTGAGGAGTTTGTGGCATGCATGAGAGATTAATGACACGTTGGTTTCCATAAAAGGAGGGAAGATTCTCGGCTAGCTAAGCGATTTTTGGCTTCTCAAGAAGGACCCAGCTGCATTTATTTTGTAAGCTTTTTGGTACTAGAAGCTGAAATGTTGTACTGGTTCTTATGTTTACTGGACCGTGCATCATCTTGAAAGTTGAATAAAGAGAGACCAACTTGATGTCACTTGCTTTATTATTTCATTATTTAATGCTCAACATGTTTCGGATGTTAATACATCCATCCTCAGGAGCTTGCG
>Ga0123355_10013173_pt1 | contig 12854 bp, 7 predicted proteins | sample TergutEmb28metaG_3_FD_89872 | JGI IMG/M metagenome (GOLD analysis project Ga0123355, IMG submission 89872) | Embiratermes neotenicus P1 segment gut microbial communities from Petit-Saut dam, French Guiana - Emb289 P1 | ecosystem: Host-associated > Arthropoda: Insects > Digestive system > Gut ...
AGCTAACGCTGTCTGACTGCACCTCCTACGCTTCGCTGCGTCGGTGCAGGGCGTTCATGTAACTTCAAAATTGCTCAAGGCTTCGCCTTGGACAATTTTGAAGTTAATTCACTATAATCTCAATTAAAATCGTCTCATTGTTCACGGCAAAATCGCCCTCAAACGCCTTGTCTCGGCGCTTGAAGGCGCCGTTCCAATTCGTTGTTTTAATTAAGATTAGCATCAGAGGCTTCGCCTCCGACACCTCCACTTCTTTTTTTGTAAAAAAAGAAGCAAAAAAACTTTAACGTTGGGATATGTTGGTTAATCCCAACAACATCATCCCAATGTTAAAGTTTTTTGTCAAACTTTTTTGCAAAAAAGTTTGTGTGTATGGACAAAGCCCATGGTCTTAATTTATTCAGTTCTAATAGCAGCCAGCGCGCTTAGCCGCGTCGCCCTGCGGGCGGGGAAGTAGCCGGATAGCAGGCCTATTACTGTGGCAAAAGCTAGGGCTAGAAGGCATAACATTGGAGTTATTAGTGATGTTGTGTCACCACCTATGGGTTGGCCCCACATGTCTACTGCGCCGCTGCCCATTATATTTATGTCGGTGTTGTTTAGCAGGTACGAGCCAATTAGGCTTAGGCCAATGCCAAACATACCTCCTATGAAGCCTATAAGGGCCGCTTCTAGCAGAAAGAGCCTGCGTACATCGTTAACTGCTGCGCCTATTACTTTCATTATACCTATTTCGCGGGTGCGTTCGTACACGGCCATTATCATGGTGTTGGCTATGCCCAGCGCCGCTACAAAAAGGCTTACGGCTGCAATGGCCGCCAGCATGGTTTGTAGGCCTTGTTGCTGTTCGCGCAGTTCTGTTATGCGCTGGCCGGGATAATTGGCGAAAAAGCCCATATCCATTATTTCACGGGCCACTTGCGATGTAGCGTCTATATCCACCGCACGCACGAAGCCTTGGTCGTAGGTTACTCGTTCTGTTCGCGCGCCGCGCATCCCGGTAAAACGCCCTGCTTCTTGGTCTTGTTCCCGGCGGCTGCTTGTTGCCCGCTCGTTTAGGGTATGCATTAGGTTAATGTCAAAAATTATGCCTGTGTCTATATTCCAATCCCCAGTGGGGGCAAGCTGCCCCACGATAACAAGCTCGTTGGACTGCACCGGCCTAAATGTATCTTCGTCTATTTCAATTTCCTCATCTGCTGGGGCCATCCAGGTAAGGCGGCTATCGTGCGACATGTCAATCCTGTCATTCTTGATATCCACCAGGGTTTCCACATCTTCCTGCCCGCTGAACATATCCCATGCCCGGTCTATCCACCGCCATGGCTGCCCAGGAGACATGGGCGCACGGAAATTACCTTCCGCAAACGCACCAAAAAGCGCGGCATAGCCGTCGGTCTCTTCTAGCATACGCCCCCATTGCAGCTCGTACTCCATCAAATGCAGGGCCTCAAGCTGCATACCCCGCACATTCCAGGAATCCATGGTATACCTACCACTACGCAAGAAAATAGACCCGCGCATAAGCGGCGAAGCCGCCTGCACCCCAGGAATCCGCATAAAAGTCTCAAACATCTCGTCATCTAGCAGGGCCTCTGCGTCACTTATCACATTGCCATCTTGGTCTATAGACATCCAAGTCATAACAGGGTTAACCGATATCATGGTCAAATCCGCTTCCATGCCCTCCATCAGTTCTGTAAAATGGGCATTCTGCGCCAACCCCAGCGAAAGCATAAGCACAATAGCGGCAGTACCAACCATTACCCCAAGCACAGTAAGCGAAGTTCTAAGCTTCCGCTTAAACATATGCTTAACGCACATGGTAAAAACGTCAATGCCACGCATATATTGCTCCTTTCAGAAAACAAAACCACCCGAGGCTTCGCCCACGGTTTTAAATTACGTTTTTGTGATTCCAGAAGAACTCTAATATCTAATCCTCATCATCAAACTTTAGTCGATTCTTCCTGCGTACTACTATTATTACAATCACTATAATCAGCAGCGGTATGCCGGCAAGTATTGCCCATACCCAGGGGCGGCGCAGTAGTTCCATTATGTCAAGGCCTTCGCTGTCATCTTCTTCGGGCCAGCCCATGCCTTCGTCACCTTCCCATATCATGCCGCCGCCTTCAAACATGCCATGTTCGCGGTCGAATATTCCCATTTCAAAATCCCCGCCAAAATCGCCGCCCATGCCGCCAAAGCCGCCAGTTACTTCCACGGTAAATTCTGTGTAGAATTCTACTGTAGCACCTGTTGCGTCTTCTCCGTACACTACTATACGGCCGTCTAGCATACCTTCTTCTATTGGCATGATTGTGTCTGTATAAGTGCGGAAGGCACCTGGGTTGATATTACCCATAAAGAAGCTGCGGCGGCTGGCCTCGAACGGGCCATCTACACGCACGCGCAGGTTACGTAGGGGCACCATGCCACTGTTGATTATCTGCAGGTCAAACCAGATGCTGCCGCCAACGGATACACTGGACGGTATGCTTGGCTCTTCAATTTGCAGGCGCACTACTTGAGCCACGTTAATATTAAGGTTTTCTTCTGCGGTAAACTCGCGGTACTCTTGGTCTTGGTATTCAAAACGCACTCGCATGGGGTACGAGCGTGGCGATGCATCCGGCACGGTGAACCAGCTTATGCTGCGGGTTACTTCGCCGCCAGGTGGGATGTAATCTATAAACATAGAATTGCTGCCGTCATGTGGGGTAAACACCGTGCCTTGGTTTTGCACAGCCTCTAGCGCCTCAAACACGATGCGTACATTGTTTATGCTGCGGGTGGTGTTTGTGTTGCGGAAGGTGATTTCCATATCGAAAGTATGCCCGGCCAGCGGGATTCTTGGGTATACGCTGTAGTTGGATACGATTATCCGCGGGATTTGTATGCGGCCGTGGTCGTCGTCGTTATCGTTGTCGTCTTCTTCATCTTCTGGGTTGTACACATTTATTGCGGCATGTTGCTCTAGCGAGCGTGTATTGGTTTCGTCGCCGCGGCGTTCTTCAAACTGCACATTAAAGCCCACGGCATAACTGCGGGTTTGGGCGGCGTCTGTTGGGGAGAAGCCGAAGGTGAGCTGCACGCTTTGCCCCGGCCGAATAGTCCCTACATTTTGGAACCTGGACGTGCCCATGGGTACTACTGCGCCGCTTTCTGGCGTGGCTTCCACGCGGATGTCATATGCCACTGCGTCGCCGCTATTATGCAGGTAGAAAGAGATATTTGCCTGCTGCCCTACGTTAATGCGCCCAGTGGGGGCGGCCATACTGCGTATTTCTAGGGCGGGACGAGTAGCGTCCTCTGGCACATGTACATTCACAAAAAATTGAAATGTTTCAGTTTGCGGGTTTTGGCCGTTTTCGTCACGGAAAGTCACGGCAAAATCTATGGGAAACGTACCGCTGTCTATGCTGCTGGAAGTGCGGAACTGGAAGCTTAAAGCCTGGGAAAACCCAGCCGTAAGCTCTGGCACAAAGGCCTGGTTTAAATCCCCAGTGAAGAAAACGGTGTTTGCATCTTGGTTGGGCAGGCTAACTTGTACATCTCTGGCGGTGGCGGTACCCATGTTTTGCAGGTTGGCTGTTACCACAAAGTTATCATTGCGGCCTATGGGGGCGGCAACTGTCATAAATTCGCCCAGGGCAAAGCTGCCCAGGCGCACATTTGGCGTGCCAGCAGGCGCGCCGCCAACACGCACGGTGATAGTATCTGTGATGGTTGGCATATTAAGCCTTGCCTGGTTGCGAAAGAAATGGCTTAGGGTAATAGTGTACACCCCAGGAGTGGCGTTTTCGTTTGCGATGATGCGCATTGTCATGTTAGCGTCGCGGTTTTCTGCAATGGAAGTTATGTTGTTGGAATTGCCAGTGAATTCTACGGTAAAAGGCCCTTCTGTAGAGGCCTGAGTAAGCAAATTAAACGCAGAATGTGTGCCTATGTTCCGCAGTGTCACTGTTATATCGCGGGTTTCGCCGGGTTCTATTGTTATGTTCTGTGGGGATAGCAAACGCGGATGAGGGGCGTAGATTGGGTCTGGGGTCGCAGGGGTTTCTGGCCGGGCTTCCAGCTCGGCTATCCGATGCCTTAGCACTTCCATTTGCTGTTCCATCTCCCAAATGATTTGGCCTAACACATTATCCTGGTCATTGGCGGCTACCGGTATGGCCGTACCCAGCATCATAAGTAGCACCATTAGAATTGTTGCTAGTTTTTTGATTCGCATTTTTCTCCTCACATTCTCTCTTGGTTTTCTTGTTCTTGGGCTGCAATGGCGGCTTCCTGGGCTGCAAATTCTCTTTTTGCGGCTTCCAGGCTGCCGGGTGGTACATCTTCAAAGCTTTCCACATTGCCGTCACGCAAGCTTATCACGTGGTCTGCATAGCAGGAAATCTCGGTGTCGTGGGTTACTATTATTAGAGTCTGGTTGCGCTCCCTGGCTATGCCGGTTATCAAATCCATCATCTCAAAAGTGGTTCTTGTATCCAGGTTACCCGTGGGTTCGTCTGCAAATATCACTTGCGGGTCGTTAACGAAGGCACGGGCTATACTCACCCGCTGTTGCTGCCCGCCAGACAGCTCGCTGGGCTTGTGCCGCCAGCGGTTGCCCAGGCCAACAGCCTTTAGCATGGTTCGCGCGGCCTTCACCCGCTTGGCGCTGGCTATCCTACGGAAGATAAGCGGCAAAGTCACATTCTCTAGGGCAGTTAAAGTAGGCAACAAATTGTACGATTGAAAAACAAAACCAATATACCGCTGCCTATACAATGCAAGTTGCTTCTCGTTTAGCTTCTCTAGCGGCTTGCCCATAAATATTATACTGCCCTTGGTTGGCTTTTCTAACCCTGCCAATAAATTGAGCAACGTAGATTTACCGCTACCGCTTTTACCAAGCAAGCAGTAAACCTTGCCCCGCTCGAAATCTAGCGACACATCATCCACCGCGACAATACGCTCGTCGCCCATGCGATACACCTTGCGTACATTTTTCAGCTCAAACACCTTGTCCAGAAACGCCACCTCCATATCCCCACCATCGTAAAACAATTCGAAATCGGTCTCTCCTATTGCGGCAAAAGCGCCTTGTCTCTGCGTTTCAGATGCCGCTCGAGCGAGACCGTTTCTCATTTATTCACTACAGCATATCAAAACCGTAAATTATTTCAACAAACTTTGACTGATTGTAGTCAAACGGTTATATACTCTAACGAAAAAATCTTAGTTTTGTTCCAATAGAGTTCTTCCGAAATTCCCGCAGAGGGTTTCGGAAAAGTTACATTTTCAATCTTTTACTTCTTCTGAGGTAACCCGGAAGAAACCGGGCGGCACGGAGTGCCGGGTTCGCCAGGCGAACCTTATGAAATTGCGATTTTTGCAATTTCAGGAGAACTCTAATTATTAAAACCGTTAAATGCTTCGCCCGGCCACACCTCTAAAAATTTAATTTTTTATGGATTTATAAAAAAATGGTACCATACGGTACCATAATTCCATTAAAATGGTACCGTATGGTACCACATTTTCGCATAAAACAGCACAAAATCGTAGGCTCAAAATTAAAAAAAGCCCAAAAATACGGGTTTTTTAAAATGCTAAACCTAAAAATTTAAGTTTTTTGATAAAACTTTTTTACAAAAAAGTTTTTGGAGGTGTCGGAGGCAAAGCCTCTGACAGTTTTAACACACAAAAAAGCTGCATCCCTAATGTAAATCCAAAAGGCTTCTAGGGGAAGGGCAGCCTTGTGGATTTACGTTAAAGATACAGCTGATACTTGGCTTATGCACCGCTAAGATAAGCTTAAAAGGCCATTTAAGGGGGGACAACCTTCAAAAATTATACTAGCGATGCAACTGCCAAAGACATTTATTATATTACCCGATAAGTTAAATGGATATAATCCACGTCAGGAGGGCATTTAGAAAAATTTCTTAAATTTTACGTGAAAAAATATATATGTATGCCACCGCTCACCCTCAAAAAACCGCTAATAATTGGCGTTGCACAATTCATATGCGGCAAAAAAAATTTTTTATGTTCTAAGGCTATAATAGAAGCGACAATAAAAACACCCTCTTTGGGAGGGTGTTTTTATTGTCGTTATATGCTTTAATCCTTCAAAAGCTTCATTTCTTCTATCCTTGCTATTGCGTCTAGCATGTTGGTTACATCTAGCTTGCTGTATATTAGTTCTAAATGCGAGCGAAGGGTGGATTTTTTTATTTGTAAGATTTGCGCCATTTCTTCGTAGCTGTGGCCTAGGCATAGCAGCTTCATTATGGATAACTGCTTGGCTGTGTATTTTATGTCTTTTTTTGCGGTAGCGGTTTTGGGTTTTTTGTTGGCGTTTTGGCTGGCTGCTTCTATGGCGGCGTGAAGCTGGCGGCTTCCTGGGGTGGCTAAGCTGCTTAGCATATTTGTTAGCTCTGGCCCTTCGTTTATAAAAAGTTGCGTGTAGCGGTAGGGTGCTGCAGTGGCCACTGCCTGTTGCAAATGCTCTAGGGCTGTGGTTTGGTAGCCATGCTTTTTGTTCCAGAAGGCGATTGCCAGCAGGATGTTAACTTCTATAATATCCAGCGACCTGGCAAAATCTATTGCCAGCAGCAATACTCTTTCTAGTATAACTATGGCAGCATCATATTTGCCCATTTTAATATGCGCTCTGGATTTTGTGATATCTATATATATATTGTAGGCGGGCGGAACATCGTACAAATCTTCTTCTAGCCAGGCCTGGGCGGCTTCTATGCTGCCTGCGGCAATTTCGCGCCGCGCCTTAAATGCCAAAAAATTATTGGACAAGTGGTAGGCTTTGTGGCTGTCAATCAGTTGTGATATACGGTGGGTTAGGCTTGTTTGCTCGTCTATTTGGTTTATGCCAAGAGCATCTGACACCATAATATTTATGGCCAAGGCGCAGAAAACTAGCTCTGGCACAAATTCACTTTTTATTTCGGCCACACCGGCCTTGGCGTATTTATAGGCTTCTTCAAGCTTGCCCTGCTCGTATAAAAAGTTTGCGCATAACATGGGCTTTACCATTGCAATCTCGCCGCCAAAAATCCAACTTACAAGAGGTTCGATTTCATCAATGGCGGCTAATGGATCCCTCAAGGCAAGGTCAGATAAATCTTTAAGCCCCCGGTGGAACATTGGTGTTTCCATAGGCACAACCCACCGGTGTATGGTGTTAGGGTTAATCATACCGCTAAGCAGCTTTTTTAGCAGAGCCATTAGCATTGCGTTGGCCTTAAATATTTTCTTCGCGCCTATGCGGAAGTCCAGCACCCGCACATAGAACACCTCATGTGTAAAGGATGGGCGCTTTAGCACCGCCCTCGGGTATTTTTTATAATATTCGTCCATATAGGTGAGCATATCTTCCTTGCGGCCTTCTGCAAAGGCATTCCACACCAGCAGCAGCAAGAATTGCGGCGCTTTTCTTAAAACCGCCTCCACCTCTGGGTAGTTCAAAAGTGCGGTAAATCTTTTTAGGGGGAAATTGCGGCGGTTGGCAAAATCCAGCACCTCGAAGGCCTTTATTATGCCGCCCTCGTCTTTACAATGGCTGAAGCAATAGATTGCATCGTAGAAATTTTTCTGTGCAAGATGCCATTCGCCCTCTATTTTGTACAGGCTGTTTACAAAACCATCGCCTTCGGCCCGAGCCATCTGCATGAGGAATGGCCGAAACAGGTCATGATAATTATATCCCCCGCCACGGTGGGTAATAAACGCGCCGGATTGCATCAACCTTTTGATAAAAACATCGCTATCGCTGCGGCCGCTAAGCTGGTTGCACAGCTCTGGCACAAGGGTACGCAATGTGGATGTACGCAGCATAAAGTCGCGCACAGGCTCATCCCAGCGTTCCCATATATTCAGTTGCACAAATTCTTCAATATATTCGCTAATTTTACCGGCAGGCTCCCCTTCAGACAGCCACACGGCGTTTATGCCGATGGGCCAGCCGTTAGTCATTTGTATAATTTCCTCAGCTTGCTGCGCTGTAATATCGCGCCCACGGCCCTTGTACAGGGAAATAATATCCTCCGCCTTAAACAGGAGATTGTCTGCATCTATTTTGGCAATCATGTCTTTTAACCAAAGCTCCGAGAAAACCTGGGGCAGCTCGTAGCGGCTAACAAGCACCACCTGTACATTGCGGGGCAACCGCCGCAACAATATAAGAAAAAACTGCAGCACCTTAGCATCTTCTAGCATATGTAAATCGTCCACAACAATAACTGCTTGCTGGTCGTGGCTTAGGGCAGACACCGCCCGTATAGTAAACTTATCTGGCGCAACCTCAAAAGAGGCATGTAAAATAATATCCCCCAATGCCTGGTTATTGGGCTGGCAGCTATGCAACACAGCACAAAAACGCTCGCAAAAGCTTGCAAAGTCGTTATCGTACTCGTCTATAGACAATATTGCCTTAGCATGGTCAACAGTTTCCAGCCATTGTGAAACGGCCACAGTTTTGCCATACCCAGCCGGGGCGCTGACCGCAATAATACGATGCTCCCTACTCGCGTTAAACACATCAATAAGATAGCTTCTTTCCAATGCATTGCTTACCGCAACAGCCATCAGTTTCACCTTTTCTTAGGGCCCGCCCGGCAATGGCTCTGCCTGCGGGAGTCCCTCCCTGGGTAGGGATGGATGGTATATTTCCACATCCCTTGCTACTATCAACGATTTTGCCACTTTTATAGGGTTTGGTCAAGGTTTTTTTATTTGAAAAGAATTTGCGGGTACGCGCAGGGATATAGGGGGTATGGATTTGATTTTACCCACCGCCCTCAACGTAATACTGTGCTTGTGCGTTCCATAATTCAAAGTATTGCTTGTCTTTGTCAAGAATCAGGGTGTCATGGTTGCCGCGCTGTAGAATCTCGCCTTCGTGAAGCACAATAATATCATCGCAGAACCGGCATGACGCAAGGCGATGTGAAATGTAAACTGCTGTTTTATTGTTCACGATTTCATTAAACCTTGTGTAAATTTCAAATTCGGCAATAGGGTCGAGGGCGGCGGTAGGCTCGTCTAAAATGATAAATGGCGCATTTTTGTATAATGCCCGTGCCATTGCAATTTTTTGTGCTTCGCCTCCCGATATTTCAACGCCGTCTTGCTCGAAATCTTTGTAGATTGGAGTATCTAACTTTTTTGGCATTTCATTGAGCCGCTCCCCAAACCCTACCATTGTCAAGCTTTGCCCTGCCCGGCTCGGGTCATACTCCACCGCCGCCGAAATATTTTGCCCAAGACTGAACGAAAAAAGTTGAAAATCTTGAAACACTACTGAAAACAAACCCATATATTCAGTAAAATCATAATCACGAATATCAATGCCGTTAAGCATTATAACACCTTCTGTTGGGTCGTAAAGCCGGCAAAGAAGTTTTATTAAGGTAGTTTTGCCGCTTCCGTTCATGCCAACTACCGCTAACTTTTTACCATAGTGGATTTTCAAGTTTACATTTTTCAGTGCATAGCTATTTGAACCGCTGTATTTATACGACACATTATGAAATTCAACCTCATAGTTACTGTCTTTATTGATAGGTAAAATGCCTCGGTAAATTGTTTTATTCCTTCGGGATAGTGAAACACTTCGAAATCGGTCTTGCCTGTCGCGACAAAAACTCCAGAAACGTCTTGTTTTTGCGTTTCTGATGCCGCTCGGGCGAGACCGTTTCTCATTTATTTCACTATAGTAATTCAGAAAATTATCCAAAAAGATGTTGTTCATTCTAAACACAGAGATATTTGCCGCTATGTCTTTTATTGCAGATACAAAGCGCCCAATAAACCCCACATAAAGAACAACACTCCCAACCCCAAACACACCAGCCAATGCGTTTATGCCAACAAAAGCATATATTGAAAAGTTAATCACACCAGAAACAACAACTTCGGGGATTTTTGTGTTGCGTAACCCACGGCTATATTTCATGTTGCTTTGTTTAATTACATCTAACTTTTTTTGCCTGTATTCGCTGATGATTTTCTTCATGTTGTAAATTCGATAATCTTTCCCGGCCTGGTAAGGAGAAACCCTATTGAATATATCTGAAATTATGTTTTGCTTCTTCCCCGCCGCCATTATTTCTTCGCCCAATCGAGTAAGCGTTTTTGCATTTCTAAAACACAATATTACAAAAAAGCCAACCATGGCAAAGAGAAGAAACAGCCATACCAGGCCGCCAACTTGCGCTGTGTCGTTTATCAACACAAAAACAATAGACGACAGCCCGAAGATTGATAAAACAATATTCACCGCATTATCTATGAATACCTTGCAAGAACGTAACATGGCTTCTATGCCCAAGCCATTTATACGTGACGCTTGCCAAATATGCCAGGCTTCTCCCATTATTTCGCCATTTTCTAGCCGTTCGTAATCGCTATCTAGTATTTTATTTAAGCTGGCGGTTAACCGCCCAAGGTTCAACTTCTCGTTTGTAAATTTTTCAAGGCGCGTAGCCAACGTAGATAACAAACCAATAATTATATTCATCAAGAGTGTTGCTGCAATCAGACTAACCAAAGAATCAACCCGCCGCTGTGTTGCAATTTCATCCACAATTTGGGCAGACATAAAAATATTTATAAATGGAAGTAGATTATTTACCAAACTCCCGAAAACCATTACATGAAAATACCACTTAGAATATTTGGAAACCCATTTTACCGCTTGCATATTCGTTTTCAGTATATTCATTGTACGCCCTCCCTGTAATAGTGGCTTTGCACTTCAAACATTTCATAGTACTTGCCTTTTTGCGCCATTAGTTGTTTATGGCTTCCACTTTCTATAATTTTTCCGTTCTCCATCAGTAGAATACGGTCACAAAAGCGGGTAGATGCTAAACGGTGGGAAATGTAAATGGAGGTTTTGCCTTTTGTTAGTGCGTCGTATTTTTCGTACAATTCGCTTTCTGCTATCGGGTCAAGTGCGGCGGTTGGTTCGTCCAGTATCAATACAGGTGCGTCTTTGTAAAGTGCGCGGGCAAGCAAAAAGCGCTGCCTTTCACCGCCGGAAAAATCTATGCCGGGGTCGTCTTCCTCAATATCCCTGTAAAAAGATGAATCCATGCCCTTATTACATTTTTGCACCCTGGCCCAAAGGCCGGCCTGTTCAAGACATTTTTGCACTTTTTTTCTATCAACATTTACGCCGCTTCCCGATATATACTGTGCGATTGAAATGGGAACGATATGGAAATCTTGAAACACCACTGAAAAATAATTGTAATAGTCATCTATGTTAGTGTCTTTTACGCTAACCCCATTTATAAATACATCGCCACCTGTGGGGTAGTACAGGCCGCAAATCAATTTAATCAGCGTTGTTTTGCCTGCCCCGTTCGCGCCAACCAATGCAATTTTTTCGCCTTTGGCAATTTTGATATTCATATTTTCAATGGTGTTGCTTGGGCTGGCCGAAAGCTCCGCCTTCTGCTTGCCCATGCGTGCTGGATAACTGAAATTTACTTGGCGCAACTCAATTTCGCATGTTTTGCTTTCTTGTTTCTTCTTCGAATCCCCCCTGTAGAAAAGTTCATCAATTTCCAAAAACGACCGAATGAAATTTATTTGTGTGGACATTCGCAAAAGCCCGCTAAATTGCCCAGAAATGGAATTTAGCCATCCCGAAAATCCCGTTACTGCGCCAAAGTAAAATACAAACAAGCCCACATCTATAGAGCCGTTTAATACCTGCGAAAGTAAAATGTAATAAACAATGCCATTGCGTAGTAACGCTAAAAAAACATCTCCTATCGAGGGCAGCGATTCTCTATTCCAGGCTTTGTTTCGCCAAAAAAGAAGCGAGTTGTGGCATTTTTCTAACAAAGTATAAATTAGCTTTGGGTATGGGTATGTTTTTATATCCTTTATTTTTTCGTAAGAATGGGTTATTTCGTGAAAATAATTGTATCTTCGTTCTATGGAGGCCCAGTTTCGCCAATTTCTGGTGTTGTATATTCGAGGTATTCTAAGCAATAAAAAATTTATGGCGGTACTTATGAATATGACCAATAAGATGATTGGGTCTAGCATAATAATGATACCGCCAAAGCCCATAATGCCCAAAAGATTAACAAAAAAGCGGCTAAGCGCTTCTATCATTCCTTCTGCTTGCCCCGTGTTGTTCATTGCGCTGTTGTATAGTTCATTGATTTCAGGGTTTTCTGTGTTTTGATAGTCTGTTGTTTTATGCTTTAGCTCACAAATTTCTTCATACATACTACGGAAAATGTCGCGCATAGAGCCGATTTTGGCATCACTGAATATTGAAATCAACTCGAAAATGACAAACATCATACAAAATATCCCCACAATGTATAATAATTCGTTACGCGGCGATTGCCCTGTTATCATTTCAATCATTAGCATGGGAAAGTAAATTGTGGCTAGGGGCAAAAACACACTTAGCAATATTTTTGGCACAAAACCGATGAAAAATGATTTATCCCAACGCCAAACATTAGCGAGGGTAAAGCCTATGTTTTGTAGGACATTGTATTTTTGAATTTCATCTTTTTGCTTTTTCATTTTAGAACCCGTCCCCTTTGCATATATAGTCAGTTGAACCCAAAACAAACCACAGAAATTTGGGTGCTGCAGTTTTGCTTTGGCGAAAAATTCAGTTGGTCGGAAAATCCGACCAACTGAATCTGCAAACGTAAAAACAAAGATGCTTCCCGGTTCAACTTATAGCCGCTCCACCTAAAAACATTCGCATAGAGCGCGGGAAATTTTTCGCAAGGCGAGGAGCTGAAAACCGCCGCGCACTAGCGGTGCGCAAGGTTTTTAGCGACGAAGGCTTGTGGGAA
>Ga0123355_10013174_pt1 | contig 12853 bp, 10 predicted proteins | sample TergutEmb28metaG_3_FD_89872 | JGI IMG/M metagenome (GOLD analysis project Ga0123355, IMG submission 89872) | Embiratermes neotenicus P1 segment gut microbial communities from Petit-Saut dam, French Guiana - Emb289 P1 | ecosystem: Host-associated > Arthropoda: Insects > Digestive system > Gut ...
AAAAAAAATTTACCCCCCCCCCCCCCCCCCCATACTGTTAATAACCAACAAATAGTAAAAAACAACAAAAGTTTAACTTTTTCTCATCGATTGAGTCATTTTGATATATTTCTCAATGATTTTGTGATACTTTTCAAGAATTTCTTGAATCGTTTCATTGCAGAAAACCCGGCGGTGGTGGTGTATGAGGTTTGTAAAAAATTTCTGTATGGAAGTTTAAATATGTAGTTATGCGACATAAAATCTGAAATTTATTGGAATGGTAAAAAATCATACAATAATGGCAGGGTTTTATGAATTACAACGCATAACCAAAACTTTGTAGCCAAAGTAAAGGAGAAAACAATGGCAAAGAAGATTCTCAGGGTTGGAATACTAGTAATGGTTCTGGTATTCGGAATGGTTGTTATTGGGTGTGGCTGGGATGTTGCAGTTACAATTAGTGGAACCCCCATAGTAGGGCAAACTCTTTTTGCAGGATCGCAAGGAACTGCATTCGATGGAGATTTTTTATGGGAACATTCACGTGATGGAATTAATTGGACTCGTGTGCCTGGTGTAATACTTAACTGGGGGCAAATAGATCAAACAAATAGGTGGCGTTTTATACTTGGACCTGGTATGCAGGGCTTTTATATACGAGTATCTCGCGATGGGAGTCGTGGGAGAATATTCAGTGAGACAGTCGGTCCAGTTGCACCAGCAGGTTCTCCTTAGTTGCTGGGTGTTAATTATCCAGCGTTTAGAGGTCACGCCCAGTGTCAGTCACCATAAATTAATGTCTGACCCATAGGGTGCTGTCCGAAAAGTTGGTTACTTTTCGGACAGCGCCATTTACTATATATTTTACAGTAGTTAAAATGTCTTCTTCAGCTAAATCGGTTATATTTGGAAAATAATTCATTGGTTGATTTTTTCTCTTATTGATTTTATTGCCGTTTTCATAGGTTTAACTTTTTCATATGCAAGGTGACTCCGCTGAAACGGTACGCCGCAGACTCAGAACGAGAATATCAACACGAATAACGATAACAAACGCACCGATTTTACCGATAATTAAGTAATGAACTCTCTTTTGGTTTTATATAGCCCTCCTTTGTCGAAATACGCCTTCCAGCCGATTTTTGACGGGAAAAATGCGGTCGCTTTGGCGGTGGAGCGTGGGCGAAAGTTTCCCGGTGTGGGAAAAATTGTGCTGCTTGCAAGCGAGCTTGGCGATGGGAACAGCGATTTTTCGTTTTTAAGCGGCGAAGAAGTTACCATTGAGCAAAGACAAAATTGGACAAAAAAAAGCCTTTTGGAAAGAATTTCGGAATTACAAACAGGTTTTGACCTAACCTATTTTGCTTTTGCCGATTGCCCGTTTTTAGACCCTGTTTTAGCCGGCTCACTTGCTCGGAGACACTTGGATTACAAAGCGGATTATGCGTACGCAGATGGTTGGCCGTTTGGGGTTGCGCCGGAGATATTGGCTCCGGGAACTGCCGGAATTTGCGCAAAAATACTCGACAAAGACGCCCCTGTCGAAAACAATGTTTTGTTTTCCGTAATAGAAAAAGATATAAACTCGTTTGACATTGAAGTCGAAATATCAAAAATTGATTTGTCATCGCACCGACTGAACCTTCGTGCGGACTCAAAACGTAACTTTATGTTGCTTAACAATTTTTTTGCGGCTAACGATAAGAAAATACCATGTGCCGCCGACATTGAAACCATTATAGAAGAAAAGCCGGAAATTTTAAGAACTTTGCCAAACTATTTCTCTGTTCAGGTTTACGGCGGCTGTCCTGCCCTTTGTAAAATTTGCCCATACCCTCTTTTTACAGACGCAAAAAACAGAAACGATTTTATGAATGTTGAAAAATTTAAACTGCTGCTGGATAACATAATTGATTTTACAGGTGATGCTGTTATCAACCTGTCTCTTTGGGGCGAATTGAGTTTTCACCCGGAGAAATTGCAGTTAATCAAATCTGTTATAGAAAAAAATGAACTAACATTGATTGTCGAAACTTCCGGGCTTGGCTGGAAAAACGAAGAACTTGAAGAAATCGCAAGTTTCTGCAAAGAAACACTTATTAAAACAAAAACACGCATAAACTCTCTGCCGCCTGTTTCTTGGATTGTTTCACTTGATACGGCAGACGCCCAAAAATATTCAGAGCTTCGTGGGGCGGGGTTTGCCGATGCCGAATCATGTGCGAAAAAACTTTTGGCATTATTCCCGAATGATTGTTATGTGCAATCCGTGCGTGTCAAAGGCTCGGAAGATGATACAGAAAGATTTTATCGTTTCTGGAAAGAAGCCGCCCCTAACGGAGAAAAAAACATCATTATTCAAAAATATGATGATTTCTGCGGGCAGATGGAAAAAAAACAAGCTTCGGATATTTCTCCCATTATACGCCAATGCTGTTGGCACATAATGAGGGATATGCCGATTTTGATTGACGGCAGCGTTCTCTTGTGCAGGGAATACCTTGCTTCCCTGAAAGGAGAAAAAGATTTGGTATTAGGAAATGTTTTTAATGATTCTTTGGAAACTATTTGGCAAAATGGGAATCGTTTTTACATAGAACAATGCAAAAAAAATTATGATGAAACCTTGTTTCATGGGTTATGTGTGGATTGCGATGAATACTATACCTACAATTTTTAACGAAAACATTTTTCCGTATACTTCTGTAGGCGGCAAAGAACGTCTGGCGTTCTCAGGGATTTCTGCGGTTGTTCTTAACCGCCCTCCGCTTGCACGAAAATCATTTTTTCAGGAAATTGAAAAAGTCGGGTTTGACAATGTAATTTCGATAGAATCAAATTCGCCTCGCTATAACATCGAAGAGTTGTCAAGCCGCTTTCCATTTGTACGGTTTATTTTACCCGGAAAAACTTTAAACTTGGGTGAACAAATTAACCTTGCCGCACTTGAAGTACAATCCGAACTTTTTTTTGTCCTTCGCAGTGATATGAAAATTATCGCCGGAGGAACTGCCAGACGAATGGCAGAGAGGTTAATCGTTAATTTAGAGGAATTAAAAAATAAAGAAGAATCTGTTAAACCTGTTTTGAAATCCAAAAGGCTTTGTACTGTTCCCGTATTAATGAATTCGAATTACGAAGTTTTTCCGTCTATAGTAGTTCCGCTGACTCAACGCAGAAAAATTCACCCTGCTTTTTTGCCTTCTCATCTTGAAGGTGAATTAAGTCTCTATCCTTTTGACGGAGCCGGTATATACGAAAAAGAACGTTTTATAAAAATAGGCGGATATGATATTTCGCTTAACAATACACATTGGCAGTTAATGGACTTTGGTTTTAGAGCATACCTCTGGGGAGAGGAGATTGCGTTAAGTCTTCAAACCAAACTTTCATACGATGGAGAATTACCTGTAGAAACCATCACAATAGACGAAGACTACAGAAAATTTTACTTAAAAAATCTGGCTCCTATTTTTAACGCTAATAAAGTCTGTTCGGATAAAGACTCACCTGACGATAAATCCCATGGTTACGCATATTTGCCATTATACAGATTTTTGTCTTTTTTACACAATTCGGGAGAAGGCGCTTTTTCCGCATGGAAAGAATTTAATGCTAACAAAAAATGGATTGATGAAAACAAATTTAATTTTAAGTGTGACGCACGCGATGTTGTTAAAAAATGGGAAAAACAATGAGGAATTAAATTGACAGGAATTGTTTTACAAGCACGCATTGATTCGTCTCGATTGCCAAAAAAGGCGCTTCTGCCGCTTGATGGAGAGCCGATGATTTTTCGTGTAATGCAGGCGTTGAACCATTTGCCGGCTGATATTCGGATTCTTGCCTGTTCTGAAGATTCGGCTTCCTCCTTTAAACCACTTGCAAAAAACGCAGGATTTTGCCTGTTTGCAGGCCCCAAAGATGATGTTCTTGAACGTTTTTGTCAAGTAATTCGCAAATTTTCGCTTAGCCGTGTTGTAAGGGCAACGGGGGACAATCCCTTTGTTTTTGTTGATACGGCAATCTCGATTAATGCAGAAGCAGCTTCGCTTGAGGCGGATTATGCAGCTTATAGCGCTCTTCCATACGGTGCGGGCGTTGAATCGATTTGTGCTGAGGCGCTTCTTCGGGCGGCGGAACAAACTGCGGCTCCCTTTGATCGTGAGCACGTCTGTCCCTGTTTGTATAATAACCCTGATAAATTTCGTGTTCACCGTCCGCTTGCGCCGTTGAATTGGCAGAGGCCTGATATGCGCCTAACGGTTGATACACAGGAAGATTATGAGCGGGCAGCAAAATTGTATGGGGCTCTTAAAAATGAAAATGTTTGTTTTAACGGGAATACAATTATAAAGAAATATCTGTTAATTACCGGAGAATAAGGCATGAGCATTGTCATAATCGTACCCGCAACAGAAAAAGGACGAGGCGGCGGGCATTTGAGCAGGTGTATTTCTCTTACTCGTGATTTACGAAATATGAACAAAGAGGCGTTTTTGTTTATGCCTCATCAGGAAAGAGATTTAACAGCTCTATATTTATCTTTAGATTTTAATCCCAAATGGTGTATAACAAACGCAGAATTAAAAATCAGAAAAGAACAATTAGGCAAGACTGTTGGATTTATTATATTAGATCGGTTTCAAACTCCATTGGAAGAACTTTTACGCTGGAAAAAAATTGCTCCCGTCATCGGAATTGACGAAGGAGGTTTACATCGCGGCAGTTTTGATTTTCTAATTGATATATTGATTCCCGAAAAAATCGGAAAGCCTAAAGCAAATATCATTTCTCCTGCCCTTCTAAGATGTTCTATTAAAAATAATTTGCATAATTCATCTAATTCGATGTTAAAAGTATTGATTACATTTGGACAGGAAGACTCTGCCGGGCTTGGCATAAAAACAGCAAAACAACTTTCTGCTTTAAATAAACAAAACACTATGGAAATTACTTTAATTAGAGGTGCGTTGCAGGGCAATAATTCGGAGAAGCCCTCGGAAAATGTTCATATCACAGCTCTTATTCCAAAATTGGCAGAACGTCTTGGCGAATGGGATGTTGTGATTACCCACTACGGGATCACAGCTTATGAAGCGGTTTTTGCCGAAACGCCTGTTTTGCTGGTTCATCCTACAAAATACCATAAAAAACTTGGTCGTGCCGCCGGGTTTAAAACATTTTCGGTTAGGTCGATCTTAAATAAAAAACTGCTGCCAGCAAACAAATTATTGCAAAACAATAATTTACAATTAAGCAGTGTTAACACAACCCTTGCCGATTTGTGTGCGGGTTTTTCGCCTCAAGTAAGGCGTACCTGCCCTGTTTGCGGCGCAGAAAACTCACGCAATATAGTGCGTTTTACTGATCGCAATTACCGTCGTTGTTCAAAATGCGGTGTTATTTACATGGACAGGTTGACCAAAATGCCAATCGAATACGAAAAAGATTATTTCTTTGAATCATACAAAAACCAATACGGAAAAACATACCTTGAAGATTTCGAAACAATCAAACAAGCGGGAAAGCGTCGGATCAAAATAATCAAATCTCTGCGGCGTGTTCCTTCGTGTTCTTCGGACGAAAAAAATGAATTAAACCTTTTAGATATAGGCTGCGCTTACGGTCCATTTTTGGAGGCAGCCAAAGAAGCGGGTTTTTCCCCAGTCGGCATTGACCCCTGCGAAGATGCCGTGCAATATGTGCGGGAAAAACTGGGAATCCCCGCTATACATGGTTTTTTCCCTGATTCCCATTCTCCGCTTCCTGCCGCCTGCGATGTAATCACTCTTTGGTTAGTTATCGAACATTTCACAGACTGCGCAAAAGTGACAACGGAAATACGCAAAAAGTTAAAACCAAATGGAATACTTGCATTTTCTACTCCGTCTTTTTCTGGTATCAGCGGACGAACAAACCTAAAACGTTTTTTGTCGGCAAGCCCGGCAGATCACTTTGTAATTTGGTCTCCAAAAGTGTGCAAAAAAGCGCTTATGTTTGCCGGTTTTAAAGTTAGAAAAATCGTTATAACAGGTCATCACTCTGAGCGTTTTCCGCTGTTGGGCAAATTTGCTAAAACTAAAAAAAGCCCTCTTTATTGGATTTTGTTAGGTGTTAGTAAACTTTTTGGGTTAGGAGATACTCTTGAAGTTTATGCTCAAAAGTTAAGCGATAACCCGAATTAAGCCCATTCAACGTTGCGAGGTTGTTGATATCATTCCCACTCAATTGTTGCAGGTGGTTTGTTCGAAATGTCATAGACAACACGCCCAATCTCTTTTACAGAGCCGGTAATACGTGCAGAAATTTCCAAAAGATCACGGGTTTCAAACGGATAGACATTAGCGGTCATGCCATCGGTGCTGTTGATTGCGCGTAACGCAAGAACCCTGCCGTATTTCCGCTCGCTGGTACTGCCCTCGCTGTTGACTCCAACCGACCGAGTAGGCAAAAGAATGACAAATGCCTGCCAGATTTCTTCATAAAGAGTTTTTCCTGTAATGCTGCTGCTGCGGTTTTTTAATTCGTCGATGAAGATGGCATCGGCCTCTCGCAGAATATCGCAATTTTCTTTGGTTACTTCGCCAAGTATACGCACTGCAATTCCCGGTCCCGGAAAAGGGTGACGGCTGACAATCGCCTCATCAACACCGAGAAAGCGTCCCAGTTCACGAACCTGATCCTTAAAAAGTTCGGCTAACGGTTCAATTATTTTTCCAGCTTTACGTTTTGCGTCTACCAGCGGGCTTGCCACATTGTGATGGCTTTTAACAACAGAAGTTTTGCCTCCGTCAACGGTGAGTCCGCTTTCGATAAAATCAGGACGAATACTGCCCTGCGCCAAAAAATAGTCTTCCGGCAGTCCAAGCCGTAGAATTTCCCGTTCCTGTATCGTAATAAACATATCGCCGATAATTCTGCGTTTTTCTTCCGGCTCAGTAACGCCCGCAAGAGCGGAGAGGAATTCGTTTTCGCACATAATTATGTGTACATTTTTTGCGCCAAGTTTTTCCAGATTGGCACGAACTGCGGCAGTTTCGTTTTTGCGCATCAGCCCGGTATCCATATACATCAGATGTACTTGATCGGTATTCAGCGTTTTTAATAAAAGCGCTCCAACCACAGTTGAGTCAACACCGCCGGAAATTAACAACAAAACCGGGTTATTGCCGACACGAGATTTAATCGCTTGACTTTGCTCATCAACAAATTGCTTCATAAGTCCTCCCATTACTTAATTGCGTAATTATCAAAATAACCTTGAATTAAAACGACGGGCGTCCCTTTGTCGCCGGAGCCGCTGACAAGATCGCAAAGACTGCCAAGAAGGTCGGTAATCTGGCGTGGAGTGGTTCCTTCAGATTCCATTTTGCCCATCTGATCACGCCCTGCTTTAGCTTTTATCGCTTCTTCAATTGCTTTGCGTGCATCTTCTTTTGAAAGATGGGCGTAATCGTTATCTGCAATATATTTTAATTTTAATTCGTTAGGTGTTCCTGTTAAGCCGGACGTGAACGCAGGAGCTATCACAGGATCGGCGAGTTCCCATATTCCGCCGACAGGATCTTTGAAACCGCCGTCACCGTACACAAGCACTTCTACAGTTTTACCGCTAAGTTCACGTAACGCCCTTTGCATCTTCTGAACAAAAACATCACAATCACGGGGAAATAATTTCACACGCTCCTCGGAAGCTTTGTTTGAACCCAACAATCCGTAAAGTTCGTTGCAGCCGCTGCCGTTAACGGGCTTCGTTAAAATTTCATCAAGCGTGACGGCTTGTTTTGCTCCCGCTGCGTTTAACGCACGTTTTGTTCTGGCTCTTGTGTGAATATCTGCGGCAATAACTTTATCGGTATGTTCAAGAATTCGCTTAGGATCGGCGCAGAGTATTATTTCGATATTTGAACCGAGTGATTTGTAATAGTCTACATAGTCGATTCCGGTAAATCTATGTTTTGTTTCACCAAAAAGGCGGCGGTAATCAGCTTCGGTTAAACAATCCGAATATGGATTAAGCTGTTTGTCATCGACGTCTTCCCAAGAGATAAGTTGATTTCCAACTTCATCGGCAGGATAGCTCAGTTGAACTGTCACTTTTTCGACACCTCTTGCAATGGCTTTAAGAAGCATAGCAAAACGGTTTCTGCTGAGGATTGGAAAAACAACCCCGACATGGCCTCCGTTAAACTTTGACTTGACATCGGCGGCTATCTGGTCGATTGTCGCATAGTTGCCCTGTGAACGAGCTACTACAGCTTCGGTAATACCGATAATATCACCGTCATTGATACGGATATTTTGATGTTCTATGGCATTTTTTAAAGTTTCACAGATAATTGCCGTTAAGTCATCGGATTCACGAATTATCGGTGTTCGCAAACCGTGGGCGCTTGTTCCTATTACTCTCATTGTTTAAGCTTATCACATTTGAAGAAAAATGTATAGATTTGTTCGTATGTTAATTTTATTAATTGACTATAAATCCAAGTGAGCGGCATTTCAACATCGCTCACTTGGCTACCCAAAACAAATATTCAAAATTATTTTCTTCTGTTTCTTTAATCCAATCGTTTGTCCATTTCATTGTTGCCATAACATTTTTTTTGTAGTTAATCTTTTTTACTTCGATGACTTTGCCGTAACTATTTAACACTTCATTTAGTTCATTTGCTGTTGCTCTGCCGCCGGAACTGTAAGATAAAATTATATGATTTGCCGGCGTTTGCCTGATAAGTTTTTCAATCGCTTCAATGACGATAAATTTGCCGGACTCTCCTTTTCTGAATTCTTCAAAAACCGAGCCTGCTATTGTATCGGATGTATCAATTCTGCGATTTGCTTTTCCAAAAATCTGCGGCTTGTCGTTCAGACAAATTGTTGTCCAAATATGATAGTATGACGCATAACGAACACGGGAAGGCGGCATTTTTTCGTTATTTGATCCATAAGGCGGATCGTAATATGCAATTCCAATATCATTCGGCAATTGTTTAAGCGCTTCAAAAATATCGACATTCATAACAACATTTTTATTTTCATTTACCCATAAAGCCGGTACTTCTAACTTTAAATCGCTGTATGAACGGGGCGACCATTCATTCAAATAAGAGGCAAAATGCCCCAGTGTGCTGTCTACTTTATCAAGTGCAAAAATTAAACTTGTAATTGCAACCGCTTTTGTTATTTCATCAAGCCCAAGCTTGTCGATTTCATCACGAATAACATCTAATTTGCGGGTATTTTTTATTTGCCATGGTTTTTTTATTCTGCTGTCGTTAGTTGAAACTTGCTCTTCTTCGCCTCCGTAATGTTCGGTAAACCATCCGTTAAAAGGTTTTAACGAATTTAAATGATCAATTAAAGAGCGATAGCTGTTTGGTTCATTTGTATTTAACAAAAAAGCGGTGTTAAAAATTTTTGTATACGGCGCTATGTCATTTGCGTAAATTTTGTATCCTGTTTTTGCGTAAGCTTGACTAACTCTTGTGGAGCCGGAGAATCCGTCAAAAATCGAAACATTTTTTAGATCACTGGAAAAGTTTCCTGAAAAATTTCCTGAAATTTTTTTTGAAAGAGCCAGTATATGCGGCAATAATTTCAGTTTAGAACCAGTGTATTTAATTCCTTGAGTTTTTGGTATTTCTGTAACTGAATATTTTGACTGTACTTGTTCCATACACTCCGACTATCTCGCATTATCAACAACCTCGCCCTGAAGGGACGAGGTATGTTGTTCTCTAAAGGTATTGGACTCTGGTTTAATACCTTTAGAAAACGCCCTGAAGTCGAACCTTCGGTTCGGCGGGGTATTAAACCCTCGCCACGAATAAAAAAATATGTTAATCTGTTCCATTAGTTCCATGTTAAGTTGATTTGCTTTAAACACATCAAAATTGTTTTTTTCTGCCCATTGATGTCTTGTAGCATTTCGATTTTCCGTCCTGAATGTTCTCCAGCTTGCGGCTGCCCATTTTATATATTCCCTTTGTTCCCTTGAACCAAAAACAAATTCATGCCCTGATACGTCATCACCGTCAAGAAAAACAATTTCAACATTGGGATTTGTAATCTTGTCACGATGAGCAAATATCGAAATTGAGTCGGCAAAGATAACATCATCGTTGGAACTTTGAACAATCATAAAAGGGGTATTGGCTCTGTTTATTCCGTCAACTGCGGTGAGTTTTGCCGCCTCGCCGAATAATTGTCTTTCGATTGCCGCAACGTTACGTGAAAGAATGTTGTAAATACGCCCAACTCTTGATACTGCCAATTTGTCAATTACTTCATTGCCATTGTTGAAGCCGGCAAAACTTACAACTGCTTTAATGTTGTGTTCAAAGTCGAAATTAAATATTGCACAAACTGCAAAACCACCCCAGCTATGCCCAACCAGCATAATGGGCAGATCTCTAAGCGCTTCGGATTTGCGGACAAATGCAAGTGCAGCGTCAAGATCAAAAAGTGATTGCGTTAAACCGATTACGCCGCTGCCTTCGCTTCCGCTGACTCCTGTGTTGTTATACGCAAATACAGACCAGCCTCTGTCAACAAAAAACATGATCATTGTCAGATAATGATCCGCAGTGTTGCCTAACCCCTGTGAAATAATTATTAAGCCATTGTTGTTTGAACCGCCGTAAAGAAACCCCTGAAGTTTGTTTTTTCCTGATTTAAAAAAGACTGTTTCGCGCGGATATTTGTTTTGATCGATGTCATTCCAGGTAATATATGTATGAAATCTGTTTTCGCACGCTTCTTCAATTCTGCCAAAAGCATGAGAATACACTCTTCTAGCTAATAGGGCGCACCCCCCAAAAACGAGACACAAAAATACTGTTGTTACAATTATAATTGTTAGATACATCAGTCTCATCTTTGGGGAAATACGTTTTTTAAAAATTCCCAAAAAACTACAGTAATTGCTACAGCGATTCCGCCGCCCACAACCCGTGTAAATTACAGTATTCATAAACTGTTACAGGGTTATTCGAAACAACAAACTCGGCTGTCGGTTCTTGTGTTTTTTCAAGAGCAAACCGCTGAGTCATATTGCCGTCAACAACAACGATCCATGCGATGTGGTGTTCTTCGGTCATTGGGTGAGGAACACTTCCAACAGTGACTGTCAGTTTGTTTCCTTCACGCACTGCTAGAGGAATGTGTTTTTCCTTTGCTCCATCTGTAGTGTTAGGTGTCAATGCCTGCATTTCTTCGCCGCAGCAAGTTACACTTGGTCCTGCGTCATGCAAGAAACTAATAATGTTCTTGCAATGAGAGCACTCAAAAAATTTTCGTTCGTTTTTCATTTTGATCTCCTCATGAAATTATAGTCAATTAATAAAATTGATTGACTATACATGAGATTATACGTCTAAATTGCTGACTAGTAAAGCGTTTTCTTCAATAAAAGCTCTTCTTGGCTGAACAACTTCGCCCATCAGTGTGGTGAAAATACGTTCCGCTTCGACTGTGTCGTCAAGATGTACTTTAATGATATTACGCTTATTCATATCCATTGTTGTATCGCATAACTGATCAGGGTTCATTTCACCTAACCCTTTGTAACGCTGAACAGTAACTTTTTCTGGATCTTTGCCAGATTCGGAAAGAATACGATCTTTTTCGGCATCATCATAAGCATAAAACGATTTTTTGTCGTAACTTACTTTGTAAAGCGGCGGCATGGCGATGTAAACGTGACCTTGCTCGACAAGCGGTGTCATATAACGATAAAAAAACGTTAATAATAACGTGCGGATATGTGAACCGTCAACATCGGCATCAGCCATGATGATGATCTTGTGGTATCGAATTTTGGAAATATCAAACGCACTGCCGCAGCCTGCACCGATACTCGCAATTATTGGCTGCAATTTTTCGTTGGTGATAACCTTTTCGATACGCTGTTTTTCTACGTTGAGCATTTTTCCCCAAAGCGGAAGTATTGCCTGATAACGGCGATCACGGCCGCCTTTGGCAGAACCGCCTGCCGAATCGCCCTCTACGATGAACAGTTCGCATTTGGCAGGATCTTTCTCGGAGCAGTCTGCGAGTTTGCCGGGAAGCCCTGCGCTGTCCATTGCGTTTTTGCGGCGTGTTGCGTCACGTGCCTGACGTGCGGCAATTCTCGCTTTTGCGGCTAACACGGATTTTTCGAGTATATTGTGGATGACATCGGGGTGCGTGTCAAAATATAATTCCAATTGTTCATTTACAAATGATTCAACAATACCTTTTACTTCGGAGTTGCCAAGTTTGCCTTTTGTCTGCCCTTCAAATTGAGGGTTTGGCACTTTTACGGATAATACCGCTGTCAATCCTTCTCGGACATCATCGCCAGAGAGTGATTCATCGATCTTTTTTGAATGTTTTGATTTTTTAAGAAACTCGTTTAAGGTGCGGGTAAGTGCGGATTTAAAACCAACAAGGTGCGTTCCGCCTTCTCTTGTATTGATGTCGTTTACAAACGAGTACATTATTTCGTTGTAGCCATCGTTATATTGAAGCGACAATTCGATTTCAATTTCGCCTTCCATGCCGTCTTCACGGGAGCCCTCGATGTAAACAGGTTCTTTGTGCAGTACATTTTTGTTTTCGTTTAAATAATTAACAAAACTTTTAACGCCGCCGTCAAATTTGAATTCGTGCTCTTTTATTTTTGAGAGCCGCTCATCACGAATGACGATTTTTAATCCCTTGTTGAGGAATGCCAATTCCCGCAGGCGATTGGAAAGTGCGTCATAATTGTGAGTAGTGGTTTCGAAAATTGACGAATCGGCTTTCCAGCGAATCACTGTTCCCCGTCGATCAGGAGTGTAAGCATAAGGCAAATCGGTTGTGGGAACTTCTTTTGCCTTGCCTT
>Ga0123355_10013175_pt1 | contig 12853 bp, 10 predicted proteins | sample TergutEmb28metaG_3_FD_89872 | JGI IMG/M metagenome (GOLD analysis project Ga0123355, IMG submission 89872) | Embiratermes neotenicus P1 segment gut microbial communities from Petit-Saut dam, French Guiana - Emb289 P1 | ecosystem: Host-associated > Arthropoda: Insects > Digestive system > Gut ...
AACGGCCGAAACATGTTGAGCAATCAATGAGTATTGAATAAATAATAAAATAAGTGGCATCAAGTTGGTTTTTTCTCTTTACGCAACTATAAAGATGATGCACGGTCCAATAAACTTAAGAACAATGTGAAACTTTAGGAGGAGGTCAAGCATAAAGGGCACACACTGCTTGGTGCAATAAACGGTGTGATGCATGATGGAAACCTACACTTCGAGTGACGTCATGCCCAGAGTCACGTAAACCTTCGACGTCGTGCGTAACAAAGTAATACAAACATAGCACAGATAAAACGAACCTGAATTTTAGTAGGTTTCCTCCCTACAAAAAACCAGTCCAATAATCAACGTGTGTCGAGCATTAATTATGAGATACATAAGCCTGTAAGGTCAGAGAAAAATGCATGACACACAATGAATACAAAGGGCTGGGGAGGAAGTGGTATAATTATTCTACGGTTATAATCCACATGTCTAAAACTGACACTGAGAAAGAAGGAACTAAAATGTCAGACACAACACGCATAGTCCATAAACTACGGCGTACGGATAAACAAGGAATCAAAGGCGCGTTCGCAAAACTGCGAAAAGCGACTTTTAGTTTCATGTCTGTCAGTCCGCACCGAACAACTCGTCGCCCCAGTGGATGGGGGTTCCATGAAATTTTAAATTTGAGTATTTTTCGAAAATAAGTTTCGTTAATATCTCACCAGGAGAACGGGTTAACTTACATGACGACCAATGTACGTGTATGATATCTCGACGAATTCTTCTCAGAATGAGAAATGTTTCGGACAGAAGTTGTAGAGAAAACCAAAACACACATTTTGTGTTCAGTAACTTTCTTTCCGAAAGTCGCACCATTTATCAGATAATGTGGAAAAATATAGTAGAGCCAGACAGGCTACAGGTGACAATACGACTCATGCGCTTTGCATGCTGGCTACGGCTACAGATACACACTCAGAATGTGTAATGCTTTTTGCTTTCTCAAGGCAACAATGGTTTCGCGAAAGCGCCTCAATGTTACGTCATGTTCACATTGCCTGTCTTGTTGTCTATACAGGATGAAATAAATGCTTCAGAACACACTTGCAAATGACGTTACCACAACAATGCATATTCTATTCAGAATGGTATGTAACAATGACATATAACGGATCTAGCCTTTCAAGTCCGCTGTACTGCGCAACATTAGGAACGCAAGGGACCGTCCCAGAGACTAAAACTGAACACAACGCACTAGTTTCTGATCTCTGCTGCCGACATTTACTGAGCAACATAAGTATCAAAAAGAAAACATCCTCTGGTCTATGCTGACGATATTTATTAAAGCAAAAAAAGAAAATCCATAGATTACAGCAGGGATGCACAAATCCTTGACGTCAGGTTACCGGGGCAACTATCTGTACGGTGAAGCCCGATATTTGTGGGTCCTCAGTAAGGCACTTGATTCACGTCACCCTTCTGGCGCCCAGAATTCTGTGATGGCGCCTAAGTTCTTGCAAGAATTTGTGCACCTTTGCCATACAGTAACAAACACCGGACACATCCCTATCAGAGTACACGACGTCACAAACCGGAAGACAGTCATATCTATAACATAGTAAAAAGACCGCTAATAAATAACCTTCATTCTGTACATTTCATTGTGATGATATACGAATTATATTATAATTATCTGTCAATCACAACTAACAATTGTATTAACAGTATTTAATATTTATTATATGTTTCGGCCGGTTTTGCCACTTTCAGGCAATACAAAATACAAAACACTTGGGAGGTTAATTGCAACTTTCGCTTCTGTAAACAGAAATCAAAACTCATTTCCACGTAAGAGGAACCCATTCATAAGGAATCATCATCATCATCCATCACCAGTTAAGCCTTGGTAGATCTGCTTCGGACTGGTCCAATAGCTTCTTCAAATGTCTTCCAAGTAATCTTCGTCCATCTGGTCTATAATTCAACATTATTTTTGGTATCTTGTAGTTGTTCATTCTGTTGCATGTTGTAGCCAATTTGATTTATATCCTCTTGCTCAAACGGTTCTACTTTCAACTCTTCCAAAATTTCTTCGTCCCTTTTCTGGTCAAAAAGGGTGCACCCGAAAAAATTTCATCTCGACTGAATAAGAATTCATGTTTCTTTGATATAATTTACGCAGCTGTATATATTCCAGCTATCCTAAAGGTATGCAAAAAAATAATGCTCTGAAACTTCTAGCTTTGACACTACTTAAAATTAGATTATGTTGAGAATCTGAATATGGTACACAATTTTACTTTGAGGAGATTTTGTTGTTTCATGATTTTTAGATTTTTCCTTTCTTGAAAGGAGACTAGTTGATGGTTCCATATTACAGTACAGCAGACTCCACTTATTCGAACCCAGGTTACCCTGATCGGATTGGCTCTTCGGGTAAATTTGTCGAGAATTCTACAAAACTAACTTGCCTTGAAATTACCGGTTATCAGATCAAGTACAGTACAGTGTTTTGGCTTACAGAACTTAGAATTAGGTGGTAGAAAGGTTTAGACACCGGTACATGCTGTAAATAGTAACAGCCAAAATTCAAGCTTCCTATTTTCAAAAAAAAATCCAATCATCCGGATTTTCTACATATTCCGATCGCTCGCTGTCACAGTTAATCCAAACGAGTGGAGTTTTACTGTGTATGTCAATCCAAAGATGTATTACAATCCTGCATTACCGGAAAATGGCCAGGCCAGCCGAATCATGTTGTAATAAATGTTAAATACTGATAACAATATTTGAGTAGTAACGGGCAGTTTACTGTAATTTAACTTTTAATAAATCCCTGGAAAACTTCAAACAATTTGGAAAGACAATAACGAAACGAAACCAACATTCATGACGAAGTTAAGTGGACATTTAATTCAGGAGACTTTTTAAAGTCCTACGACATTAAATTCAAAAACCTAAAATTTAAATTATACACAAAATTTTATTTTTTCTTAAATGGGTGTGAAATTTTTCTCACCATAAGGGAAGACGGCCCTTGATAAAATTACCTAAAGTTGTGTTTATCTAGTTATTAAGATTGTGCAGTGTCTATTTAATTTACATTAATTGTTGCATTTTCTGTAGATTCAACAATTAATGTAAAGTAAATAGACAACGCACAATCTTAATAACTAGATAAACACACCTTTTTTTTAGATAGGTAATGTAAATAGACATCGTATTTTTAGCAATTCTAACAACCGGACAAAAATAACCTTATCAATACAACCAATCAGCAATTTATACGATTTTATGACTAGATAGACTAAGCAAACATAAATGTAAATAGACATAGTACCTTTCTAATAAGTTTAATAACTGGATAAACATAACCTCTACATGATATAACATGTTTATAGTAACACACAGTAATCACACCCAAAAAACACACACATAAATTTTACTACTATTTGGTCATATTTATAGAATTGTATTTTAGTAATTTTAGACCACTCATTTGTTTCAGTGTGATGATACCAGAGGCTGTGTAATGCAATTTTGACCTCATGATGATGAGCACATGTGCTCGAAACATGTAGAGGCATGAAATAAACTTATTGTAAAACAAAAATTGTGTGCATCAAGTTGGTTAATTACTGAGATAAATGTACCCGACTGTTTTTACTACGTACTCCAGTACAGTGATACTTGAGTACTTTTGTATTTAACATATAAAAATTACACAACATTAGTGAGAGCTTACACATTATTCTTAACACACAAAAATGTCATAGAAATGATAAAATGAATGTGGTGTTATGTGTAATTCGAAAAGGTGTATGCCTCCCATATGCAGACTTGCCAATTGCAGGTACGGTCTTTCAGACCATGCATAGGTATGGAATGTTTAACAAATGCGTTATGTCAAAGAATGTGATAAATTGTAGCATTTTTATTACATATGCAGTTCAATTTCTTGAACTAACATTACCAATTTCCTGTCAACAAAAGGTTGTTACTATCTTTGTTGTTGTTGCTGTTGTTCCATAAAACCAAATGAGTGTGTACTATGATAACTTTAATTACACACTTGTTTGATGGTTTAAAATATGGTGCTGATATTGGCATGGGGAAAATTGGATAATATGGGATTTAAGCACAATGCCACAGTTGATGTGTGGACCCAAAGAGACTGCAGATCCCAATGTTGAAATTTCAGCTTTACACAACAGACACTAACAATAAAGACATAATCAGCAAGTACAGTTTCAAGCAGTGTATGCAAACAGGGCCTTTATATCAGACTGTAGTATCTTGAGTTTTGACACCTTATAGCTTTGTGAGTAAAAAAACCGACGTTTTGGAGGAACATACTACCCCCATTTTCAATGGCGATGGCCTCAATGCTTTCAGCCTTCAAGACCGAGTCAGTATGTTCGTTAGTAACTTCCATGTTCACACACACTACAGTGTCAAAATCCAAAAAACTACATTCTACTCAACACCCATTCTGCAAACCCGGAAGATTAAGCCTTCATTTCCTGAATTTCGTCATTCCACCACAAATTCAGTACCTTTCTTCTACATACTTTTCACTACGGTTTGCTGCAAATGTTAACAGGTTACTTTTCCCAGTCCTCTTTATGCCACAAATCTATAAAATTGGTGTATAAATCTTTACAGTAATATGACTTACGAATCTCATGGAGGGGGAACCTTACCTCGTCCTTGTAAATTTACCACGGAGTACAAACAGATTTATATGGGTCACCATACGCTATTCAGGACAATCATCCTGCGTACATTAATCAGATGAACTACCAAATCTTACCTTGTTTCCTTTTCTGCCTAACTTATGCCTCGAATTCCTGAGTTATGTCGACTGAACCCCTTAAAACGGTCTGCAAGAAGCAACATGTTGACATTTCATAGTATAATACTTGTAACGTGAAACTTATCACTAGGTGCGTTTCCACGCAAATATTTAATTACGATAACGAATAACTAAACATCCAAACACGCCATTACTCATAAGATACAAATTTCAAATATGGCGAGCAGCGCACACCACAGCAAGCTATGTGTACAAATCATATACGACGAGATTAGAAACTCACTGATATTGGGTGGCCAACGAAGACTGTACTTCCATCTATTAGGAATCTTTGATATTAAACAATACGAACCCTGCACCAAACGTTTGTACTAATCCCTGCAACGAAAGTAGCAGTAGATCGGTCGGTGTTGCAGCCAACAACTAATTTCACTTATGTAATAAAATCAACAAATGTATATGTATTAAATATGTTTCATCACGTTATTAATTACCAACGTGTTTCCATCGTTTTTGCGATCATCATCGTGGTAGCTTTACAAGAGTACAAAGAATATAATAATCTGCCACGTAGAATATCAGGAAACACTCAATGTTACAATAAATGTCCCAAACAGTATTTCCACTTACACACTTTTGCAGTTTACTCTTTTCTTAGCATTCTTGTAATGCTACCCTGATGGTGCTGACAAAAGTTAATGATGGTAATTAATAACATCTGATGAAACATACTTCATACATATGCATTTGTTGATTTTATTATGTAAGTTTAAATTTTTTCTAATGCATGGATATGGAACATATTAAGCCAAGTACTATGTCAACCTTTTGTGCTATTTTGTATTCACCACCACACTTATGTCGTTTATTGACAGGCACATTTGATGCAAACTATTGTAACATACAAACAACTGTGATAGGCTATGTACCAAAGGCACAGGAGAATCTTATAGGAATGAATTGGATGGATACAGAAATTACGCAGTAATATATGGTAGAAGTCATGTGAGTGAAACAGAAGAATCAGTGACAACAACATTGAAAAGCAATGAAAGAAAACAATACAACACATGACAGTAATGATGCTGCAATAGTTTACTTCAGAAACACATCATAAATGTTTTTTTCTCTTTGTAAATCGGTTCATACTGTCGTGATTATAATAACAAAGATAAAGTAAGAAGCCCTCAACCACAACTTGGAATTTTTTATTAGTAATATAGGGGAGAATGTTTACAACATGTTTTGGTCCAAAGAGACCATTTTCAGGTAATACACATATACAAAATTATGAAGAAGAGTTACTAGGTTATGGATGGTTTATATATATATGAATGATATCTCATTTGTACAATAAATGCATAACCAGTTACCCTTCAATATTGTACAAATGATATCTCATTTCCATGTAAGCTGTCCATAACCCAGTACTTCTTCTTAGTAATTTTGCACACATGTATTACCTGAAGTTGGTCCCTTTGGGATTTTAATATTGTAAAAAATCTCACATATATTAAAAATTAAAAAAACCCTAGTTGTGATTGATGGTTCCTTTCCTTATCTTTGTTTTTCATTTATATACATTGAAACAACTTTAATGATGCTCTGTTCTCTCTTTCATCTATACATGATGATTTGCTGAAGCAGGTCTTTGATGGGCTCAGCATGTTCCAGTTCAGAATAATCCATTTGTGCACAGTCCGGTTATGTACTTCATACACAAATGTAAGATCACCTCAGATATTTAAGCATCAGATTTAAGGAAAAGGCCTTGTTTTACATTTCACATTGCATATTTTGTTTCAATTTGTCTTCTTTATCTCATTAGGAAACCCAAAATTTAACAGTACTGAACTAGTTCCTTAACCAGGAACCTTCTTTGTTAGTTGGCTCAGTAATTTCATGTACCAGTCTTCAGGTGGCTCAGAAATGATACTGAAGAACTTTTGATTTAAACAGTATGATAAATGAGGGATCTGTGTTTACATGCATGTACATCCATTGTGGCAAGAATTGAGTTTCTGTGGGAAAATGTGCATGACGTAGGCCTCTGATGCCAAGCACCATTACTGTGGACAGATGAAGATCTTTGTTGTGTAGTAAGAACTAAATCGTTGTTGAAGGTACATACGCCTGTGTTTGAATGTAAAAGTTCCTCACATGTACAGGATGTTACAAAAGTTGTGCAGGAAGTTTTGTAGTCATCACCTTTCACACACCTTCTGAGGCCTTGCTGGAATTCTTTGATGAATAAAGTAGCAATTTATCAGTTCAAACTGCTTGACCTTTCACACAGTGAATCTAATACCACACTCTTTCTAGCATCATAACTTTTTAAGCTGTCATTTCCCAGAAAGGGAAGACATATTATTACATAGCATAGTATTTGGAATGTGGTTACATATGTCTCTCTTATTCTGCTGTACATGGGATCAGTGAAGTGGCATTCATGTTCCTTTGATCAGTTGTAGGTATTTGCAATTTGTTTAGTTTGCTGTTGCACCAAAACTATTGAAATGTTGTGATTACCAATGTTATGTCTTTCCATTTAGAGTTATGGGATGGGTGAATAATAATGAATAGAGAAAATCCTTGTTTGCAACAAAATTTATATTTATTTTCATGGAATTCAACTATTGTACCTATAATAAACCAAAGGTAATTTGTATGTACCATCAAAGACAATTTACTATATTCAACAATGCTTCATGATTGTCTGAAGATGCTCATATAGACTGAAACATGTAGCACTGTTTAACAATAAAGTCTCGTCTTTGACCGTAAATACAAAGTACCATTCAAATTCACATTTGTTTGCCAAATTTTAACTTTTAAAGAAGTAACTGCTTACCCTTAAAATATAAATGTTAGTTTTTTGGTGTTAGAATGACAGAGCGCAGCTGCTTAAGGTAAAATGAAGTGGTGATTTGAGAACCAAAATAAAATAAGTGAAACCTATAGTACTATAGTCGTTGAACTATTATGTTTAGTTCTAACTATATATAAGAAAGTTTTAGACATACTGGCAGAGATTTTTATTTTTACACTGTTAGCACTTTTCTCACATATACGTATACAGTTCCAGCACTTATCACAAGGCGGGGGAACGAAAATGTCAGTTTTATTAAAGTCTTTTGAAATTACATAAACAGACTCTTGACACAAATCACCCGTGTTTCAGTGAATTAAAATTCTTCATACTATGGCAACATTCAAAGGGGTTCACAGAAACTCAGTTCCAACCACTGGAGCTTGCAGAGGTGTAAGAAAGGAAATGAGGCCAGTCTATCGGTACAAACAGCATTTGTTTAATTGTGGTCATGTTGTGTTTCACAGGAGTTATGCAACTACTGGTGGAACGAACAAAAGTATATTAGTGGCAGTGCTTGGCCTAAAGGGATGGACTGTCATCTGTTGGTGACGGTACATTGCCTGGTATGTTTCTTTTCTTGGCTGTTAATGTACACATGTTACAAAGCATAATGGGACTCTGAAGGATTGCTTAATTGGTGTAGAACTGAGCACTTCCATGTGTCTTCTTTACAGTGACATATTGTGACATTTATACAGGAACTTGGAGGAGAATCTTATGCACACAGAGCAGGACCTCTGGAGAACATTCATTGTGTTTAGAAAGGATGGTGCTGTGTAGCAGGAACATTAGATTGCCTTGTGTTGAGGAACAGTTCGCACCAGCTCTGAAAGGGCGGCACATTTAGATGTCTTGATTTCTGGTGGTTGGGTGAGTCACAGACATTGTATAGCAAAAGTATGGAGTGGCGATGTGTGTGTCCCTGATCTGAGTGCTAGCCCTGGAAACATTAAGTTCAGTTCCACAACAGGACATGGACATGCAGTTTTCAGTTTTCACAACCAGTGATGTGTGGGGTGGAATTTCTTTCTGCCTTGGAATGTGAAGTCTTACTTTAGGTTTTGTGTTCAGTAAGTCCCCTACTCACACGGTTAATTTGTTCTGACAGTCCATGTAGGTAGGAGACGTGTAAGTACAGCAGTGATTCAGTGTGATATGTGTATTGATATATACATTCTTTTCATAGTTAAAGTTTAATTATGAAAACTGTGGTGAAATAATTTTAACTGACATAAAATGTAAGTTTATGTACAGTAGATATGTACGAGAATATAGCACATTTTAAAGTATTATGATATATAAACTGCATACCCGGTACTAAGGACCATAGAAGTTGAAGTGCTGAAACTATTCAGATAAAAACAAGCATCATCAAAAGAGAACTGTGTATCTGCAGATTGCATACTTGAACCCCTGTAAGTTGGGGACTTGCTGTGTTAGAGTGCCTAATCTGTATAATATAACTTTGTAATATTGTGCATTTTATGGTGTTAAAATTGTTTCTGTTTGTACCTTGTATTTTAAATGTAGTGTATATAGTCATGTACATCGTAATGTTTTCTGAGGCACCATTACCTCGGTATTTGAACTGGCTGACAGTTAGTGGTTCAGCACTGCATGAAGGAAAACTGCATGTGTGTCTTGCTAGGTGGGACACCATTTGAATTTTTTTTTTTTTTGTGAGGTGCGTCATCCCCGTTGTGTTTGTTCAAATAACAAGAATTTAGTGTATTAAACCTTCAGTTGAGCACAACTACAGTTGTTACCATTTGTATTGCATGTCATAACGGTATTGTGCATAGCCATCAGTTGTGTTCTGTGGAAAATGCATTCATTCATATATTTAAAGACTTTTGTTGCCTCAGATATGTGTTGCATTTGGTAGTGACAGTCATATTCAGCTGCTTCTTTCTTCTTGGCTGGTAAAATACCTGGCAGGATTTGGAAATTTCAGCAGTAACTGTTCAGGTGATTGAGGGAAAATGTGGACATTTTGGGATAGATGTTTCAAGGGTTCATAAAGTGGTATTGCGGCCACACGTAATGTATCCTGCTGTTCTGCTATCTGGGAAGAGGTGCCCTCACTGTTTGATATGTTGGGTGACATCAGAGGAAGGGTGATATCTGGGAGCCGTGAACACAGAAAAACCAGTGCCATGCATCAGAGTTAAGATTAAGTCAGTGATAATCCACGGCAACAGGACTACTTGTGCTGCCATCAACTGATACGAGTAGCTTGGGACAGTGGTCAACAGCGCCTCTACCGGTACTTCCTAGTACTATGCGAACTAGCATCTAACTCAGGTTTGTCCCAGTATCATTCACAGAATCCTGACTCAGACATGTGCACACTTCCACATGCTTTAAACCACAAACGTGAGCATTACAGGCTTTTGAGATAAAATGACATGCAATCTGCTAGATATGCACTGACATTTCAGAGGAACTTGCTGCTTCTGTCAAGGTATAACAACCCATCCAGGTGGAAAGGCAATTCAGATATTAGAATACAGTGGTCCAGAACAGGGCTCTGACTGAACCAGCTGGGAGGTTACAACAGCACAGTAACTGTGGAGGCCCTACTAGGGATCATTTTGCAAAGTGGAATGAATGGGAGACAGGAGGGCTGGCAAACCCATAGGATAAGGAAGAACAAGGAATTGAGCAAGGAAACAGTAGACTTCAAAAGTGTTACTTTTGGAGAATGGTAAAGGGAACACCACCAATAAAAATGAAAAGGTAAAGAGTACAGTTGTCCCTGTTCATGCCATGAAGGCATACAGAGGGAGAAGATGTACGGTTCCAATCATTCTTAACCTTGGCACTAGATGGCAAGTGGGCAATTTACCACTGTGGAAGAAGCTATGGGTACCCAATGGTTATGTGGCAGAGTGGGCTTCAGAGTAGATGCAGATGCTATGGACAAAGGAAAAATTTCCTGCCCTTCCTAGGATTGAAACCGCAGACCACCCAGCCTGTCACAAAGTCACTGTACATACCATGCTATTTCAGCTCCAATAAAAGTCAAACATTGAACAAATAATAAAGGGGTGGGAAGAAGAAAAATTAAGGTTTGATATGAACTGTGCCTTGGTCCACCCTGCCCTGATGTTTGAATCGTCTCTTCCTCACATGTTGCTTATCTAGAGTGAGGATGAAGGCAGAATATTCCTTTGAAAAATAAATACCAAACAACAAGATATCATAGCTCAGAAGACAGTAAATATTCATGCGCTGTAATAAGAACTGCAAATCTCACATACATGTCTATGTTGTCAAATATTCACCAAACCAAAAATATTTTTGATAAGAGTAGTGAATTTATTCATATATAAATGCTATGCAATTTAATATGTACAAACAGTTAATGTTGCGTTTCCAATATGATAAGGCCTACCTTACATCTAATGACATATGCAAGTACAAACATGCAGAGGTCACTGATTCCATGTCAAATCAACACAGTGGATAATATGGCCACCTTGCATTTTAACTTTCTGAAGTCTACAGTCTGATGTGATAAATATGAAGTTTTTGGTGTCTCTATTATTTTCAAAATTAGTGCGTTTTAAAGATCCACATTTAACCTAAATTCTTGCACTTCGGAAGTGCCAAAATCCTTAAAACTCTACTCTGAATTAAAAGAGAGAGTAAATTCTTCTGCTGATTGAAAGCTGTTAAGAGATTTTCATAGGGACTTTAAAGGCTTGCTTTGATGCTATGCTTTTAGCTGCTCCCCGATTCCATCACAAGCACCTCTGCCATGTGACAATGCAAAGTAGGGCCACTCAGCATCCACACCAAAATCATCTCTATGACAGCACAGTTTATGGTATTTTTTCTGTTTCTTCACTGTGAGGTAGCATCATTAGATAACAGTAAACCTCAGCCATGCACTATAATGTACCAGAAAGAGAGCTGCACTGTTTGCTCTCAAAGAAACACAAAGGTACAGCACCCTATTTTAAACACTCTAATATAACAACAAAAGTAAAGTGCCCTGTAATATCATTTTCCGAATACCCATAAATGGCTGATGAGTTGCCCAAGCCTTGTTCCATTGAAAACTTTGTAGTTCATCTTGTATGATTAAACAATTTCCAGAAAAAGGCACAAATAACAGGAATATATTCAGTTTTAATTTTTAGTTCCTTATAGAAACATCACTGCTGTCATGCTATGGAAGAGTAATAAATTGAATCTTTTATGTTCCAAGGACAGACTCAAGAAAGTCACTGCAAGATAGCAAAACTGTTTCCAGAGTCGATCTGTCTGTAGTCAGCCACCACTGCATGTAGTTTTATTGTCCATAAAGTTATTTTCCTATCACTCTTCTATGTTTCATAAGAACTTCAGTCTCTGGACACAGCTCACAGTTCCTCTGGTAGAAACCTACACTTGGACATGACCAATAATTCTAGATAAATATGAGTCTTCAGTTTCTACTTCATCTCAGTCAGATCATAACTTCCAAATTCTATTGAACACTACACACACATACTGCATACATACCACTTGCTTCAGCCAACACACAGATTTGTAACCACAGCACTACACACTTTGAAAACCCTAACTTTTCAGGACTTGACATTTAAATAGGCCTGTTTTTAAGTTGTACTAGATGAGATTTCTGGCTTGAACCTACTTCCCTTCTGAGTTAACATGTAGGAAATAGATTTAAATGCCAACTCTATCTCAGGATGGTCCAAGTTTTTTCTGTTTTAGTGTGGACATTTAAATTGTTAACAGGTAAACACACAAGACCAACATATAGCACACTAGGCCATTTGCCATTACATTTTAGAGACCAGCATATTGTCTCTTAGGACAATATGGGTTAAAATAACCATTAACTCTTGTCCTTGGCATGATGTTGCAATTTCACGAAACACATAAAACTGTTTCACCATTTCACTTGTTGCAGGAAGCAGCACGTTTCCTTGCTTCACATTTGGAGTTGACAAAACTCCTATTGTAGCCACCAATTTCTTAGCAGTCTGACCCATGTCATTTAAAGCTTTGACCTCTTTGGATTTTGGTGAATGTCTAGATATTAGACGGAAACATCAAGATTTCGCCTTTGCCTGAACTTCTGTTATTACTGGAATCTGTTCAATGGAGTGTCCCCCCCCACCCCTTCCCCCCCCCCCCCCCTTCATTCTTCCCCTTCCCTACCTTCT
>Ga0123355_10013176_pt1 | contig 12853 bp, 12 predicted proteins | sample TergutEmb28metaG_3_FD_89872 | JGI IMG/M metagenome (GOLD analysis project Ga0123355, IMG submission 89872) | Embiratermes neotenicus P1 segment gut microbial communities from Petit-Saut dam, French Guiana - Emb289 P1 | ecosystem: Host-associated > Arthropoda: Insects > Digestive system > Gut ...
AACGGATTGAGTTTTTCTAACTCTTTCGGATTTATGATTTTGATTATATAATCCATTTTCAGTATCTCCAATAGTCACGCGGACGGGCGGATTTTGTTCTGCCCGTCCGCGTTTTGTTTATCACCCTAGGCATTATCCTCAACAAGACTATCCGCCAGCTGCATACAGTAGGCCAGGGCGCGACCGTAGCTGTTGCCGTTTAGCAGGAGAGGGTAATCAATCGCGTACATGCCGCCGGCGACGTTGCCGACAGCATACAGGCCGGGGATCGGACGGCCGCCGGAATCTAGCACATTCAGGCGCGAATCTGTCAGCGCGCCGCCGAATACGTCAAGCAGCGTAGCCCCCCACTTCAGTGCGTAGAACGGCGGTTTTACTATTGGCGTCAGCATCTCATCGCGTTTGCCGAAGTCTGTGTCGTCTCCGTTGGCGACAAGCTCATTATAGCGATCCACCGTCGCTTTCAGCGTCTGATAGGGGACATTCATCTTTTCGGCGAGTGCTTCCAGCGTATCCGCTTTCCAGCCGTGGGGTTCACGCCCGGAATCCGGCATGTCGGCGGGATAGCCGCGACCGGCGAGAACGCGTTCTACGGCGGTAGTCAGCTCTTCGCGATTAAACTTGTTGCCCACAAAGTGCAGCATCGACATGCCCTGTCCACCCAGCAGATCCCATCTCTCGCCGATTTCGTCGGCATATTTGTCGTCGAAAAGCGTGAAGCAGAAATCACCGCCGGGCTGCATCATGCACCGTATGGACTTCGCCTGCATCCATGTGTCTTCGTTCATAAAGCGTTTTCCGAGCCGGTTTACATGCAGGTAGAAAAACTGAAATCCGCTGTAACCCAATGCGTGCAAGGTGGACGCCCATTCAGGGTTATCCAGCACAGCCCCCGCCCAATAGGCCATTTTCTGGCCGTCACCGGTGTTTCCGTTCCGTGGGAAATGCTTCGCCGCCCGAAGGCCGGACGGGCAGAACGCCTCCAGCATTTCCTTATCATCACTGCAATCCCCGGTGGCCAGCACGACGGCTTTTCGCCCTTTATAACGCCGCAGCTTGCCATCCGCACCTTTGGCGATGCAGGAGACAACTCTGCCATCAGCATCCTTTTCAAGCTGCGTGGCAGTGGTGCTGCGGAACAGCTGTCCGCCGTTTTTCAAGAGTTCTTTCAGAAAAATTTCACAAGCCAGCGGGCCGCCGAACCTGGCGTCATAATCTGTCCGCCCCTCTTTGAGATCAATATGATGTGTGCCAAGATATTCGCCAAACATCGGCCCCTTATAGCTGACGTAGACCCGCGCATCCACACAGTCTCCGGCGAGATCCAGCATCCAGTGAAATCCTTCGGCACTGCGGTTGATGAAAATCCAAAGCAATTCCTCTTCAACGCGGCTGCCGCTGACTTTCAGCCAATCCGCCGCGAGCTGCTTTTTGTCGATCACAATGCCTTGTTCTGCCATAGCCCTTGAATTGATGGCGGCGAACTGTGCCCCAATCGCGGTTTGCCTGGCACTTTTGTCGATCACAATGCAGTTCAATCCAACCGCAGAGCACCTGGCCGCGGCAGAGAGCCCGCTGATTCCGCCGCCGATGACGACGACATCAGTCTCAAGCGTTTCAGCGATTTCCGCCTCCGAAATCGGCGCGGGCGGAGTCTCCCACGTATACCCGCGTTTGGGGGATTTGTTGCTATAAAACTTCATTTCCAAATTTCCAGACATTTTCCTGCGCCTCCATTCATTTTATTGTTTTCAGATTACCATAATTGTCCGGCAAAAACAATGACGAATAGGTGATTAATATAATCCGCGCCCATTCGTCTAAGTAATTTTGTTGAAATTGTTGCCGCGTGTGTGCTATAGTTAATCGCAGGAAAAGAAGCACAATCGGCGCAAGGATGAATAGTTTTGGTGCCGATAAAGGAGCAAAAACGATGAATGAAAAAGCAAAAAAATATTGGGATGAATTTTGGCAAGGGAAGCAGCCACCACAGTCTGTGGATGCGTGGCAGTTTGGCTTTGACCCGGATGGGTTGGCGCAATTAGTCATCCAAGGCAAGAAAACTGCCACGGCCAGCAGTTATGTGTGTTATGAGCTGGAGAACGAACCGCTGCCTGCGGTGGATGACTACAGCATCATTTTGAACAGCAGAGATGAACCGGTGGCGATGATCAAAACGGTGGATATCCAGGTTATACCAATGAATGCAGTGCCCGAAGCATTCGCCATTGCGGAAGGTGAGGGAGACTTGAGTTATCAATACTGGTGGGATGGCCATAAAGAAGCTTTCAGCCAGGACTTGGCTGAATTTGGCCGGGAATTTTCTGAAGATATGCTGGTGGTTTGCCAAAGGTTTGAGTTGGTTGACATAAAAACGCAGTAGCTTGATAAACAAAATAAACATTTTACGTGCAGGAGATGGCACTTATGGATAGTTACCTCACCATACCCCGGGCAGGGGAAGCGGAATTTATTGAAAAACGCTCCCGATTTATTGGGTATATCAAGCCTGTCACAACCGAATCTGAGGCGGCCGCGTTTGTGGCTGACATACGCGCACAGCACAAGAAAGCGAATCATCATTGCTATGCGTACATTCTGCGCGCGGGGAATATCATGCGCTACAGCGATGACGGTGAACCGCAGGGAACTGCCGGGACTCCGATTCTGGAAGTCATCCGGCGTGAGGGAATCGTCGATACGGTGGTCGTTGTCACACGATATTTCGGCGGGGTTTTATTGGGCGCCGGCGGACTTGTCCGTGCCTATACTCATGCGGCGAAGCTTGCGCTGGATGCGGTCGGTATCGCCGAAATGTGTCTGTGCACGGATTTGATGATGGAAACGCCTTACGCATGGTATGAACAGACAACAAAGTTTTTGGATGATTATCCGGCACAGATACTTGCCACAAGTTTTGCAGGAGTCGTGACGCCGCATATCCGCATACGGGCAGACAGTTTTGCGGCGCTGAAAGCGGCGTTGACTGAACTCTCCGCAGGGAAGCTATGCCCGTTTGTTATGGGCGAGATATTTGCGCCGATGTGAGCAATCGCTACAACTCCACAAAATGAAGCGTATATAATCCTGTCACCGGGTCTCGGTGCACACTGTCTGCAAACACGCCTTTGCCGGTGCTTAGCATGGCGGCTTCAACACGGGGAATTTTTCGCCCCAACATTTGCTCCGCTGTTTCTGTCACACGATTGCGCCCGTCATTTTTTAAGAAATGCGGCGCGTTTTTTCCTTTGACCATACTCAGCCAGTCGCAGATTAGCCGGTCTTTCAATGCGTTTGCGTCTATACCCGGCAGATTAACGCAGAAATCATATATTCCCACGGCATAGTCTGAAAGCGATGTCGCATGATTCGGCGCAGCCTCACCAAGTGCGCGAAACAGCGAAAAAGGACGTATGCCAGAAACAGACAGAACGTATTCCAGCACGGACAAAAATCGGCCTTTGTTGTAGGTATGCTGTAACGCGTTTTCCGCGTGTTTGAGTGTTTGCAAATCCTCCGCACTCAGCCAAGGGCTATGCTGTATCTCATACGGCGGCTCCGCGGAATAGTGTATCTCCAGATTTTCGGCCTGCGCACGCAATTGACTGCCGTGCAGCAGTTTCAGAAAGCCCAGTTGCAATGTGTGCGCGCCCAAAGCATACGCGCGGTCAAACCCGTTCTGGAAATCAGGCAAAGTTTCGTACGGAAGTCCGGCGATCAAATCCACATGGACATGGATGTTTCGGCTTTGCAGAATCGCCCGGATGTTTTGCTCTGCTTTGTGTAAGTCTGTTTGCCTGGATGACGCATTCAGCGCAGGTTCAAAGAAGCTCTGCAATCCTGCTTCAATCTGAATACGTCCCGGTGGCGCGGTGCTTAAAAGCGATAATGTCCGTTCGTCGAATAAATCTGCCCCTACCTCAAAGTGGAAACAGCAGGTCGTATCAAGCCCGATGATATACTCAAACAATTCGTATGCGCGGTTGGCATCGCAGTTGAACGTTCTGTCCACAAACTTTATAGTTCGCGCGCCGGATTGAGAGAGTTTGTATATCTGCGTTTTTGCTGATTCGATCGGAAAAAATCTCACGCCGCTGCCGCCGGACAGGCAAAACGCGCATTGAAACGGACAGCCTCGCGATGTTTCAAGATAAGCAAGTCTGCCTTGCAATGCGTTCAGATAATCTGCGTTGTATGGGTCGATTGGCTCAGCGGGCAACGAGGACTCTGCCGGTGCTGGTTTGCCTTCGGCCAATGCGTCTAAAAGCATGGGGAGATTGTACTCCCCCTCACCGTGCAACACAAAATCAGCACCGATTTTAAGCCAGAACGCCGCATTGTGCGACGCCTCCGGACCGCCTAGGATCAACGCCGTGTCCGGCAGTGATTCCCGCAATAGCTTCAGCAAGCCCGGCAGCTTGCTTGCGTTCCAAATATACGTCGATATGCCCACCACATCTGGCGCGGACGCTGCGATTAAATCCACGATATCATCATTGTGCTGATGAATAGTGGATTCAACGATATGCACATCGTGCGGCAGTTTCGCATATCGCGTGACGCCGCCTGCCAGCACCCACACAGCCAGCGATGAATGTACATATTTTGCATTTATCGCCAAAAGAACAACTTTACTCATAATACAAGCATTATAGCACAGCGAAGCCATTTGTGCTATAATGCTTGTATCAGGAGGAGATAAAAATATGCCGTTTACATCAGCAACGATAGATTTTCTTATAGAAAACAAGCTCCAAGACAACCGCGAGTGGTTCAAAGAGAATAAGGAGCGATATAATCAGGTTATACTGGAACCGTTCGTGGAACTGGTGACTCAGCTTGCCCCGGATATGCTGAAAATTGACCCGCAGCTTATTACTGAGGCGCGGGTGGATAGAACATTGTCACGCATCTATCGCGATACGCGTTTTTCCAAGGATAAATCACTGTACCGCGACAATATGTGGTTGGTTTTTATGCGCCAGAAAAAATTGTACGATGGATTGCCAGCTTTTTATTTTGACCTGAATCCTTTCGGATTCAGCTACGGCATGGGCTATTACCAAGCGTCCACCGCTTCAATGAACGCGATACGGCAACTGATTCTTGACGATGCCCCGGCTTTTCAAAAGGCCGAAAAAGCATTCCGGAAACAGGCTGTTTTCACGATGGAAGGCGATGCTTACAAGCGGAGCAAGCACCCCGATATGCCGGAACGTCAGCGCGAGTGGCTGGACAAAAAGAGTCTGTCGTTCAACTGCTACAGCAAAGATTTTGATCTGCTGTTTTCGGACAAACTGGCCGATACGCTGCTGGAAGGTTTCCGTCTGCTCAAACCGATATATGATTTCTTATGGCTGGCTGAAACACAGCGGGAGATACTATGATATAGATACGCACAACAAAAGCGGGGTGATTACCCCGCTTTTTGATTATGGGAACCAGATTGACTCACGACCAGGAGCTATAGGGGTGATTCCTACGCTTTTTTCATCATCTGAATATACGCCCGCAGCGGGTCAGCTGCTGATTTTCCGTGTTCGGCGATGATACGAACGATGGCGCTGCCGACAATCACGCCGTCGGCCATGGCGGCGTAGTGCGCCGCTTGAGATGGCTCTGAAATCCCGAACCCAACGGCAACCGGGATATCTGTCACGTTTCTTATATCTGCGATGATTGCGGCGATGTCGGTAGTGATCTCATTCCGCACACCGGTCACGCCCAGTGAGGACACGAGATATATGAACCCCTCAGCATCCGCGGCGATTTTGGCGGCGCGGTCTTTTGAAGTGGGCGCAATCAGTGAGACGATTTCAACGCCGTATTGCTTCGCTATGGATTTCACTTCGCCCTGCTCCTCGAAAGGCACATCGGGGATAATCGCACCGCAGACGCCGATCTCGGCGCATTGTTGGAAGAATCTGTCCCGGCCATAGACGAATATGGGATTATAATAGGTCATAAACACAACCGGCACGTGCATTTTGTATTTGATTGAGCCGACCATATCAAACACCCCGTTCAGCCTGGCACCGGCGGCCAACGCCCTGGCACTGGCGGATTCAATCACTTCACCCTCCGCGATAGGGTCGGAAAACGGAATGCCAATCTCTATCAAGTCTGCGCCCGCGTCCTGCGCTGTCAGAATATACTCCGCCGAGGTTTCAAGATCCGGGTCTCCGGCCATCAGATAGGCGATGAATGCTTTGCCGTTTTGAAACGCGTCGCTGATCTTATTCATGAATATCCTCCCCTCTGTATCTGGCGATTGGTGCGCAATCTTTGTCGCCCCTGCCGGAAAGGCAGATCACGATGTTTTTGTCAGGGTCGAGTTCTTTTGCAAGTTTCACGGCATAAGCCACGGCGTGGGCGGATTCTATGGCCGGGATGATCCCCTCGGTGCGGGATAGGAGTTCAAACGCATCTACAGCCTCGTTATCCGTTACCGGGACGTATTTGACGCGCCCAGATTTGTGCAAAAACGCATGTTCCGGGCCGATGCCGGGGTAATCCAATCCTGCCGAGACTGAGTAAACCGGCGAGATTTGCCCGAATTCATCTTGGCAGAAAAGCGACTTCATACCGTGAAATACCCCGTCCGAACCTTTGGAGATTGTTGCCGCGTGCTGATCTGTGTCAATCCCGCGCCCCGCCGCCTCACAGCCATAAAGCTGCACCGATGCATCCCCGATGAAGTCATAGAATGCACCGATCGCGTTAGAGCCGCCGCCGACACAAGCGACCACAGCATCCGGTAATCCGCCCATCGATTGGCGCGCCTGTGCCTTGATCTCCTGGCCGATAATGCTTTGGAAATCACGGACAATCGTCGGAAACGGATGCGGCCCCAGGGCAGAACCCAAAACATAATGCGTATCCGATATTCGACGCGACCATTCACGCAATGTTTCATTCACTGCGTCTTTCAGTGTCATCGTGCCAGATGTTACAGGATGGACGCGTGCGCCCAACAGGCGCATACGGTATACGTTCAGCGCCTGCCGCTCCGTGTCCTCTTTGCCCATGAACACGTCACATTCCATGCCGAACAGTGCCGCCGCTGTGGCGGAAGCCACGCCGTGCTGCCCTGCGCCGGTTTCCGCGATAATCCTGGTTTTGCCCATGCGTTTCGCCAGCAATGCTTGCCCCAGGACGTTATTGATTTTATGTGACCCTGTGTGATTCAAGTCCTCACGCTTGAGCCAGATTGCGGCTCCGCCGATTTTCTTTGTGAGGTTCGCGGCAGAATAGAGCAGTGATGGACGCCCCGCGTAATCGTTCAGCAGCATTTTGAACTCGGCCTGAAAATCCGGGTCGTTTTTGTAATATTGATACGCATTTTCAAGCTCAATCAGCGCAGACATCAATGTTTCCGGGACGTATTGCCCGCCGTAGATGCCAAATCTTCCTTTTCCCATTTAAAAATTCTCCCTAACCAGACGTACAAGTCTGTCGATTTTTTGATAGTCTTTCACGCCATTGGTCTCAACGCCGCTGCTGACATCCACGCAATACGGCCGCAGCAGACGGATAGCGTCAGTGACGTTTGTCTCATTGAGTCCGCCAGCGAGGAAATACGGTGCTTTGTCTCCCCGCAAAATGCGCCAGTCGAAGGTTTTGCCGCTCCCGCCGCCGGAATCGAACAGCAGATAATCCGCGCCCAGCGGGAAGCTCGGCAGTTGAGCGTCTATGCGCAGAGCTTTGATTATCTGGCAGCTGCACAGGCTGCGCAGATTTTCGATATAATTGGCATCCTCATCGCCATGCAACTGTGCGATGTCAATCACACCACGGTCAAAAAGTTTTGCAATGTAATCAGGGCTATGATCTGCAAACACGCCAACAGATTGTATCCTGTTGTCAAGTTTTTCGCGGAGCTCTGCGGCTGTATCGCAATCAACTTGCCGCCGGCTTTCAGCGAATACGAATCCGATATAGTCCGGAAGCGAATGGTTCACAGCCACGATATCTGCCATGCGGGTCAGGCCGCATATCTTGATTAACGTCATAGCGGATTGCCGCTCAGCGTACGCAGTGCCGCTTTTTTGTCAGGCGCACGCATCAGTGTCTCACCAATCAATGCAGCGTTTACGCCGTTTTTGCGGAGTAAAGCCACATCTTCTGCCGTTTGTATACCACTTTCGGATACGAATATTGTATCATCCGGCGCGAGTGTGCGTAACCGTATGCTGTTGTCGATATCAACTTCAAATGTCCGCAGGTCGCGGTTGTTCACACCGATTATTCTCGCCCCGGCGGTGATTGCCGTTTTAACTTCAGCTTCGTTATGTGCTTCGACGAGACAAGATAGGCCGAGCCTGTCGGCGATGCCGATATATTCGGCAATTTCAGCGGGGGAGAGGATAGCGCAAATCAGCAATATAGCATCCACGCCCAACGCCGCCGATTGTAAGATTTGAAACGGATCGACAATAAAATCCTTCCTAAGAATCGGGATATCGACTGCATTGCGTATCTCTGTCAGATAACAATCCGCGCCCAAGAAGAACTCAGGTTCTGTGAGGACAGATATTGCGGCGGCACCCGCATCTGCATACGCACGCGCGATGTCGATATAGGGGAAGTCTTCTGCAATCACGCCTTTCGAGGGTGAAGCTTTCTTTACCTCACAGATGAAAGCCATTTCAGTGCCGCGTAAAACATGCTCGAACATAAACGGGCGAGAAGACGGGTGCGCATGGACATCGCCGAATGCAGCTTTTTCGCGCGCAACGCGCTGCGCAGTTGCAGAAACGATGTCGTCAAGTATGCTCATGATGCAGCCTCCTTTGTCACGCGGATAAAATCTTCCAATTTGCGCTTGGCTTTGCCGCTGTCGATAAGCGCTTGCGCAAGCCGGACGCATTCGCGCATGGTCACATTGTTTTTGGACATATACAACGCGCCCGCTGAATTTAAGACCACGGCGTCACGCTTTGGCCCCATTTCTCCGGAGAGGATTTTTAACGCGATCTCAGCGTTTTCATCGGGGTCGCCGCCGGTTAAATCTTTCAATTCACACCGGGGGAGGCCAAACTGCTCCGGTGTGATGAAATAGCTCATCAGTCTGCCATCGGTGACCTCGCATATGGTCGAGGTGCCGGTCATTGTGATCTCATCCAACCCATCGTGACCGTGCACGACCATCGCGCGTTTCACGCCGAGATTGTTCAGTACACGCGCCAACGGCTGCACGAGATTTATGTCATACACGCCCAACAGCTGCATATTCGCACCCGCCGGATTCGCCAGAGGGCCGAGTATATTGAATATGGTGCGCACACCAAGCTCCCGTCGTACCGGTGCGACATGTTTCATCGCGGAGTGATAGACCTGTGCGAGCATGAAACACATGCCTGTTTTGTCAAGGACATATTTGCTTTGTTCTGCGTTTAAGTTGATGTTAACGCCCAACGCCTCCAGCACATCGGCACTGCCGCACTTGCTGGATACGCTTCTGTTGCCGTGTTTGGCGACAGGAACCCCGGCGGCTGCCACAACGAATGACGTTACGGTAGATATGTTAAAAGTATTTAACCCATCCCCGCCGGTGCCGACAATATCAATCACATCAGTATCAGGCTGGAGTCTGACGCATTTTTCGCGCAAAACCCCTGCACAGGCGGTGATTTCGTCAATCGTCTCACCCTTTAATCGCATGGCCGCGAGAAATGCACCCATCTGCGCATCGCTGGAGAGGCCGTCCATAATCTGTATCATAACGGCTCGCGCTGTTTCAACCGACAGATCATTCCCTGCCAATATTTCATAAATCGCTTGTTCAATCATGGCTCGGATTTGCCTCCGATCTGCAGGAAATTCTCCACTATTCGCGCCCCGTCCGGGGTCAGGATAGATTCGGGGTGAAATTGCAGTCCGAAAATATCAAAATCGCGATGGGCGACGCCCATGACTTCTCCGTCATCTGTTTCGGATATGACCAGCAGCTCATCCGGCAGCGTGTCGCGCGTGGCGGCGAGTGAATGATATCGCCCAGCTTGCATAATCGGCGGCAGGCCGCGGAAAATCGGGTTGCCGTTGGCGATGTGTATCAGATTTTGCTTTCCATGCGTCAATGACTTCGCGTACGTTATCTCCGCACCGAAAACCTCACAGATCGCCTGATGGCCGAGGCATATGCCGAGTAGTGGGACTTTTCCGGCCAAATGCTGTATAACCTCCTCACAGATTCCGGCGTCTTTGGGTTTGCCCGGCCCAGGTGAGATGATGATATGCGACGCATTTAACTCCGCAACTTCTGATACGCTGAGTTCGTCATTCCTGACAACGCGGATATTTGGGTTCAGCGCGCCCACCATTTGATATAAATTATAAGTAAAGCTGTCGTAGTTGTCCATAATCAGTATCATCGTTATATCCTCCCGCTGTTTTTCAGCGCGTCAATGACGGCTTGGGATTTATTAAGCGTTTCCTGATATTCCTTATCCGGTTCACTCTCTGCCACAATGCCAGCGCCGGCTTGAACGAACACTTTTGAATTTTTCAACACCGCCATGCGGATACCGATACACATGTCCATGTTGCCGGTGAAATCGATGTACCCCAGCGCACCGCCGTATACGCCGCGCTTGATTCCCTCAAGATTGTCGATAATCTCACAAGCGCGTTTCTTTGGGGCACCGGACAGTGTGCCTGCCGGAAGCGCGGAGGCAATGACGTCAATGGCATCCAGCCCATCCTGCAGCTCACCGACAACGCGTGTGGAGATGTGGCTGACGTGTGAAAACCGCTTGATTTCGCGGTATTCGGGAATCCTTACACTGCCGAAGCGGCTGACTCTGCCGACATCATTGCGGGCTAAATCGACCAGCATGTCATGTTCGGAAAGCTCTTTTTCATCGTTTAACAATGCTGTTTCCAACGCTTTATCCTCTTCAAGCGTTTTGCCGCGCGGACATGTACCTGCCAGCGGGAAGGAACTCACCTCGCCGTCCCGCAGAGACACAAGCGTCTCCGGAGAGGAACAGGCGATCTCTATATCGCTCAGCCGCATATAGACCATATAGGGCGACGGATTTGTCGTCCGCAAAAGTCTGTATGTCTGAAGTAGGTCGCCGTCAAATGGTGCAGTGAAGCGATTTGATATCACCGCCTGGAAAATGTCGCCTTCATAGATATGGTCTTTGACCTTGTTGACCATTTGCGCAAACTGTGCTTCAGAGAATGCGGATGAAAACTCCCCGCACGATGAAGAAGATTCATCGCCGGCAGCTGTGCGCAGAACCAGTTGTTCCATGTCTTTTAAGTCCTGGACACCTTTTATATAGCTGTTGTCAAGATCATTGGCGGCAACGTTGACAATCAGATATATTTTCTGCCGAAAATGGTCGAACGCGATCACTTTGTCCACCAGCATCAGATTGAAATCGTCAAACCCGTCGGAGTCAGCCGCTTTTAATTTCAACCCCGGGATGAAATGCTGCGCAAAGTCGTAGGAGAAGTAACCTACCAATCCGCCGGTGAAAGGGGGGAGACTTGGTATACGTGGGCTTTTGTAATCGCCCAGAAGCTGTCTGATCAGCTTGACCGGGTCATCAATCACGGTATGTTTACCGGTGCCATCTTTCACTGTGACGATGCCATTTGTTCCGCTGATTGTGACGGATGGCGCGCAACCCAGGAACGTGTAACGACCCCAACCGTCACCGCCGTCGTTTACACTTTCCAGGATGAACCAGTTTTCACCGGTTTTACGTATATTCCGGAGTATTTCGATGGGTGTTTTTACGTCAGAGAACATCTCCAACGCAATGGGGACGATTGTTTTTCCTTCGGACAGCCTTTTGGCCTCATCTAATGCGGGACTGATCATGATATAAATCCTCCTTAAAAAGCAAAATACCCGTCCTTGAACTAAACTAGTTCAAGGACGGGTGCAATTCCCGTGGTGCCACCTTGATTCACAGGATACACATATCCCATGCGCTCAACAGGGTACAATCATACCCCTCGCAACTGACGTATGCGGTCACGTCGCAGAATACTCACAGTTCCTGTAAAAAACGGCGATCGGCCATTTTCTCCAAACTCTGTTTTGACTGCGCCCTCAGCGGTCCATTTGATAAGCTGCGTTGTGCGAGACTCTCAGCAAAATCCCACTCTCTGTGACTGCACACCTACCGTTATCTCCGCGTCGACGGTTTGACTATGAAATTATTGTAGATCATTATACGCATTCCCGCAAATAATGTCAAGAAAAATTTTGAATGTATTTTTCCCAACTCTATGATATAATCAAAACACAATAAAAGCCGCCTGTGAAGGACGGTAATAAAAAAGGAGGACATATGATGAACGAAACGTTAAAAGCCATAGCGGAGCGGTACTCCTGCCGCGATTTTAAGGATACGCCGCTAACAGAGGTACAGATCAAAGCCATTGTCGAAGCCGCACTGGCTGCGCCCAGTGCCAGAAACGACATGCCGTGGCAGGTGATCATGGTCACCGATAAGGCATTGATTGAGGAACTTGACGCGGAAACAATGAACGTCATGTCTGCTATGGAGGATAAGACGTACTATGAACGCATTAAAGAGCGCGGCGGAAAGGTGTTCTACAACGCGCCGTGTTTGGTGATGGTCGCCTCTGCCGGGACGCCGTTTTCTGCGATAGACTGTGGCATTTTAAGCCAAAACGTCACGCTGGCTGCGCACGCGCTTGGATTGGGCAGCGTGATTGTCGGCCTGGCCGGGATACCGCTGGCCGGTTCGCGCGGTGATGAGCTGAAAAAACGCCTGAAGTTCCCGGATGGCTATGAATTCGGCATCTCAATTCTGGTCGGTACCGCGAACAGCGGAAAAGAGCCGCATGACTTGAACATGGCAAAACT
>Ga0123355_10013177_pt1 | contig 12852 bp, 11 predicted proteins | sample TergutEmb28metaG_3_FD_89872 | JGI IMG/M metagenome (GOLD analysis project Ga0123355, IMG submission 89872) | Embiratermes neotenicus P1 segment gut microbial communities from Petit-Saut dam, French Guiana - Emb289 P1 | ecosystem: Host-associated > Arthropoda: Insects > Digestive system > Gut ...
GATGGTATTTGTTGTTATACCGGCCGGTATGTGGGAACTGAATGTAATAGTGACATAACTGCAGTTATACTGCCACTGGACAGCAGACAGTACCGGCACAGTTGGTAGTTGGAACATGTTGGGGTTGTTATACCGGCCGGTATGTGGGAACTGAATGTAATAGTGACACAACTGCAGTTATACTGCCACTGGACAGCTAACAGTACCGGCACAGTTGGTAGTTGGAACATGATGGGGTTGTTGTTATACCGGCTGGTATGTGGGAACTGAATATAATAGTTACATAACTGCAGTTGTACTGCGACTGGACAGCAGTCAGTACCGGCACAGTTGGTAGTTGCAACACAACCGGTTAGACGACGGTAATGCAGTTCAGATTTACTCTTGGTTCGTTAGCAAGCAGCGGCGTTTGTTCAGTGTGACAGTGACGTGCAGTAATAGGGGCACTGTGTGATTTGGAGCGCTGGTGAATTGTTGCTGTTGTACCGTTTGGAGATATGCAGTTAGTATCGGCTGGTTGCACTATTGCAGCTGTGTGGTCACTCTGAATAATTGGTTGAATGTCTTTACTGGCAGGAAGACTAAGGTAGCAATTGGAGCAGAAGAATTGCTGCTGCACTTTGCAATACGGTTAGTTGGTCTGGTTCTTCGTCCTCACTCATCTCTCGACACTTCTGATATGTGCACTGCACCGACTGGAACGCTGCAAATGACTACCGGTGTTACAGAATCAATACGTTCACCTTGCTCTTTACGTATTGCAATTCCAGTAATGTCAATACACAATGCTTGTATTTGCCAATGGTTCAAAATTTATCCCTCAAAGCGCACCATGTATTGCCATGTTTAGGTATCCTCTTTATTATTCGTACCTAACAAAACAACAGAACTGCAGTGCACAGGCGGTTCCAGATATTGGTTTGCTGCAGCTAGCGGTTTAGCTAGCGGGCAGTCAGTTAAGCTAGAACTGTCAGTGCATTTGAACTGTGGTTGGAGGTCGAGATTATACAGCACAGGGTCATTAATAATGGCGTCGTGTGGCTGCCTTGGTGACGTCGGACAGAAAGAAAGAGAGCGAGGTTTCGCAGGGGCCACGTATAAGAAGCGCTCAGATACGTCTGTTACACATATCGTAATAAAGAATGAAGAATATTTCTTGTAAACACGAAAAAAAAATAAATAACAACAATATAAACAGTTATATAATGAAACGTACTTACTTAACTACTCCATGGAGCCGAATCCTTATTGAGAAAATAACGTTTATCAGTTACTTTCCACATTTAATGTAACCCGAAGGTTCATTACCGCGTCACAAGTTCCCAACACTTGTCCCTACCTTGTTTCAAATTAATCCAATCCATACCACCATATCACGCTTCGTGATGATACATCTTATTATTAACCTCCCATCTACGCTTGGGTCTCCCACGTGGTCTCTTTCTCACAGGTAGAACACTTTCCTCCCCCATACTTGTTACATGCCCCACCGATCTCATTTCTTTCGATTATATAACCCGATTAATAATGAGTGAGAAATAGAGATCATTAAACTCTTCCTTGTGTAGTTTTCTCCACTCCCCTCTCACCTCGTCCCTCTTAGCCACAAATATACTCTTCAGCACCCTATTCTCAAACACCCTCAGCCTAGGTTCCTCCCTCAATGTCAGCGACCAATTAGTGAAGTGAACCAAAGTGGCCGTGGTTAGACTTGATTCACTTTTTTTTCTCTTCAATAATACATTTAAAAAAATGAATGACTTACCTAAACATTACAAACGACAGACCAACAAACATTCACCGATATCTAAACCAGAAACGATACCATTTAATTTAAATTCAAATAGACATGTTAATAAAAATTTCCTCCATACAAAGTAATCTCAAAATTTGCCAAAATTAATATCCCAAACAATCCCCCAGCCTCCAGACCTACGTAACACAAAGCTGCTAATGTGATATTCAAAATGAAAATAAATATCTCAGTTTAAAGAAACAACATTTCAAACAACATCTGCTATTAGCTACTCGTAGCTAACACGCACAATTGCACAAGGCCATATATTGAGAGTATAATCGAAGGAAAATTGAACGTGACTTTCTAAACGATAAAAATGGATACAGTTGTACTTAGGTTTGATTTACTTTTGTTTTAATTACCAGTTTATTTCAACACAACTGAATGCCTTTTCTAAAAATTGGTGAGCGACCAATTTTCACACCAACACAAAACAAGGGACAAAATTACATTTCTTATTATCTCAATCCTAATATTTAATAAAATATACATAAGGGATAATAATCTTTTACAGAACAGTCCGTTCGGCCCTTTGTCCTGATGACACTCACAGCGAAAGCATTTCTTTCCGGATTAAATTTTGAGAAGTTTTGCCCCAATTTACAGAACAAGCTTTTAGAACGGTGGATCACCACTGACAAAACAGCAACTACAACACACCACCTACCTAAGTCAGTTCGTTGCCATTGTTAACACTGCGGCTGTTGTGAACGCACCACAACGGGACACAAAAATTCTTCTGCGCTGGAACACATCCCGAAAAGTGTCTGCCAAAAGGCAGCCCCTTGGCAAGGACCGCCAACAGAATAACTTTATCAGCAGTTTATGCAGATTTGGTGTCCTGATTGGCTGCGCGCAGATCGGAAGACCAGAACGGAGCTGGTGTCCCAGACAAAGTCCATATTTGCGCCACACATCCCAGTGTGTTTCTCCACAAACACCCTAACTGTAACTCAGTAATTTCAACGCCACTACAAAACGTTCGACATTCTCACCTTCAGGCACTAAATATAAATAGAAAATATAAACACTGAGCTTGCCTATTTTATAGCGTATCACAAAAACATGTGTGGCTACTTCTTGGTAATTCCGATAATTAGGAACTAATGTTTATATTGCGGAGTTACATTTAGCAGAACTGATAGTTGAAATTTGAAAATGTTTAAGCTTTAAAAAGCATCGTAACAGAAAGTGGGCAGTTTATGAATCTTAAGTCTGCTGTTCGGACTGAACCAAAATGTCATTAATGAAACTGTCATAAGGTGTCCGGTTTGAGTGTCGGCTGTCACCGGCTGCCTTCGGAACTGATTCGTTGGAAAGAGTATGTAGTCAGACACAACTATGTCAATTAAGGTTTATTTAATGGCTATGCTAGACGACTACATATTTCGGTCTTTTCTGGCCATCTTCAGGTTGTCTACCGGAGAACTTAACTTAAAATCTTACTATATACATTGAGCGTGCAGGTGTTGCAGAGATCTGTACATACGTGCGTTATTGCGTAATGTAATGTGATGTCATACGTCACAACATCACCATCCACTGTATTACTCCACCACACTACGTCACATCAGCACCATCCACTTTATTGCTCCGTCCCACTACGTCACAACAGCACCATCCACTGTATTACTCCACCACACTACGTCACATCAGCACCATCCACTGTGTTGCTCCGTCCCACTACGTCAGAACAGCACCATCCACTGTATTACTCCACCACACTACGTCACATCAGCACCATCCACTGTGTTGCTCCGTCCCACTACGTCAGAACAGCTCCATCCAATTTATTGCTCCATCCCACTACGTCAAAACAGCACCATCCACTTTATTGCTCCACCCCACTACGTCAAAACAGCAGCATCCAATGTATTGCTACATCCCAATACGTAACAACAGCACCATCCACTGCATTGCTTCATCCCACTACGTCACAACAGCACCATCCCCTGTATTGCTACATCCCACTACGTCAAAACAGCACCATCCACTGTGTGGCTCCACCCCACAACGTCACAACAGCATCATCCACTGTATGGCTCCACCACACTACGTCACAACAGCACCATCCACTGTATTGCTCCAACCCACTAAGTCACAACAGCACCACGCACTGTATTGCTATATCCCACTACGTCACAACAGCACCATCCACTTTATGGCTTCACCCCACTACGTCACAACAGCACCATCCACTGTATGGATCCACCCCACTACGTCACAACAGCACCATCCACTGTATATTGCTCCATCCCACTACGTCACAACAGCACCATCCACTCTATTGCTACATCCACCTACGTCACAACAGCACCATCCATTACCGTGTTCACAGTGGCCTGCCATTATCCTCTGTGCTACTGTCGATATCTGCAGGTCGTATCCTAACATCTCACACTTTAATATTCATATTAATACTATAGTCCCATTTACACACATTTCCTGCAAGTGGTGTCTTGGTTTAATAATTCCGGGTAAAGTTTGTGTTATTATTTCTTATCTGTTATGCGTGCCATAATTTATCCCATCTAGTCCTCGATACAATCAACTGTGTGTTAACAATCTCTTTTCATTGGCCAATGTTTTCCAGAATTTTCGAAAAATATTTTGTTTATGTAGTAAATTTCAAATTTGAGTTTCATTGACTACAAATGTTGAAATTAGTTTTATAAAAACCACCCGGAAACTTTGCCGCTAGCTGCACTCTTGAGAAGGCAGGTCACTGTACTCTAGAAAATGACCAAGCTCGACGTTTTATCACTTCGTTACTCCTTAAACATATGTTAAGGGTCTATAGTGACGTATAGAATTTTGTGAAACTTTATACAATATACGATACATCAGATCACTTATATATACAGGATGTTTCACGAATTGTGGACATTATTGCAGGAGGTGATTTCCTAGGTCTTTGTGATCAAAAAAGTTCAAATAAACATGTGTACGATTGTGGTTGGTTACGGAGTTATGACCGCTTGAAACTTAGAATAGAAGGTAATGATTATTGACAATAAACGGAACAAAATAATAAACCAGCACAATACAAGATACATTTAAAGTATATATATACAGGGTGTCCCAGGAGGAATGTGCCAGACTTCGGGAGAGTGTTCCTTATGTTAAAGTATACCGATATAACCCAAAACACCTATATAAAAGTTGATCGGTTCAGGAGATAATGGCCAGAGAATTTTGAAAGTTTGACAGCTGTTACACACTTATTGATTAACAAATACTTATTAAAACTGGCAGGGATATGTTATTTCTGTAATGTTAATATCTGTACTTAACATGTAGTTAAGGTATGAGTGACGTAAAACCATTACAATGATTTACAGAAACACTGGCATTAACGCCGTAGTCGTCCTTAGGTTTCCAAGCACTTTACATGGGCACGTAGGCATAACGTTGACTGCATTCCAGTCTGAACGACATGCGCAGAGTACATGTAACGCGTCAGCTGAAAAGGTGCAGTACGTGGAACCGCAAGAAGACCGTACTTTTCTCTGGCCATTATCTCCGTAACCGTTCAAATTTGGATATAGGTGTTTTGGGTTGTATCGGTATACTTTAACATAAGGAACGCTCTTCCGAATTCTGGCACATTCCTCCTGGGACACCCTGTGTATATATATAACTGCTTCTCGGAAAATCGCCCTCCCTCCATCGAAATACTCGCTCATTTCCAATAATTTGCTTATTGAAATTACTCGCCGACTTGATTGGTGCTGATTGCTTGGTACCTCTACGTGACGAAAACCTTTATATTGTGCATACTGTGTTGAACTAATGTAAAGCAGAATTTGAGGTGCTGTTATACATCAGTTACCTTCTGATTATACAAGGTGAGTTGTGCTGACTAGTGTCACTAGTGGCTGCGGATGCAGTGGTAGATCACCAGGGACCCCGCTCTGAAAGCCGAGGTCAACCGCCTCAAGAGGTCGGTGACACGGCGCATTAACGGGTGAAGAAACAAGCAGTGGAGCGCTTTACTCGACTCTCCCGATTCTGAAGACCAATCGCTGTGAAGGATGACCGAGCAGGTGATGAGCGTTCCTAATCCATATCCCCCTAGTCACCCCAAGGGGAATCGCTCTCTCAGACTCTGAGAAAGCCGAAGCCCATTCAGTCAATCTCGAAACTCACTTTCAGACGGTGACCGATCTTTCGGTCCCGGCAGTTATTGTGACGGTTGACGTGGCGCTGAATTCATACTTACTAAGCCCTGCAAGCGAACACTAGTTAATCATCCCTGAAGAGATTCTGGAAGCCATCTGTGCCTTCAAGGTCAACAAAGCTCCGGTCTCGAACGGCTTACCGAACAGGGCATAGAAGTACCTCCCCAAGCGAGGGTTTTGCCTTTTCCTGCGTATCTTCAACGTGGTTCTCCGCACCTATTAATTTCCCCAGACGTGGAAGCACGCATGAATGATGTCTATCCTTAAACCAGGGGATGGATCAAGCACTACCTTCTTCTTACTGGCCCATTAGCCTCTTGGACAACATTGATAATTTTTTTGAAAACATCCTACTCGCTTGGATCTTACATGTAGTATAAGAACGTGGACTGACGCGAGATGAGCAATTTGGGTTCAGACCCAGACATAGCACGTCGTTGCAGGTGGTTCGCCTATTTGAAAGAATAACTATCAATTTTGGCGAAACCAGGCTCACCGGTGCAGTTTTCCTTGTCACCAAAGCCTTCGATAACGTCTGCATCAGTGGTCTCCTCTACAAGTTAACGCTCCTCAACTTCCCGTCTTATATAGTCCATACAGTCTCATCCTACGTCAAGGATCGGACGTTCGAAGCTTCCTTCTAGACGGCCACGCCATCTCATCGAGTCAAGCAGGCTGGAGTAGCTCAGGGGGTTTGATTTCCCCATTCTCTTCAGGCTCTATGTCAAAGGCATGCCCCAACCCACGCACCACGTCGAGTGGGTCCTTTACGCGGACGACACGGCTATCGAAGCCACGTTCCGCAGCCCGACGCTGCTTGTCAGCTACCTGAAGTCATAACTCAACGACCTTCCACGGTGGTTGAGTGAATGGAAAATCGCCAGTTATAGGACTAATAGCACCGCGATAATCTTCGCGCGTGCCGGCCGGCGCTTCATCCAGTCCGGAGCAGTAATTCTCTTCGGTGAACCATTGGAATGGATCCATACAACTCGTTATCTGGGGATGACCCTAGATACACGAATCAACTAGTCGCTTCACATCGAAAAGTTCACGTAGGGGAACCCTCATAATACGGGTATGCTCGTCTCCCTCCTTATTAGGAAAAGAGTTCTAGGCTTCAGGAAAGGAGTCCTGCTATATAAGCAGCTTTTCCGACCCTGATGGAATCTGCGTGTCCCGTGTGGGGGTACTATGCCCGCTCCCAATTTCGAAGGTTAGAGATGTTAAATCCAAGGGTCCAACAGGCAGATACACGAGAATCTGGACGTTCCGCTGTTTGCCGACCACTTGAGAGGCTTGGCCGTGAGTTTTGACTCAAAATTAACTGATATGAGAAGCACCCTATTACAGCAACTCGTCAGATGCTTAAGCTTACCGAGGTTTGACCCCTTCGCCTGAAGTGAAACCCAAAGGCGGCATGGGTCAGCAAGCCAGTCAAGGCCATCGACCGCGATGGACAAGTCGACTAAATGAAATGCATTCGGCGCTGAACAGCCGAGCGCCTTTCGTTTACGCTGACTGAGTTTTCAATGATTTTCCTCAGTTGTAAGGCAAATGCCAGGGTATTCTATGCAAATTTGGGGCACGGCCCTCACTCTCTTCCACCCGCGCGTCGGCTTCACTTAAGCTTCTGACAAACGTCGCATAACACTTGTATACGACACAGCCAGTCTGAGCTTGGAACCCAGACAGCCAAAGAACCTATATTTATTACTCCAATACGTAGTCCAGTACAACCTAGCCCTAGTCTTTGCCACAATCAGTCAAGGCACTCAGTCTGACTTCAAATCGTTAGAATAAGCATAATTCCCTGTTAGAATTTATGTGTCTGTTCCTGATCCCAGCAATGCGTTCAAACGCAGGAATGGCTAACAAAAAGGGACTTCGATTTGCGCTTCGCGCAAATCTCCGCCCCAGTTAACACTTTGGTTGACTTGGTTGGCTTTGCAACGGATTAGTTCATTCGGAAATGAGTAACTGTCCTCAACATATCGAGAAAGACTACATCAAGACAGAAGGCACAATGACTGACTACCCGGCCACGATGCTTCGTGAACCGGGAACACCTCCGCTCTTCCGGGACATCCAGGAGCAGCCCATTATAACCAGTCGCAAACGCCTCAAGCACACAGCGGAGCTCCTCCTAATCAACACCTTGACCAACTGTTAATAATCGCCCGCGACCTATCGGATGCCTCGTCACGACTTGGCAATGTAGCTCTTCACCGCAGTCTACACCACTCAACAACCGACGTCAAAATAACGGCAAGTAAGCCGCGAACACACTTGTCATTCTGTACAACTTTGACATTAATTAATATTTATATATGTATGTGGTACTCTAGTTGTCAATCCAACACAACCCCACAGTACCTCCATACTGGATTAGAAGTTTTTTAAACTTTAAGCCGAGCAAGTTTGATTATTATTTAACTTATTTTATTGACCTGAAATTCCAAATTACCCCTCGAGGATATATATATATATATAAATACACGCACGAAGTGAGACAATTACTTAAATTGATAGGTTAGTTTCGAACATCGGAGAACGAGCACGGAAGGACGACATGCAGTCGCTACACGACTGTTCGCACTTATGTTTCGTGTCAGTATAGCATCTTTGTTACAGCCTGTAAAAACATATGTTTTTTTAATCGCACCTAAATATTCGTGATCACGTGGTACTGACTTTCTCTTTCGTCAAAAAGAATTTAATTTCTGATTTGACCTGTCCATCAAAAAGTATGTCTCCACAATTTAAACCTGAAGACAGCTATTCGATATTCTTTGAAATATTCCTGAAATTGTGCGGGTTCTCTGATACCCATCCATGACCCAAATTTATGCCCGTCGATACTATTAATTGTTGGACCGCGAGACCTAATTTCCTTCTATCGCGATATGACTTATAATCCGGATCGTTCGTTATTCTACCGATCGCGATGTTTAATTCGTGGGCTAAACAATAATATTCAGAATTTCCGTTCACGATACACTTTTTCAAGTAAGCGAGGGCAAATACTAGTCTACCTCTAGTCTTTATGCCTCTGCCGATTCTTACCGGCATTCTTACACTATGAACTTCGAGGAACAGCGTGTCCAAATCGTTAAAAAGCGTTTTGAATTGTGTAACCTTCTCCCATTTCCCATGTACCGTGTACGTATCGGTAATTTTTGAATGCCCATGTTCTTTTATGGCATCGATAGAGTCTCGTGTTGTGACTACGTCTCTAACTTAGATTTCATGCAATTCATTTGAGAATATTTTTAGCCGGTTTCTGTAAGGAAATATGTCATTAGCATTTTCCGCCATCGACGCACCCACGCCGCTTATTTCACACTTTTCCCTCCAACACCAGGTTGTGCGACTGAGTAGGTGTTAATGTCCTCCAGTGCCTCGATGATAAATTTGAACAATTTTATGTATCACCTCCACTGAGTCTCAAATAAAAGAGATGCACTAGTGTCACCAGGGACTGGATAAGAATATTACGATGTACCCAACGAAGAATGAGGTTTCGTTTTAGCTGTCCCGTATCATTTTCTTTCACGGCCTACTGGGCTTGAAACAGTTTATATAATATGGACAGGCAAGACGCTGTGTGGCCAGAGGTTACAGCCATGCAGTTTGGAACTGAAAGCAGGAGATGTCTGCTAATTATAAATAATACGATCGTTCCTGCATAGCTACTTCACAGTGCTGACGATGTAATTGGGTTGCATGAAAAAAACAATAAATGTCACACAACCATCAGTTATTTTGTTTTCTTTTCTTATTCACCATATAATCCTCCACGAATCTCGATGAGGCCTGCAAACATCACGTGATCGTGTCGTGGTACGTCACGTGATGTCGTCCGGTCGACGGCTTGAAAATGTACCAAGCGCTAGAGGGCATGGAGGCAGCGTGAAAACTACCTACAAAAGTCGAAACATTTCTGTTGCGGCGAACGTCCAGCATTACGACTAAATTGTCCCAGAAGCACCTTGCCCTATACAAATCCCGCTTGTACTGACACCGAAACTCGCACTGAGAACATGAGCCACGACACGGTCCAATCTGAAGGTCACAACTGACGTACGCTGTATGCTGTGCATACTGAGGTGGCCCTACGCAGAGAGCAGCGACAGTTTTGGGAAGACTGACAGTTACGTGTGAGCAAGGTGAAGGGGTTAGTTATAGCGGTCGGTATGTGGGAACTGAATGCAATAGTGATTCAACTGCAGTTATACTGCGACTGGACATCAGACAGTACCGGCACAATTGGTAGTTGGAACATGATGTGGTTTGTTGTTATACCGGCCGGTATGTGGGAACCGAATGTAATAGTGACTCAACTGCAGTTACACTGCGACTGGACATCAGACAGTACCGGCACAATTGGTAGTTGGAACATGATGGGGTTTGTTGATATACCGGCCGGTATGAGGGAACTGAATGTAATAGTGACTCAACTGCAGTTATACTGCGACTGGACATCAGACAGTACCGGCACAATTGGTAGTTGGAACATGATGGGGTTTGTTGTTATACCGGCCGGTATGTGGGAACTGACTCAACTGCAGTTATACTGCGACTGGGCATCAGACAGTACCGACACAATTGGTAGTTGGAACATGATGGGGTTTGTTGTTATACCGGCCGGTATGTGGGAACTGAATGTAATAGTGACACAACTGCAGATATACTGCGACTGGACATCAGACAGTACGGGCAAAGTTGGTAGTAGGAACATGATGGGGTTTGTTGTTATACCGGCCGTTATGTGCGAAATGAATACAAAATTTACACACTTTCAGTTTACTGCCACAGGATATTAGACAGTACCGGCAAAATTGGTATTTGGAACATGATGTGGTTTGTTGTTATACCGGCCGGTATGTTGGAACTGAATTCGATAGTGACACAACTGAAGTTTTCCTGCCACTGGACATCAGAAAGTACCGGCATAGATGGTAGTTGCTACATGATGGGATTTATTGTTATATCGGCCGTTATGTGGGAACTGAATGCAATAGTGTCTCAACTGTATTTATACTGCGACTGGACATCAGACAGTACCGGCACAGTTTGAAATTGGAACACAATGTGGTTTGTTGTTATACAGAACATTATGTGGAAACTGAATACAGATGTGACGCAACTGCAGTTATACTGCCACTGGGCATCAGAGAGTACCGGCAAAATTGGTAGTTGAATCTTTGTGGAAGTTGTTGTTATAACGCCGTTATGAAGGAACTGAAAATAATAGTAACACAACTGCAGGTATACTGCCACTGGACATCAGACTATACCGGCCAATTGGAATATGGAACGTGATGTGGTTTGTTGCTATACCGGCCATTATTTTGGAACTGAATACAATAGTGACACAACTGCAGTTATACTGAAACGGGACATCAGACAGTACCGCACAGATGTAGTTGCAACATGATTGGTTTTTTATACCGGCCGGTATGTGGGAAGTAAATTCAATAGTGACACAACTGCAATTGTACTGCGACTGGACATCAGAGAGTACCGGTTCAGTTGGTAGATGCAACATGATGTGGTTTTTTGTTATACTGACCGTTATATGGGAAATGAATACAATAGTGACACAACTGCAGTTATACTGCGAATTTACATCAGACAGTACCGGCACAGTTGGTAGTTGGAACATGATGGGGTTTTTTTAGTTATACCGGCCGTTATGTGGGAAGCGAATTCAATAATGACACTACTGCAGTTATACTGCGACTGGACAGCAGACATTACCGGCACAGTTGGTAGTTGGAACATGATGGAGTATTTTGTTATACCGGCCGTTATGTGGGAAGTGAACTCAATAGTGACACAACTGCAGTTATTTTGCGACTGGACATCAGACAGTACCGGCACAGTTTGTAGTTGCAATAGGATGGGGTTTTTATAATAACGGCCGTTATGTGGGAACTGAATACAATGTGACACAACTACAGTTACACCACGACCGGATATAAGACAATACCGGCAGCGTTGGAACTTGCAACATAATTGGGTTATTTTGTTACACCGGCCGTTATGTGGGAAGGGAATTCAATAGTGACACAACTGCAGTTATACTGCCACTGGACATCAGACATTACCGGCACAGTTGGTAGTTGTAAAAGGATGGGGTTTTTATTATAACGGCCGTTATGTGGGAACTGAATACAGTGTGACACAACTACAGTTATACAACGACTGGATATAAGACAGTAACGGCAGCGTTGGTACTTGCAACATAATCGGGTTATTTTGTTATATCGGCCGTTATGTGGGAAGGGAATTCAATAGTGACACAACTGCAGTTACACTGCGACTGGACATCAGAGAGTACCGGCACAGTTGGTAGTTGGATCATGATAGGTTTTGTTATTATACCGGCTGGTATGTGGGAACTGAATGTAAAAGTGACACAACTGCAGTTATACTGCAACTGGACAGCAGACAGTACCGGCACAGTTGGTAGTTGGAACATGATGGGGTCTGTTTTTATACTGGCCTTCATGTGGGAACTGAATACATTATTGACGCAACGGAAGTTATACTGTCTTGTCATCAGGCATTTCTGGCACAGTTGGTAGTTGGAACATGATGGGGTTTTTTGTTATATCGGTCGTTATGTGGGTTTGAATTCAATAGAGACACAACTGCAGTTACACTACGACTGGACATCAGACAGTACCGGCACAGTTGGTAGTTGGAACATGATGGGGTTTGTTGTTATACCGGCCGGTATGAGGGAACTAAATGTAATAGTGACACAACTGCAGTTATACTGCCACTGGACAGCAGACAGTACCGGCACAGTTGGTAGTTGGAACATGATGGGGTTTGTTGTTATACCGGCCGGTATGTGGGAAC